>Ga0114910_1000165_pt1 | contig 35546 bp, 23 predicted proteins | sample MalvireepMed_908_FD_83500 | JGI IMG/M metagenome (GOLD analysis project Ga0114910, IMG submission 83500) | Marine viral communities from the Global Malaspina Expedition - Malaspina viral metaG DeepMed_908 | ecosystem: Environmental > Aquatic > Marine > Oceanic | place: Mediterranean Sea...
AACGAAGAACTGGCGCGCGCCGGTGCCTATAACCCGATCGGCGGCATGGGCGTGATGATGTTCGGCCCCACCCTGCTCGAATATGGCAGCGAGAAACAGAAGCAGGAGCATATCCCGCCGATCTGCCGCGGCGAAATCCGCTGGTGTCAGGGCTATTCCGAACCCAACGCCGGGTCCGACCTCGCCAATCTTCAGACGATGGCAGAGGATAAGGGCGACCATTACCTCGTCAACGGGCAGAAGACATGGACCAGCGGCGGGCAATGGGCGGACAAGTGCTTCGCCATCGTCCGCACCGACCGCAGCGACAAACACAAGGGCATCAGCTTCTTGCTGATCGACATGGATTCGCCCGGCATCGAAGTGCGCCCGATCACCATGATCAGCGGCACCAGCCCGTTTTGCGAAACCTTCTTCACCGATGTGAAAGTGCCCAAGGAAAACCTCGTGGGCGAGGAAGGTCAGGGCTGGACCATCGGCAAGCGGCTGTTGCAGCATGAGCGCACGAACCTGTCGGGCGCAGCGCCGGGCGGGCGCGGCAGCGCAAGCCTTGCGGACATCGCCAAGAAATACGGCAAGGTGAACGCAGACGGCACGCTGGCGGACCCCGTGCTGCGCGACCGGATCGCCGATTTCGAAATCCGCTGGACCAGTTTTCTCCACACCGCGCGCCGCGCGGTCGAGGAAAGCAAGGCCCAGGGTGGCGTCTCCGAAATCAGCTCCGCGCTCAAGAAGCTCGGCACAAAGCTGGGGCAGGAACGCGCCGAGCTGACGATCGAGATCATGGGGCTGCAAGGCCTCGGCTGGGAGGGCGATGGCTTCAGCCCCGTCGAACTCCAGGGCGTGCGCGCCTGGCTCTACGGCAAGGCCACCACGATCTACGGCGGATCGACCGAAATCCAGAACAACGTCATCGCCAAGCGTGTGCTCGGCATGCTCGATCATCAGTAAGATACGGAAAACCAAGACATGGCAGTTCTCAACGAAGAGCAGGAAATGCTGCGCGACATGGCGCGCGAATGGGCGACCAACGAAAGCCCGGTGACCGAATTTCGCAAGGTCCGCGCGAGCGGCGCGCCCGAAGCGTTCGACCGCGATGCCTCTGGCACGATGGCGGACATGGGCTGGGCCGGGATCATCATCCCCGAAGAGCATGGCGGATCGGACTTCGGCTTCCTCTCCGCCGGTCTGGTGGTCGAGGAGCTGGGCAGGACGCTCACCGCCAGCCCGCTGATCGCGACCACGCTTGCCGCCAGCGCGATCATGCTGGGCGGTAGCGACGAGCAGAAGGCGAAGTGGCTGCCCAAGCTCGCCAGTGGTGAAGCAATCGCCACGCTCGCGGTAGACGAAGGCCCGCATCACGATCCAAGCGAGATCGAGACCAGCGTCTCGGGCGGCAAGCTGACCGGCACCAAGGGTTTCGTGGCCGAAGCGCACGGGGCGGACCTGTTCGTGATCGCCGCCAGGGACGGGCTCTATCTGGTCGAGAAAGGCGATGGCGTCGCCCTGACCACCCGCCGCCTGACCGACCAGCGCAGCCATGCCGACATCGCCTTCGATGGTGCTGCGGCTCAGAAGCTGGAGAACGGCGGCGACGGCCTGCTGGACGACGTGCTCGACCGTGCGCGCGTGCTGACCGCTGCCGAAATGCTCGGCATGGCGCAGATCGTGTTCGACACGACGCTCGCCTATCTGAAGCAGCGCGTGCAGTTCAATCAGGTGCTGAGCTCGTTCCAGGCATTGCAGCACCGCATGGCGGACCTGTTCGCCGATCTGGCGCAAATGCGCTCTGCGGTCGAGGCGGGGCTCCAGGCGGTCGACAGCGGCGTGGGAGCCACGCGCGCAGCAATCGTCGCCAAGGCCGAAGCCAATCGCGTGCTCCACACGATCAGCAACGAAGGCATCCAGCTGCACGGCGGAATCGGAATGACCGACGAGTACGACATCGGGCTGTATCTGAAACGCGCGCGCGTGCTGGAGGCGGCGTGGGGCAACACCAGCATGCTCAAGAACCGCTTCGCGACGCTGGGCGGCTATTGAGGCCTTGGATCCGCTCGAGGATCCCGAAGGACTGGACGAGAAGGCCGGCGCGCAGCGACGCGCGCTGGCCGATCACGCGCGTTTCGTCGACGCAAACCTGAAGCGCAACTACACCGCCAATTTCATCCATGGCGTGCTGGGCATGACCGGCTTCCGGCTAATCTACGCGCCCACCATCATCCCCGCCTACCTGCTGCTGCTGACGGGCAGCACCGCCGCCGTGGGCCTGGGTGCCGCGCTGCTGCAACTGGGCGCGACGATCAGCCCCATCGCCAGCGGATCGCGGATCGAGCATCGCAGCCACATCCTGCCCTACGCGATCCGCGTCGGTTCGATGATGCGGCTGATGATCCTCGGTCTCGCACTGACGGGCTATTTCCTCACCGGCAACCTGCTGCTGTTCGGCACCTTCGCCTGCTTCGTCCTGCTGGGGTTCTTCACCGGCGCGCAGCGGGTCGCCTTCCAGATGTTGATGAGCAAGCTGATCCCGATCCGCAAGCGTGGGCGGTTGCAGGGCTATCGCAATTTCGCGGGCGGCCTGATCGCGGCCATTCTCGCCTGGGCGGCAGGCAATTACCTGATCTCGGACGAGTGGCTGGGCAATGGCTATGCCACCACCTTCCTCTTCGCCTTCCTGCTGACCAGCGCCGGGCTGGTGGTGCTCAAGACGATGATCCGCGAACCCGCCGCGCCCGTCAGCCGCCCGCAGATGCCGATGATGCAGCGCATCCGCCAGTTTCCCGAACTGCTGGAGGATCGCGACTTCGCCTGGTTCCTCGCCGTGCAAAGCTGCTCGACCATGGCGCGCGTCGGTGCGCCGTTCTGGACGATCTATGCAGGCACGCAGCTGGGCCTCGACGGCGCGCTGATCGGGGGGCTGAGCTTCGTCTTCCTCGGGTCGGACACGCTGTCCAACGTACTTTGGGGCCCGCTCGGCGACCGTTTCGGCTTCAAGATCATCTATGTGCTGGCGCTGTGCAGTTCCGTGTGCGGTGTGACGCTGCTGATCTTCGGCAGCACGGCGGTGCCGATCTATGCCGCCTTCGTGCTGCTGGGTGTCGGCGGATCGGGCTGGATGCTCGCCTCGACCACCATGGTGCTCGAATTCGGGGAGACCCAGGATACGCCGATGCGGCTGGCCTTCGTCACCACGCTCGAAGGCGCGATCGCGGCGAGCGGCCCGGTGCTCGCCGGTCTTCTGGTGGCGGCGAGCGGGTTTCAGCCGCTGTTCGTGATCGTGCTCGCCGCACAGGTCGCGGCGCTGGCCTTGCTGATCGTAAAGGTCCGCGAGCCGCGTAACCGAGCGCCGCTGTTCTGACGGCTAGCGTCTTTCCGCGAGCATCCCTTCGCTGAGCACCGAGAGGTAGGTTCCGACCGCCTCGTTCGGCGCATCGAACCGGGCGGCCCAGCGGCGCGCCTCGTAGGCTCCGTTGAGCGTCGACATGATGATCTGGCTGGCGACCAGCGGATCGATCGCGCGCACCGATCCATCGCCGAACCCGTCGATCAGGAAGCCCGCGAACCGCCGGGCGAGCCGGTTGGAGCGCATCACCACGTCGGTTTTCGTCTCGCTGTCGAGCGCCTGGAGCGCGGTGGTGCGCAGCAGCGGCATGGAATCGAAGAACTGCAGCCGGAGCAGCTCGTTGAGGATGCTCGACAGGCGCGTCCAGTACGTCCCTTCGACTTCGTGGCCCGCCATCTGCACTTTCGAGAGGCGATCATAGCTGCGCTGGAAGCATTCCAGCACCAGATCGTCCTTGGCGTCGTGATGGTGATAGAAGCTGCCCTTGGTCACATTCAGCGCCTCGGCAATCCGGTTGACCGACGCGCCGCGATAGCCGCGTTCGTTAATCATCACCGTCGCCGCGCGCAGGAATTCGTCGTTCTGCTGGAGATCGTCGTGCGTCCGCCATCCGCCGTCTTCCAGCGGCAAGGGGTTCCACTCGCCGCGCTGCGCGGGGATGCCGAAACACAGGATATCGACGATCTTCGCCTCGGCACGCGGGAAATCGAGCACCGAATAGCGCCGCGACCACACCGGCCACCACAGCATCGCCTCGATCAGAATATGCGCCCGCGCCGAAAACAGCGCACGCTGCCTGTCGTCCGCCGGATCGCCGAAGAAGGCGCGCACGTCGTTGACCACCTCGCGGTAGGCGAACAGCAGCTCGTCCTGCTGTTCCTGGTCGAGAGAGCGGATTTCGGACAGCGCGGTCATCAGGCCGGGTTCGCCGCGGCGGATGCGATCGCGCAGGGCGACGTGGAGGTGGACGAAGCGCGCGATGCGCTTCTCCAGCGTATCCTCGGCCAGCGCCTCGCGCGCCATTTCCTTCATGAGCGCGATCGTTTCCGCGTAGACGGTGACGATCAGCTGATCCTTGCGGGGAAAATAGTAGGTGACGCTGGTCGCGTTCAGCCCGATCGCCCGGGCAACCTTGGTGAGCGTGGTCCCCTGGACGCCGGTTTCGTTGATCAGCACCGACGCGGCCCGCACGATGGCGCTGCGTTTCTCGCCGAACTTCTTCGTGACGTCAGGCTTCTTCGCCATCCGTTCCCCCCGCATCGTTACCCGCCCCTTGCATACCGGCCGCTCGCAGACGCGGTAGCAGGCTTCAGAAGAAGCTCGAAAGCTCCTTCTTCAAGATCTTGCCATTGGCATTGCGCGGCAAGGTCTCTTTGGAAAAGGCAATCTTTACCGGCACCTTGAACTTGGCAAGCCGCGCGGCGACCCATTCCTGCAATTCGGCCTCGCTCGCGCTCGTTCCGGGTGCAAGGTGAACCACGGCGGCAGGCTCTTCGCCCAGCTGCTGGTGCGGGATGCCGATCAGCGCCGCGTCGGTCACCGCAGGGTGATCGTAGAGCACGTTTTCGACCTCGGATGAGTAGATGTTTTCGCCGCCGCGGATAATCATGTCTTTCGCGCGGTCGGCGATGTAGCACCAGCCTTCCTCATCCAGCCGGGCGAGGTCGCCGGTGCGCACCCAGCCATCGATGAAGGTCTCGGCGGTGGCTTCGGGATTGTCCCAGTAGCCCTTCACGATCATCGGCCCGCGCGCCCACAGCTCCCCGATCTCGCCGGTCGGCAGTTCGCGCGTGCCATCCTCGCTCATGATCTTGAGGTCGGCGACCGCCACGGGAGGCCCGCAGCTATCGGGGCGGTTGAGGTAATCTTCCGACGAATGGCCGGTCACGGTCGCCATCGTCTCGGTCATCCCCCAGCCATTGCCGGGCAGCGCGCCGAATTCCTCGCGGATGCGGCGCACCAGTTCGGGCGCGGCGGGCGCGCCGCCATAGGCGATCGCTTCGATGCTGGAGAGGTCGTAATTCTTGCGCTCGGGATGTTCGAGCAGCTGCCAGGCGATGGTCGGTACGCCGCCGGTGGAGTTCACCTTCTCGCGCTCGATGATCTGGAACGCTTCGACCGGGTCCCACCGGTACATGAAGATCATCGTGTTGCCCGCCGCGATCGCACCCATCAGCCCGGCCGAACAGGCGGTGACGTGGAACAGCGGGATCACCGTAAGCGTGGTCTTGGGCTGGGGCGCGGGAATTTCCTCGCCCCGGCGCAGCACCGCGCAGGCGGCGCCGAATCCGCTCGACATGATGTTGGTGCACAGATTGCGATGCGTGCCGAGCGCGCCCTTGGGCTTGCCGGTGGTGCCGCTGGTGTAGAAGATCGTCGCGTCGTCTTCGGGCACGATCTCGACCTCGGGCAGCGCGCGAGCGGGCAGGTCCTTGTAGTCGTTCGGCGTGCCGAGGATGTCTTCCAGACGCGATGCGCCGTCCAGAGCGCCCTCTTGGCGAGTCACCAGTACGCTCTCCAGCGCCGGGCACTGATCGCGAAGTTCGGCGATCCGTTCCCACCGTTCCTCGTCGCAGACGAGCAATTTGGTGCCCGAATTGGCGAGGCCGTAGGCGAGCTCTCCGCCGGTCCACCACGCATTGAGCGGGACGCAGATCGCACCGATGGTGACGGCGGCGAAGAACACGACCGGCCATTCGGGCAAGTTGCGCATGGCGAGCGCTACGCGGTCGCCCTTCCCGATGCCCATCGCCTGGAACTCGTGCGCCAGCGTGGCGACCGCGCGGAACCATGCGTCGTAGGTCACCCGCTCGTCTTGATAGATCACGAACTCTCGCTCGCCATGAGACGCGCCGAGCATGGCGATGGCGCGCAGGTTCGGTGGGGCGTTCTTCCACACGCGGGTCTGAACGCCGCGAATGTCCACCTCGTCCATCTCGAACCGCATGCCCGGCGCGGTGAGGATCGCCTTGCATTCGGCACGGCTGCGCGCGGGCCAGTTCTCCGGCGGAGTCCAGCCGATGGCCGAGGCGAGGTCTTTGGGTTTCGCGCTGCTCGCCATCACAGAACCTCGAACAGCCCGGCCGCGCCCATGCCGCCACCCACACACATGGTGACGACGACATATTTGACGCCGCGCCGCTTGCCCTCGATCAGCGCGTGGCCGACGCAGCGGGCGCCGGTCATGCCGAAGGGGTGTCCGATGGAGATCGAGCCGCCGTTGACGTTGAGCCGGTCGTCGGGGATGCCCAGCCTGTCGCGGCAATAGAGCACCTGCACCGCGAACGCCTCGTTCAGCTCCCACAACCCGATATCGTCGATCGACAGGTCGAACCGTTCGAGCAGCTTGGGGATCGCAAACACGGGCCCGATGCCCATCTCGTCCGGCTTGGTGCCCGCGACTGCCATGCCGACATAGCGGCCCATCGGCGCGAGCCCGCGCGCCTTGGCGACTTCGGCCTCCATCAGCACGCTCGCGGCGGACCCGTCGGCCAGCTGGCTCGCGTTGCCTGCGGTGATCGTATACCCCTCGCCCATCACGGGATCGAGCTTTGCCAGCCCCTCCAGCGTGGTGGTGGGACGATTGCATTCGTCCATCGCGATGGTGACGTCCTTTTGCGAAACCTCGCCGCTCTCGCGGTCCTTCACGTCCATCACGGTGGAGACTTCGACGATCTCGTCCGCCAGCTTTCCGCTTTCCTGCGCAGCCGCCGTGCGCTGCTGCGACTGGAGCGAGTAGGCATCCTGATCCTCGCGGCTGATGCCGTAGCGCTTGGCGACGACCTCCGCCGTGCCGATCATCGGCATGAAGATATCGGGATGCATCTTGAGCAGCTCTTCGTCGCGCTGCGGCTTGGCGGTGTTGTTGCGGATCGCGGTGATCGATTCGACGCCGCCCGCGACGCAGATGTCCATCCGGTCGACGATGATCTGCTTGGCGGCGGTGGCGATCGCCATCAGCCCGCTCGAACACTGGCGGTCGATGGTCATGCCTGCGACATCGACCGGGAGCCCGGCGCGCAGCGCGATCTGGCGGCCGATGTTGAACCCCTGCGCCCCGCCCTGGCTGGCCGCACCGAAGACGACATCCTCGATCTCCCCGCCGTCGAGCCCGGCGCGCTGCACCGCCGCCTCGACAGACCATGCCCCAAGCTGGACCGGGTGAGTTGCGTTGAACGCCCCGCGAATCGATTTCGCAAGCGGGGTACGGGCGGTGGACACGATAACGGCGTCGCGCATTTTCCAGATAATCCTTTCCCTCGTGCCGACTCGTCGCGGCTTGACGGCAATCTTGCCCTTCCCGACACGATCAAGCAAGCGTCGCGAAAATTTTTCTGAAAGAAGGGTATGAGCCTTCACATCGCCGGAAAATCCGTTACCCCTGCGCGGATAAACATAAGGTACGGCACCTGAGGGCCGATATCGATGGCGGAGAGGTCAATGGAACTGGGCAAACCGGAAGATCGGGGATTCGACGGCGCAAGGCTGCGGCGGATCGACCGCTTCCTCGACGAAACATATCTCGACAGCGGACGGCTCAAGACGATGCAGCTGCTGGTTTCGCGCGATGGGCAACCCGTGCATTACTACCAGGGCGGAAACTTGCGCGACGACGGCACGCCGATGCGCGAAGATGCGCTGTTCCGCATCGCCAGCATGACCAAGCCGGTCACCTCGATCGCGTTCATGCAGCTGGTCGAACAGTGCAAGGTGGCGCTGGAAGACCCGGTGTCGCGCGTCCTGCCCGAATTCAAAACGCTGGGTGCCTATGCGGGTGGCGGGGGCGATGTGCCTTTCGCGCCGACCACGCGCGGCAAGCCGATGCGCTTCGTCGATCTGATGACGCACATGTCGGGCCTGACCTACGGCTTCCAGAACCGCACCAGCGTGGACGCCGCCTATCGCGCCGCCAAGCTCGACATGGCGCGCGGCGCGATCACCTCGGACGAATACATCGCCACGCTCGCGGCGATCCCGCTCGAATTCGAGCCGGGCAGCCAGTGGAACTACTCGGTCGCCACCGATGTGCTGGGCGTGTGCGTGGAGCGTCTCAGCGGCATGACGCTGGGCGATTATTTCCGCGAACATATCTTCGCCCCGCTCGGCATGGAGGACACCGCGTTCGATGTCGATCCGGCAAAGCAGGACCGCCTCACCGATGCCTATCTGTACCGCCCCGGCCAGACCCCGCGCCTGATCGACAAGGCGGCGGAATCGCGCCTGATGGAGAAGGCGACCTTCCATTCGGGCGGCGGCGGCCTGATCTCCACCCTCGCCGATTACGACCGGTTCTGCACGATGCTTGTGAATCGCGGCGCCTATGAGGGCGGGCAGATCGTCGCGCCCAAAACGCTCGACCTGATGACCGCCAACCACCTGCCCGGCGGGGTCGACCTCACCCAGATGAGCAAGAGCATGTTCAGCGAGGCGAACAACGCGGGCACCGGCTTCGGCCTTGGCTTTGCGGTCGTCACCGAACCGGCGCGCACGCTGATCCCGACGAGCAAGGGCGAGTTCTATTGGGGCGGCGTTTATTCGACCGCCTTCTTCGTCGATCCGGTGGAGCGGATCACATGCGTCTTCATGACCCAGCTCTACCCCTCATCCGCCTATCCCATCCGCCGACAGATCAAAACGCTGATCTACTCGGCCCTCACCCACAGCAACGCAGGAGCTTTGCCCGCATGACCTCCCCCATTCGCACCGAACGGCACGACAATGTGCTGGTGATCATTTCCGACAATCCCCCCGTCAACGCACTGGGCCAGGCGGTCCGCGCCGGGCTGGTCGATGGCATCGCGCAGGCACTGGCCGACGATAGCGTCGAGGCGGTCGTGATCCGCTGCGACGGGCGCACCTTCTTCGCAGGCGCCGACATCACCGAGTTCGGCAAAGCCCCGCAGGGGCCGAGCCTGCCCGAAGCGCTCGACCAGCTGGAGGCGAGCGACAAGCCGGTCGTCGCCGCGATCCACGGCACCGCGCTGGGCGGCGGGTGCGAAGTCGCGCTGGCGTGCCATTACCGGGTCGCTGTGCCGAGCGCGAAGATGGGCCTGCCCGAAGTGAAGCTGGGCCTCATCCCCGGTGCTGCGGGCACGCAGCGCCTGCCGCGTCTGGTCGGGGCAGAGGCCGCCCTCCCCCTCGTCGCGATCGGCAATCCGATTCCGGCGAAGAAGGCCAAGGACATCGGCCTGCTGGATGAGCTGGTGGGTGAAGACAGTCTTGCCGCCGACGCCATCGCCTTCGCCAAGTCGAAGATCGGCCAGCCGGTCCCCCGCAGCAGTGAGGGCACCGCCAATCAGGATGGCATCAAGAACCCCGACATCTTCGACGAATTCCGCGCCAAGAACGGCCGCAAGATGCGCGGCTTCGATGCGCCCAACGCCGCAATCGAGGCGGTGAAGGCAGCCGGAGAGCTATCCTATGCCGAAGGCGTGAAGAAAGAGCGCGAGCTGTTCATGAAGCTCATGACCGGCACGCAGTCCAAGGCGATGCGCCACTATTTCTTCGCCGAACGCGCCGCCAACAAGATCGACGATATTCCCGCCGACACCGCGCTGATCGACATCAGGAAGGTCGGCATCATCGGTGCGGGCACGATGGGCGGCGGGATCGCGATGAACTTCCTGTCCGCCGGGATTCCGGTCACCATCCTCGAAATGAAGCAGGAAGCGCTGGATCGCGGCACTGCCACGATCCGCAAGAATTACGAAGCGACCGCCAAGAAGGGCCGCATGACTGCCGAGCAGGTCGAACAGGCGATGGGTCTGCTGACCCCCACGCTCGAATATGACGACCTCGCCGACTGCGATCTGGTGATCGAGGCGGTGTACGAGAGCATGGACGTGAAGAAAGACGTCTTCGGCCAGCTGGACGAGGTGGTGAAGGATGGCGCGATCCTGGCCTCCAACACCAGCTATCTCGACATCAACGAGATCGCGACCGCAACCAAGCGCCCCGGCTATGTGCTGGGCCTGCACTTCTTCAGCCCCGCGAACGTCATGAAGCTGCTCGAAGTCGTGCGCGGCGAGAAGACGCGCGACGATGTGCTGGCGACCGCGATGAAGCTGTCCAAGAAGATCGGCAAGGTCGCGGCCGTTTCCGGCGTGTGCCCGGGTTTCATCGGCAACCGCATGCTCTCCAAGCGGCAGGAGCAGGCGAACCAGCTGATCCTCGAAGGCGCGAACTACTGGGACGTCGACGACGTGCTGCTCGAGTTCGGCTTCCCGATGGGTCCGTTCCAGATGGGCGACCTCGCCGGGATCGACATCGGCTGGCACCGCGACCCGAGCAAGGTCACGACCATTCGCGAGGCGCTGTGCGCCGTGGGCCGCTTCGGCCAGAAGGCGGGCAAGGGCTTCTACGATTACGACGAGGCGCGCCAGCGGACCCCGTCGGACGAGGTGAAGCAGATCATCGCCGATTTCGCGGCCAGGGAAGGCACCGAACAGCGCGATATCTCGAAGGACGAGATCCGCGAGCGGCTGCTCTACCCGATGGTCAATGAAGGCGCGAAGATCCTCGACGAAGGGATGGCCCAGCGCGCGAGCGACATCGATGTGGTGTGGATCAACGGCTATGGCTGGCCGCTCTACACCGGCGGCCCGATGTTCTGGGCCGACACGATCGGCCTCGACACGGTGGTCGCCGGGCTGGAGAAGCACGGCCTGCCGGTGAGCGATTACCTGCGCAAGAAGGCCGACGCGGGCGAGAGCTTCACCTAGGCTCTCCCCTTAACCGCACACGAAAAGGCCGGCGCCCCACACGGGACGCCGGCCTTTCTTGTATCTGCGATCAAAGCTCGCTGGGCAGTTCGCGAATGTCCTTTTCGGGATCGTCGACAAGGCGCGGATCGACATTTAGCTCCATCACGTTGCGGCTGGTGGGCGTGTAAGCCTTCCACTCGGGCAGCAGCGCGCTGGACGGGGTGCCCGTCTTGGCGAAGGCGATCCACGCATCGCTCATCATCTCGGCCATGATCTGCGCGTCCTCGCCGGTGCCGACCAGTGCCGCGCTTTCCACCGCATTGTCGAACATCAGCGGGATGTCGAGCGTGTGCGGCGTGCGCAGCATGCCGCCGCCGATCGGCGTCTCCCACGTCAGGCGATAGACATAGACCGGCGCGCTCGCGGTCTTGGCCTGCTGGTCCGCCAGCAGGTAGGTGCCGCGCACGAAGCGGGTGCCCATCGCGATGGCTGCGAGATGGGTGGGCGAATAGTCCGGGTAACGCTCGCGGTAGGCCGCGACCGCCGCCACCGCCTGCTCGCCCATCGCGCCGGTCATCGCGGACAGCGTACCTTCGGTCAGCCGCCCGAACCACGGCTGCGCGGCGAGGAACAGCGTCATCTCGTCCTTGTTGTAGCCGATCAGAACCGGGATATCGCGCGACTGCTCGGGCGCGGCGGGCAGGAAGGGATCGCGCGGGATGATCGTGCCATCGGCGATCGGGCCGAACTGCGGCCCGCGCCCCATCGCGCTGCCTGCAGGCGTGGCCTTGCGGACCGCCTCGACGATCTCGTCGCTGCGCACGTTGCGCAGGTCTTCGAGCGTGTCGACACCTGCCGCATCGAGGATCCTGGCCGCATAGTCCGCCGCTTCGGCAGGCTTGCCGCTGAACACGCCGGGGCCGGACTGGATCACCGCCTTGGCGAACAAGCCGTCGGCGGCTGGCATTGCCATCAGATGGCTGACCTTCGATCCGCCGCCGGACTCGCCCATGATCGTCACATTGCCCGGATCGCCCCCGAAGGCCGCGATATTGTCGCGCACCCACTCGAGCGAGCGGACCAGATCGAGATTGCCGACATTGCCCGAGGCGGCGAAATCCTCGCCGAACTTTTCCGCCAGGTTGAGATAGCCGAAGGCGTTGAGCCGGTGGTTGACCGTGACGACCACAACGTCGCCCTTCTCCGCCAGATTGCGCCCGTTATAGGCGGGCCAGTTGCCCGACCCGTAAGCATAGCCGCCGCCGTGGAACCAGACCATCACCGGGCGCTTGCCCCCGTCGTCCGCCGCCGGGGTCCACACGTTGAGGAACAGGCAATCCTCGTTGTCCATCTTCGCTTCGGTCGAGGTCGGGAAGATCGCCTGAATCCGGCGGGTCATCTCGGACTCGGTCGGCCCGCTTGCCGAATAGAGCTGCATGCACGGCGCGCCGTAGCCGGTCGCGTCGGCTACACCTTCCCACGCATCGGGCTTTACGGGCGGCTGGAAGCGCAGATCGCCCAGCGGCGGTGCGGCGTAGCGCACGCCGAGGTAGGCATCGACGCCATCCTGTTCGAGGCCCTGGACCGAGCCGGTGTCGGTCTGCACCACCGGGGTTGCTGCGGGTGGACCGGATTCCTGTGCGGCGGCGTGCGCGCTCAGCGCGAGCCCGGCAATCGAAGCGAGCAGCATGGCATGTCTTGGCATTGGGAATTCTCCGCGTGATGTGTCGTGGCACACGAAGGGGCGGAAGCCTTTTGCAGACTCCCGCCCCTCGCATGGTCGATTCAGGCAAGGGCGCTCAGAAACGCACCTTCGTACCGATCTTGAATGTGCGGCCCTTGGCGGTGCCGATGAACGGATCGTAGCTGTATTCGAGCCGCGCGGCCGGAGGATCGGTGTCGAACACGTTCTCGACCCCCGCCTGCAATTCGGCCTCAACCCCGGCGAAGTTCAGATCGAGCGTCGCGAAGATGTCGTGGACGAAGAAATCGCCCACCCTGCGACCGAAATTGGTCTCGCCGAATTCGGGCGTTTCGGCGCAGAATTGCGGACCGCACCGATTGTCGTCGACCCCGCCGATATAGTTGCTCGACCAGGTGACGCTGACCGGTTCGAACTGGAAATTCACGTAACCGCTCGCCCGCCACTCGGACACCGTGCCGGGTGCCCGGTCGTAGTTGGCGAAGCCTGCCGCGTCGTAGCCCTGGCTGAAGAGCAGCCCGTTGAACTCGAAATCGCTGAACTTGTATTCCAGCGTATAGGTCGCGTTCGCGCCGGCATTCACCCTTACCGGCCCCAGTTCGGTGCGGTAGTTGAGGCTGAAATCGAGCCCCCTGGTCGTCACGTCGGGGCCGTTTACGGCCTGCGTGCGGATGCGGCTGATGTCGTTGCCGATCGTCGTGCCCTGCGTACAGGTCCCGCCCGAGAAGACGACATATTCCGCGAACGGACTGGAGCAGTCCACCAGCTGCGTGCCATCGAGCCCGCCCGGCGCCACGTTCGCCGCGATCGCCTGAACCGGGAGCGTGGTGAAGCGCCCCTTGAATTCGTACGTCCAGTAATCGACGCTGAAGTTGAAGCCGCCGGCTTCGAGGATCGCGCCGATATTGTAGGTGAAGGCGGTTTCGGGGTTGAGCGCGGGGTTCCCCACGGTGTCGGTCGCCTTGTAGGCGCCGCCCAGCACGTCGATCCCGGCCACGGCGCTGACCCCGGCGGTGCCGAGATCGGCCGGCAGCGGCCCACGGAACGTATCGCCGACCGATCCGCGCAGGGCCAGGAAATCGGCCACCTGCCAGCGAGCGGAGAGCTTGGGATTGACGGTCGAGCCGACGAGGCCGCCGTAATCCTCGTACCGCACCGCGCCGGTCAGTTCGAAGTCGTCGAACACCTCGATCTGCGCCTCGGCGAAGATGGCGTAGACGTCCTGCGACAGGCGCGCGCGCGGATACTGGCCGAGGAAGGTGAACGCGCCGACCGGGAAGTTCGTGTCGTTCGGATCGTCGAGACACGAGGTATCGCCGTCGATCGCGCAGGGATAGGCCTGCGGGTCGCTGAACCGGTTGAGCGGATCGGTTGCGAAGTCCGTCTTGCGGTACTGCGCACCGAAGGCGTAGCCCAGCGTGCGGCCGAAGAGGCCAGTCTCACCGCTGAAAACGGCATCGACGATGTACTGTTCTTCGGTGGCCTCGGTGCCGCTCCGCTCGGTGAGGTAGTCGATGACCGCGAGCGAATTCTCGTTCCCCGGTACATAAGCGGGGTTCGTCAGCCCCAGCGCCGGATTGCCCGGTGCGGAGTTGATGAACGGATTGAAGTACAGGCAACCGTTCGCGCCCGGCGTGGTGCCCGAGCATCCGTCTCCGCCAAACCCGTTCAGCGCCCGCTGGAGGCGATCCGAGACGACATCGTTGGAAAACGCAGTGCGCGAACTGTTGATGTAGGTTCCCGATGTCTGCAGCGAGAGGGCATCGGACAACTCGATGTCGAAGCTGGCCGAAACGCGCCACGCATCGTTGATCGCCTGGCCCTGCCCCGCGCCGCGAGGGTCGAGCGGATTGCCGCCGAGCGCGAAGGGACGGAACAGCACGATCGACGAAAGCACCGGCGTGAACAGGCGTGGTGGCGTGCCCGGTGCGAAGGTCTGTTCCAGATACGCCGCATAGCCGGGGTTGCTGGCGGGCACTGTGAAGGCGCTCGCGCTACCCGGCCCGTTGGGGCCTTGCGTGATCGGATAGCTGGGCGAATAGCCGAGACTTTTCAGCTCGGTATGCGAATAGAGCGCCTCTGCGGTGAAGGCGACGCGGTCCGACAGGTCGGCGGTGAACTGGCCATAGACCTGATAGCGGTCTTCCTCTTCGATCAGGTTCACGAAGGGGATGTAGCTGTAGCGGCAGACCGGCAGGGGCGCACCGACCGCGCGGGGGAACGCACCTTCGATCCCGCCCAGCGATTCGCACGCATCGACTTGGTTGCCATCCACCGCGAGGCCGACCGTGGTGACGCCCACGCCCGGGACCACGCCGAGCGGCGCGTAAAGCCCGGGGTTGGACAGGAACGAGAAACCGGTCGGGTTCTGCGCATACGGCGTCTGCGTGAAATCGCGTGCGGTCGTGGGCAGCTCGGAGCGGTGCTGCCACCCGGCGCCGATCATCAAGTTGGCGGTGCCCAGATCGAACCCGGCGAGCGCGCTGACCCGATAGTTGTCGTCCGACCCGTCGACGAATTCCCAATCGCCGGCGACTTCTATCCCGCTGAAATTGCGCCGGGTAACGAAGTTGGCAACCCCCGCGATCGCGTCGGAGCCGTAGGTCGAGGCCGCGCCGTCCTTGAGCACCTCGATCCGGTCGAGCGCGAAGAGGGGGATCAGGTTGGTGTCCGCCGCGCCGTCGCCCGGTTCGGTCGCGAAACGGCGGCCGTTGAACAGCACCAGCGTGCGTTCGCGCCCGAGGCTGCGCAGGTTGATCGACCCCACACCCTGGCTGCCGCCTGCGCCGTACTGGTTCGAATCGCCGAGCACCGGCCCGACCGAGGGCAGGCTCTTGATGAATTCGAGCGGGCTGTCGATGCCGCGCGCTTCCAGCTCTGCCTGGCCGAACACGTCGACCGGCTGCGCGCCGTCTTCGCGCTGGCCGCGAATATACGACCCGGTGACCACAAGGGTCACATCCGGATCCGACTCGACCTGCTCGGCAAGGTCGGGCTGGTTCTGCTCGTCGGTTTCGGGGGCTGCCTGCGCCATTGCCGCAGGCGCACACGCGAAGGCGAAGGCGGTCCCCACCATGAAGTGCGATTTACCAATCATTTCTCTCTCCCAACATCGCCGTTTGCCGGCTTTTTATTCGGTCAGACTATTCGTCTTGCGTGGCGGCATCCTCCTCGGGGCCATCGGGCAGTGCATCCGCCGGGGCCATCCGCAGGCCGGTCGTCTCGATCAGTGCGGCATCCCCTCCGGGCCGGTAGGCAGCCCATGCGAAGCCATCGCCGCATTCGAAGGCGCGCGCGCCGGGGGCCATCTTCACGAAGGCAACCCAGCAACCATTGACCGTGTCGGCCAGCGCGCGGTCGGCCGCGTCGGCCCTGTCGCCGCCCCAGCTCGACCGGTCGATCGAGTCGAAGGTGAACATCAGCTCCGCCGAATGGATCGGCCCCGCCTGCCACTCCCCGGCCCGGAAGGCCGGCGTGTGGTCGAAGCGGTAGAGGAAGGCGGGAGCGCCCCTGTCGCCCGCCAGCGCGGCCAGCGTACGGGCGGCGGCAAATCCCTTCTCCCCTTCGTTCGAGCCGACCAGCACGGGCACGTCGGCTTCGGCCCCCGCCCGCAGCGCGGCGATCGTCGATGTCGGCTTGAAGGCCGGATCGGGCGTGAAGAAGAAGCCCGCCCGCAGCGGCTCGGATGCGGCGAAAGTCTGCGCGGAGATGCTGCGCAGTTCATCCGCCGTCACCTCCGGGCCGATGCCGATGGTATCGAGCGCCTCGATCGCCATGCCCTGAGCATCCGCCTTGGGGCGGTCGGGCAACAGCAGGCTGCCCGATTGCACGATGGCCTTATCGAACAGGCCCTCGGCCGATGGCAGAGAGAGCAGGTTGACGACGATGCCGCCCCCGGCGGACTGGCCCGCAACGGTGACCCGTTCCGGATCGCCGCCGAAAGCGCCGATATTGGCCCTCACCCATTGGAGCACGGCCACGGCGTCCTGCAGCGCGTAATTGCCCTGCGGCTCGCCCGGATGCTCTGCTTCGAGAGCGGGATGAACGAAGTTCGCGAGCGCGCCGAGGCGGTAGTTAACGCTGACCGTGATGACGCCCTGCTGCGCGTTCGCGGTCCCGTCGTAGGAGCCGAGGCTGCCCGCGCCGAGGAAGAATGCGCCACCGTGAAACCAGACGAGCACTGGCGCGCCCTCGGCATTCTCGGGCGCGGTGATCGTGAGGTAGAGGCAGTCTTCGGATTGTGCCCCGTTCACGCCGCCGAAATTGGCGACCATCGTATCGGTATCGACCGGCTGGGCGCACGGCGGCTCATGCGCGGTCGCCGCGCGAACGCCTGTCCACGGCTCAACCGGCTGCGGCGGGCGCCAGCGATTATCGCCGGTGGGGGGAGCGGCATAGGGCACGCCTCGAAAAACCAGTACGCCGTTTTCGCGCGATCCCATGAGGGTGCCGGCATCGACTTGAGCCGTAACTCCGTCGATCGGGTCCGGCATCTGCGCATGAAGCGCCTGCGGCACGAGGACTGTAGCGAGGACGGCCAAAGCCGCCGGAAAGCGCCCCATTCTCTCCTCTCCTTTCATATCGACCCTCGTCATAGCGCACCATTTACGATCTAACAACAAGCATATTCGAATATCGGGTACGATATCGAGACCGATCGTTCTATAGCCCCTGCGGCGCATTCCGGTAGACACGCATGGCGCGATCGGAATAGCCTTGGGCGATGCAGCTCACCCGCACCGAACTGTTCGAACGCATCTGGTCCGAACCCATGGGCGCGGTCGCCGCGCGCTATGGCCTGACCGGCAACGGCCTGGCGAAAATCTGCGACCGGCTAGAAATCCCGCGTCCGCCGCGATCGCACTGGACCCGCAGCGCCGCGACGCGCGATCCACGCCCGGAACTCCCGCCGGCGCCCATCGGCCTGAGCGAGACCTTTGCCCTCGGCCGGCGGCAGACCCGCCAGTCGCCCGGCACCCGCACGCGCATGTCCGCCGAGGAACGGCGCCAGCACCTGATGGACACTGCGGGCCAGCTGGCACTCAGGGAAGGACTTTCGGCGGTGACCATCCGCGAAGTGGCGCGGCTGGCCGGGATCAGCGAGACGCAGGTGCACAACTGCTTCGGCGGGCGGACCGAACTGCTGCTGGCCCTCGCCCGGCGCGAGATCGCAACGCAGGAATCGCAACGGCGCAGGCGCATCGCGCGCGGCACGAACCATCAGACGCGCGTGATGCTTTCGACCATCGGGTATCTGCACGAGGCCGCCCGGCGCGGCCCCCTGCTGCAGATGCTGCTGCGCACGCCCGAAGTGCGCGACGCGCTGAAGCCCGAACGGGCCGCGCAGAGCGATGCGGCGCGCGCGCCGATCCTCCAGCAACTCGTCGGGCAGGGCAAGATGGATATCCAGAGCGCGCGCGCATCGACCGCCGCGCTCACCGCAGTCAGCCTGAAGGCGGGCGGGATCGTGGCGAGCAGGCGCGCGCCCTTCGCGATGGTCGAGGAAATCTGCCTGAACGTGGTGATGGCGGGCACCATCAGCGACGAAGGTCTCGCCGCAGGCGAAGGCTAGGCTGGCGGGGCGACCGCAAACCCGTCGAGCGAGGCGGCGATGAGGCGGCGACAGGTCGCATGCGCGGTGTCGCGGTCGATCTCACCGCTGCGCACCAGCCGGGCCAGCGCTTCGGGAATTCCGCTCGTCAGTTCGATCAGGACGAAAGCCTCGCGCGGCGCGAGATCGAGCGCTTCGCACGTCCCTTCCGCCAGCCGTCGCAAGAGGCGCCGGAACTCGCGCTGGCTTTCCGGCCCGAGCGGGCTGTCCTGGTGTCGTTCGCGCAGGATCAGCTGCAGGATCGGCCCGCTCTCGATCAGATAGTCGAGATAGGCTGCGTAAGCCGTGCAGGCGCGGTCGCGAAAAGGTTGGTCCCCGGAAGCGAGTTCGGGCAGTATCCGCGCGGCCAGCCGGTCCAGATGCTGCAGGAACAGCGCATCGACGATCGCCGGAACCCCGTCGAAATAGACGTAGAGCAGGCTGCGGCTGACGCCGACACGGTCCGCCACCTCGCCGAGCGACAGAGCGAGCGTGCGGCCGTCGCGGATCAGGTCTTCCGCTGCGGCGAGCAGTTGCTGCTCCCGATCGCCCTCTGCCGACATGGCTTCCATGCGCCCGCTGTGGCGCGACGCAGTGGGAATGGCAAGATCGCCGGACTGCCTTTTATCACTATTGGTTTGACTGTCAGCACGCGCGCCGCCACCCTCCACCCGAAAAGGGGGAGAGGCGCGGATGGACAGGAGCGGCGGCAAGGGCATGACACGGCGCGGGCTTATCAAGGCGGGCACGGCGGCGAGCGCGCTGGCGGTAACCGCACCGGCCCTCGCGGCAAGGCACGCGGCTCAGGGACCGTCCTCGCCGCAGGAAAGCGACGAATGGCGCGAGATCACGCCCGCGCTCACCGCCTATATCGCCGGAGCGGCCAGCCACGCCGTACCCGCCACGATCCGCGAGCGCGCGCGGCTCCACATCCTCGATACGCTCGCCTCGATCGTCGCGTGCCAGCCGCTAGAGGCCGCGAAGCTGGGCCGCAGCTATGCCGCGGCGATGTCGCCCGGCGGCGGGAGCCCGATCCTCGCATCGCGCCAGACCGCATCCCCCGTCGATGCAGTCTTCGCCTCGGCGATGACTGCGCATGCGGCGGAGATCAACGATTTCATCCCCTCGGCCTATGTCCAGCCGGGCCCCGCCATCGTGCCGACCGCACTGGAGGCCGCGCGCCTCAACGGGCGGAGCGGGTCCGAACTGGTCGGCGCGGTGACTGCCGGATACGAGATCGCGGGCCGCCTGCCCAAGGCGATCGGCACGCGCAACCTGTACCTCGCGGGGCTGGCCAACCACGGCGTTGCGCCCACCTTCGGCGCGGCGACGGCAGCGGCTGCGCTGATGGGGCTGTCGACAGATCAGGTCGACCACATGCTCGCCTATTGCGCGCAGCAGGCATCGGGATCGTGGCAATGGCTGCTCGACGTGCGGCATGTCGAGAAGGCCTTCGTCTTCGGCGGAATGGGTGCGCGCAACGGGATGCAGGCAGCGCATATGGCGAAGCTGGGCTTCACCGGCGTGCCCGCCAGCTTCGACAACGAGAATGCCTGGTTCCGCTGGCGCGCCTTCCAGGGCGAAGGCGCGAACCACGCCTCGCTGATCGAAGCGCTGCACAAGGAATACGAATTGTCGCTCGCCGCGATGAAGCGCTATCCCGTAGGCGGCCCCACCCAGCCTGCGGTGCGCGCGCTGCTCGACCTGCGCAGGAGCGTCAGGCCCGCCGAGGTGGAAAGCATCATCGTGGCCATGCCGGGCGAGGCTGCGACCTTCGAACGGGCGAACATGCCCGCGCTCAATATCCCCTACCTCGCCGCGATCATCATGCTCGACGGGCAGCTCGATTTCGTATCCGCCCAGTCGCTCGACCGGCAGGCGAACGACGCGGCGGCGAAGATCTTCGCTCAGAAGGTAACCGTCGTGCGCGACGAGGCGCAGGAGATGGGCGAAGGCGAAGACCGCACCGAGAGCGCGCGGGTCACGCTGACCCGCAAGGACGGGACGCAAGAGGAACGCTACGTCGCCTACGTGCCGGGCTTCCCCACCCATCCGCTCTCGAAAGCGGAGGTCGAACTGAAGGCGCACGAACTGGTCGAGCCGGTGCTGGGCGCAGCCAAAGCCGACCGGCTGGTGGCCCTGTGCGACGGGCTCGACCGCGCCGACAGCGTCGATCCGATGATCGAGCTGATGCGCTTCGACGCCGCCTGAAGCGGCGCATAAAAAGAGGGGGAGCACCACCAGGATGCTCCCCCATCAGTCGCCTCGAGAGGAAGGTTGCTCGAGAGGCAGTCTACTCCGCCGCTTCGGCCAGCGCCTCGCTCTTGCGGAACATCATGTGATCGTAATTGGTGCGGTAGAACATGTCCTTCACCTCCTCGTCGAACCCTTCGAGCGAGGCTTCGAACTTGCCGAGCGGGTCCTTCGTGCCTTCCGGATGCGGGTAGTCGCTGGAGAACAGGTAGAGCTCGGGCGCCGAGTCGCGGATCATGTGGCCCACATCCTCGTTCGGGAACGGCGTGAAGCGGACCGCGCGCTTGATGTATTCCGAAGGCATGAGGTCCATGTCTTTCAGATACTGGTCGGTCTTGTTGAACGAGTACCAGCCGTGGTCGAGCATGCGCAGGAACTCGGGCACCCAGCCCGCCCCGCTCTCGATCACGCCGCCGCGCAGGTCGGGGAAGCGCTGGAACACGCCGTCGTAGACCATCGCGGTGAGGAATTCCTGCGGCGCGTACCACAGGCACATGAAGTCCGGGAAACGCAGGTTCTCGCCCCCGCCATGCAGGTCGGCCGCGCGTTCGCGCCCGTTGTTCCTGAACTTGCTCGGCTGGGTCTTCGTGCCCGGCCCGATGTGGAGCATGAAGGGGACCCGGTTATCCTCCAGATACTGCCAGAACGGATCGAGATCGGGGTGGCCGGGGCTCTTGTCGCCCGCCGGCCCGGCGCTGAACATCACCGCCTTGGCGCCGGCCTCTACGGCGCGTTTCGCCTCGGCGAGGCCGCGCTCCGGATCGTCGAGCGGAGTGAAGGCGACGCAGTCGAGCCGCGGGTCGGCATCGCAGAAATCCTGCTGCGCCTTGTTGAGCGCGGTCGCGGCGACATAGCGCTGGTCGTCGTCCGGCGCGCGGGTGATCGCGGCGAGGCCGAAGGTCGGGAAAACGAGCTGCCGCTGGAAGCCGAGCCAGTCGAGCGCTTCGACCCGCTCTTCCTTGTCGAAGCCGCCATAGCCGAGCCACCCCTTGGCCCCCTCTATGGGATTTTCAAGCGCCTTTGCGCGCGCTTGTGGGTCCTGTTTGCGCGCCTTGGCCGCGTCGATCATCTTGACGATCTTTTCGCCGCCTTCGCGCTTCGAATAAACCTGCGAATACGCCTCCTTGTACTCGCCCTCCAGGTAGGGGGCGAGCCAGTCTTGCGTTTCCATCGTGTGCGAATCGGCGTCGTTCACGATCCGGCCCCTAGTGTAAGTCATCGGTCTCTCCATGCGTTTCGCGCCCTACTTGTCACACTAGTTGTTATACTGTCAATGCAGCCAAGCGCGTTCCTGCAAATCCAAGTTTGCCTCCTTTTCTTGCACAGGCTTGCCATCGACGGCGTGGCTGAATATCGGGTATGGGACACGGGGGAGGTCGGATATCGCCGATTTAGTCAAAATCCTTGCGCTCGAGCCGATTGATGCCGCGAGTTTCGAAGGTCGGTCCGGTCCGGCGATGGGTCCACGCCTGTTCGGCGGCCACGCCATCGCGCAGGCCCTGCTCGCCGCAACGGCGGTGGAGGATGAGGGACGGTTGCCCCATTCGCTCCACGCCCATTTCCTGAAAGCCGGGTCGAGCGCGCATCCCGTACGCTATGCCGTCACCCCGCTTTCCGCCGGGCGAAGCTTCGCGGTGCGGCGGGTCGACGGGTTTCAGGGCGATGCACTGATCTTCACTATGACCGTGTCGTTCCACATCGCGGAGCCGGGCTTTGCGCACACGAGCCCCACCCCTTTCCCGCTCGATATCGACGCCGCGCTGGCAGGGCTGGAGAAATGGCGCGCGAGCGATGATCAATCGTCCAGCATCCCGATCGTCGAGCGGCTGCAGAAGCGCCCGATCGAGATCGTGCCGATCGACCCGGGCCTGCTATTCGGCTCGCAGGGGCGCGAGGCGAAGACCGCCGTGTGGATGCGGATGCGCGATCCCGCGCAGGCCGATCCGGCGCTCCAGCGGGCGCTGCTCGGCTATGCATCGGACATGATGTTCCTGCGCAATGCGCTGCTGCCGCACGGCATCCGTCCCGGCAGCGACCGCGTGCAGGCCGCCTCGCTCGACCACGCGGTGTGGTTTCACGAGACGCCCGACTTCGACAAGTGGCACCTGTTCGCGACCGAAAGCCCGTGGGCGGGCCATGCCCGGGGCCTCAATCGCGGGCATTTCTACGACCTCGAAGGCCGCATGATCGCCAGCGTCTCGCAGGAAAGCCTGATGCGACCGAGAAATCATGACCGAAAGGAAACGACGTGAGCACGAGCGAGCCGGCCCTCTTCACCTTCGTCAAACTGACCGTTGCGGATATCGATGGCGCAACCCGCTTCTTCGAAGAAGGGTTCGGCCTGACGCACGCCGATACGGTCGACACCCCGGCCTTCCGCGAACACATGATGACGGGCGCGAAAGGCTCGACCACGATCGTGCTGTTCCACTGGAAGGACCGCCGCGCGATCGAGCCCGGCAATGGCTACGGCCCGGTGGGAATGATCTCGCGCAACTTCGAAGCAGACCTCGCGCGGGCGATTGCCTCGGGCGCGAAGCAGAAAGGCGAGACCGTGACCTTCGGGCCTGCGCGGATCGCTTTCGTCCACACTCCCGAGGGCCACGAGATCGAAATCATGCAGATGGACAGCGCGCCCACGTCAGCCTGATCGCCTACAGGCCGCGCCCCTCGGGCAAAAGCCGCTGAAGCAGCACGCGCTCCTCGCCATCGGGGTCGTTCACAACCTGCGGATCGAGATCGAAGATCATCGTCGCCCGGCTCTGCGGATCATAGGTGGGCCATTGCGGCAGCGCGGATGTGTTCGGATTACCGGTGCGGGCGAAGGCGATCCACGCATCGGCCATCAGGTCGGCCATCCGCTGCGTCTCGTCAGTCTCCGGCCCGGTATAGCTGGCCGAGCGCGCAACATTGTCGAACACGAAAGCGATGTCGAGCGCGTGCGGCGTCTCCAGCCGTCCGCCTTCGACCGGGGTCTTCCAGTCGAGCCGGTACATGTAGACCGGCGCTGCCTGCACGCTCTTGCGCTCCGCCTGCAACAGCGCGGTGCCGCGATAATTGCGGAAGGTCGCGACCTGGAAGAACACGTCGCTCGCGTCGTATTCCGGGTGCGCAGCGCGCATGCCTGCGATCACCTCTGCGACATCGGCGTCGCCGGTGAAGGCCTTGAGCTTCGCCGGAAGCTGTTCCCACGTCAGCGCGAAGTTTTCCGGACTGCCGAGCCCACCCTGCAGCCGCATCTCGTTGTTGTTGGTCCCCACCAGCAGCGGGATGTCGGCCGAGACCGGGTTGGCGTCCGGCGTATAGGGCTGGCGCGTGAGCGAGCGCCCATCGACCACAGGGCGGTAATACGCGCCCCGGCTGCGCGACTTCATCATCGCCGCGATGAAATCGTCGATCGGCATCGCTGCCAGTTCCTCCACGCTCGAGACTCCTGCCGTCTCCATCAGGTTCTTCGCCAGCGGCGTGCCGACGCGCGGGGTGAACCCGGCGAGCGACATCGAGCCCGACTGCGCGATGGCGCGCTGGAACAGGCCGCGCGCGTCCTCCATCGCCATCAGGGTGGAGACCTTGGCCGCCCCGCCCGATTCGCCGAAGATCGTCACATTGTCGGCATCGCCACCGATCGCGTGAGCATGGTCGCGCACCCATTCGAGCGCCCTGACGATATCGAGGCTGCCGAGATTGCCGCTGTCGGCGTATTTCGGATCATCGGTCAGCCCGCCGAGGTAGGAATAGCCTAGCGCGTTGAGCCGGTGGTTGAGCGTAACCACCACAACGTCGCCCCGCTCGGCCAGCCGCGATCCGTCGTAGCCATTGCTCGAACCCGATCCGGTGACGTAGCCGCCGCCGTGCAGCCAGACCATGATCGGGCGCTTTTTCCCGTCGCCCAGCCCGCGCGTCCAGACATTGAGGAACAGGCAATCCTCGCTCGTGCCGACCGTATTGGCCCATGACGCGAATACCGGCACGTCGGGCGACGGCCGCTGCGGGCATTCGCTGCCGAACTCGGTCGCGGGAAGCGGCTGCGACCAGGCTTGCGGATCGTCTGCGCGCTGGAAACGTCGCCCTTCGGTCGATGCGGCATAGCGCACTCCGCGAAACACGTTGACCGTGCCGGTTTCGCCTTCACGCGAACCGACGACCGGGCCGTAATCCGTCCGAAGAAGGGGTGCTGCATCGGCCTGCGCAGCAGGCACGCCTGCTCCCACGGTCGCGCAGCCCGACAGCCCGAGCGCAGCGGTGGCGGCAAGGCCGGTCCAAAACTTGCGGATCGTCATTATCCTCGTCCCTCTCGTTTCAATCTTGCGAATAATACGGCAGCGCGGCGAGGTCGGCGGCGCGCACGCCGCGTGCCCAGGCCGCCCGGCCCACCACGAATTGCTCTTCCGGCGCGTCGGCCGGCTCCAGGCCGGAAGCGCGGTAGGCCGCGCGCATCGCCGCGCGCGCCTTTGCATCGAGCACGGGAATCGCTCCCTCGGGCGCGTGGGGGTCACGCGGCAACAGCCCTCCGTTTCCGCCCGAGAGCCACTGGTAGTAGCGATTGTGCTGCCACGGATGCCCTCCCGCGCGGATGACCGGTGCTTGCAGCGCGAAGAAGTGCGACAGCGCGGGCTCGATCTGCCGGGCGAGCGCATCGACCTGCCCCATGTCCCCCGCCGCAGAGGCCGCGAGCAGGCGGTTGCCGATCGGCTGCGCGGGCGTCTGCACCGCTTCGGCGTTCCACTGTCCGCTCCAGGCGATGTCGAAATGGCGCGCGAGCAGCGGGAGGAAGTCGAGATTGACCGGCCCCATGGATAATCGATCGCCCAGTCGCTGGCACAGCTGCATGGTCGATGTCAGCGAGACCGGCTGCGAGATCTTCACCCCGACCACGTTCTCGAGATCGGCGATCCGATCGTACACGTCGAGCGGCTGCCCGGCAGGGCCGAGCGCGGGAAAGGCACGCCGCCCGGTCGCGGCATAGAGCATCACCGGCAGCGGGGTGGCTGTGATCCGCTGCGCCATCAGATCGTAGAGCTGGTCCGCGCTGCTATCCGCCGGATAGGTCGAAGCGAGCAGCACCAGCCTGACGCCCAGCTCCTCCAGCGCGCCGAGCAGGCGGAGGTCGGACTCCACTTTGCCGCTGGCCATTATGCCATGGACCGGCAGATCGCCGCCCGCCTCGTCGATCAGGATGCGATGGAACTCTGCCCACCTGGGATCGCCGGGGAGCGTCCAGTTGATCATCGGCAGCGTGCCCGAAAAGCCCTGCGCGATTGCGTGACGCACATCGTGTCGGATCGCGTCCTCGTCCAGCGTGTGCCCATCCTCGCGAAAGGTTGGGAGGAACAGGTTCATCAGACCGCGCAGGTTGGCCCTGGCCCACTTTCGCTGGTGCGAATCGACCTGCGGGGCGATCCGGTCGACGGACACAGGCTGCGCACGGGCGATCGGCGGCACCATCAGCGCAGCCGCCCCGGCGCCCGCTCCGGCCAATGCGCTGCGGCGCGATATCCGCAATCGGTCCAAATCCTGCCTCTCCCCTCACTTATCCGGCCATCCCAGCAGTGAACCCGGTGTTTGAACGAAAACCTTTCGCCCTTCTTGAAACGGACCCATCTGGCATACCGCATTTACGAAAAGTACTTAACACGCAAGTCCAATTGGTTCTAGTGTCAGCCGCAAGGATAGAGGGAGACTCAGGGATGATGACGCGGCGACAGACACTCGGTTCGGCACTGGCACTCGGCGCGGCAGCGGTTGCGCGGCCTGCATTGGCGGCAGGCATGTTTCCCGTCGTGGAGACGGCGCAGGGCAAGCTGCGCGGCCTCGAATCGGGCGGAGTCGCGATCTTTCGCGGCGTGAGTTACGCCGCCGACACGTCGGGCGCGAACCGCTTCATGCCGCCTCAGCCGGTCGAGCCGTGGCCGGGAGTGCGCGATGCCCTGCACTGGACCGACGTCGCCCCGCAGATCCCGGGCGACCGCCGCCATGTCTATGCCGACCTCATTATGGTCGATCGCAATCCTTCCGGGATGGGGGAGGATAACCTGTCGCTCAACCTGTGGTCCCCCGGGCTCGATCCGAATGCGAAAAAGCCGGTGATCGTGGTGCTGCACGGGGGCGGGTTCTATTCGGGCTCGGGCAATTCGGTCGGCATGGACGGAGAGCAGATGGCGCGCTTTTCCGACTGCGTGGTGATCGCGATCAACCATCGCCTCGGCGCGTTCGGCTTCCTCCATCTGGCCGAGTTCGGCGGGGAGGATTTCGCCACCTCGGGCATGGTGGGCATGCAGGATATCACCGCCGCGCTCGCCTGGGTGCGCGAGAACGTGGCTGCCTTCGGCGGCGATCCCGCCCGCGTGCTGGTCTACGGCCAGTCGGGCGGTGGGGCGAAGACCAGCGTGCTGATGGCGATGCCCGGCGCCAAGGGCCTGTTCCACCGCGCGGGCGTGATGAGCGGTTCCGCGCTGCGCATGATGCCGCCCGAGATGGCGAGCGCGACGGCCAAGCGGCTGATGGACGCGCTGGAAATCGCGCCCGGCGAGGTCCGCAAGCTGCAGGAAGTGCCGTGGACCGTGCTGCTCGAAACGCAGGCCAAGCTTGAGGCGGCCGACCGCGCGCGGGGCGAGGCTCCGCGCTCCTTCGCGCCGGTGGTCGATGGGATCGCCCTGCCCCGCCATCCGTGGGCGCCGGACGCGCCCGATGTTTCTGCTGATGTGCCTATGATCGTGTCCTCGGTGCTGGACGAGCGGTCGTACCGCATGGGCGATTTCGCGATGGACGAAGCCGGGCTGGTGGAATTCGCGCGCGAACGAGTGGGCGACAGGGCCGAGGAGGCCGTGGCCGCCTATCGCGAGGAAGATCCGGACGCGAAGCCCTTTATTCTCGCCGCGCGTCTCGACTCCGATCTCACCTTCCGCAAAGGCGCCTTCGCGCAGGCCGAGCTCAAGGCGAAGCAGGCGGGCGCGCCCGTATGGACCTATCTGTGGACCCAGCCGAGCCCCGCCGCCGACGGGCGCTTCGGCGCAGTTCACGGAATCGACGTCGCGCCCAGCCTGTACAATACGCGAGGCGCGCTCAACGGATCGAGCAAGGCGGCGAACGACCTCGCCGCCGCAATCGCATCGAGCTGGGCGGCCTTCGCGGCGAACGGCGATCCGAACAACGCACGCGTGCCCGAGTGGAAGCCCTACGCCCCGTCCGAACGTGCCACGATGATCTTCAATGACGACCTGCGGGTGGAAAACGACCCGCGCGCCGCCTTCCGCCGATACTGGACGCCCTGACGCCGCGCGGGCGGCGGGGCCGGTTCCGCGGTCCTATTCGGGTGGGCAGACCTTGGCGGCGGCCCCATCGCCGAGGCCCGATCCCCGCAGGAAGAATTCGATCCGGCCGCGCAAGCGATCGGGCGATGTGTCGAGCCCGGCACCGTGGCCGATGGCATCGACGTGCAGATCGCTCACGAACATGTCCATGAACATGTCGGCCAGCAGATCGGGCGATCCGTCCATCGCGATCCCTTCCTCCTGCCAATGCCGGAAGAGGTTTGCGAGCGCCTTGCGGGTGCGCGTCGCGGTGCGTTCCAGGAACAGCCGCGCGAAGTTCGCATCCTCGATGCTGCGCGCGATCACCATCCGCACCAGCGCGACGACTTCCGGATCGAGGAAGTGCTGGCGCAGCCCCTCGCCGAGGCGATGGATGACCTGCGAAGGCGGCCCTCCCGCAGCGGCCGACTGCTGGATGATCGCTTCGCCCGAAGCCGCCTTTTCGAACACCACGGCTTCGAACAGGCCGTCCTTGTTGCCGAATACCTTGTAAACGGTCGCGAGCGAGCCTCCCGCCCGGTCGACGATGTCCTTCAGGGTCGTGCGTTCGTACCCCTGTTCCACGAACAACGCCCGTGCGGCGTCGATAATCGCCCTCTTGCGACGATCGAGACGGCAGAATTCGGGCAGGCGGTCCATCGGCATGAATCTCTAGCAATGCGGGTTGCGGGGCAAGCGTGTAATGCCTATTACACCTTCGCACCTGCACAATAGCTGACCGAAAGCCGTCCCCCATGAAGCCGATTCTCGCCGGCCTGGCTGCCTGCCTCCTGCTGACCGCATGCTCTTCCAGCGAGGAGCCGCCCGCGCCCCAGGCGCTGCCCGTCAAGACGATCACGGTCGCGCGCCAGACCATTCCCAACGTCATCGAGCTGCCCGGGCGGGTGGAACCGGTGCGCACTGCGGAGGTGCGCGCCCGCGTCACGGGGATCGTGCAGGAACGTTTGTACGAGGAAGGGACCGACATCCGGGCGGGCCAGCCGCTGTTCCGGATCGACCCGCGCGAATTGCGCGCGAGCTATGCGCAGACCCGGGCGGCGCTGACCCGCGCGCAGGCGACCGCCGCCAACGCGCGCGCCGTCGTCAATCGCTATCGCCCGCTGGTGGAAGAGAACGCCATCAGCGGCCAGGAATACGACGCGGCTCTCGCCGCCGCGCGCGAGGCAGAGGCGAATGTGGCGCAGATCCGCGCGCAGCTCGACGCATCCTCGCTCCAGCTCGGTTACACCACCGTGCGCGCGCCGATTTCCGGCCGTGCGGGCCGCGCGCAGGTGACCGAAGGCGCGCTCGTCAGCCAGACCGAAGGCACGCTGATGACGCGGATCGAGCAGATCTCTCCGGTCTACGTCAACTTCGCGCAAGCCGCGAGCGAGGTGCTGAAGCTGCGCCGCGCGATCGCCGGCGGCGAGGTGCAGCTGGGCGATGACGACCGGATCGAAGTGCGCCTGACCTTCTCCGACGGGACGGAATATCCCGTCCCCGGCTATATCGACTTCCTCGCCTTTTCGGTCGACCAGCAGACCGGCACGGTCCAGCTGCGCGCGGAATTCCCGAACCCCGATCGGCTGCTGCTGCCCGGCGAATTCGTCCGCGCGCAGATCTACGCGGGCCAGATCGACAACGGGCTGACCGTGCCGCAGCGCGCGGTCTCGCTGACCGAGGATGGCGGGACGGTCTATGTCGTCGACGGCCAGGGCCAGGCGGCCATGCGGCCGATCAAGCTGGGCGCGATGGTCGATGGCGCCTGGATCGTCGAAAGCGGCCTCAAGCCGGGCGACAGGGTGATCGTCAGCAACCTGCAGAAGATCCGCCCCGGCGCGCCGGTCCAGATCGCGAACACGCCGACGGGCCGCAAGCCTGCGGCCAAGCAGTCCGCCCCCACCAGCGGAGGCGAATAGGCAATGCCACGTTTCTTCATCGACAGGCCGATCTTCGCCTGGGTCGTCTCGCTCGGCATTTTGCTGGCGGGCTTCATGGCCCTGCGCGCGCTTCCGATCGAGCAATATCCCGAAGTCGCGCCCCCGTCGCTGGCGATCAGCCTGGTCTATCCCGGCGCCGATGCCGAAACGCTCGAGGAAAACGTCACCCAGGTGATCGAGCAGCAGCTCAACGGGGTCGAGGGCTTTCTCTACATGTCCTCCTCCAGCCTCTCCAACGGCACGGCGAGCATCACGCTGACTTTCGAGGCGGGCACCGACATCGATATCGCGCAGACAGAGGTGCAGAACCGCCTCAGCACGGTCGAAGCGCGGCTGCCCGAAGAGGTACGCCGACAGGGTATCACCGTGCGGCAGGCCAATGCGGGCTTCCTCATGATCGTCGCGCTGACATCGGATGGCGGCGCCTACGACACAACCGATCTCGGCAACATCGCCTCTAACCAGGTGGTGGACGAATTGCGCCGCGTGGCCGGGGTCGGCGATGTGCAGCTGTTCGGATCGCAATATGCGATGCGCATCTGGCTCGATCCCGATGCGCTGGCGTCCTACAACCTGTCTCCCAGCGCGGTTCTCGCCGCGATCCGCGAACAGAACGCGCAGACCGCGGGCGGATCGATCGGGGCGCAGCCGACGTCCGACGGGCAGGAAATCACCGCGACGATCTCTACCGATGGCCGGTTCAGCACGGTCGAGGAGTTCGAGAACATCATCCTGCGCGCCAGCAATGGTGCCGCCGTGGTCCGCCTGGCCGAGGTCGCGCGGGTCGAGATCGGCGCGCAGAGCTATGCCACATCCACCACGCTCAACGGCAAGCCGATGGCGGGGATGGCGATCCAGCTGGCGACCGGCGCCAATGCGCTTGCCGCGGCCGAGGGCGTGCGGGAGCGGCTGGAAGAAATCGCCCCGTCGCTGCCGGGCGATGTCGCGTGGTCGATTCCCTACGACACCACCCCCTTCGTCGAAGCGTCGGTAGAGGAAGTGGTCAAGACGCTGATCGAGGCGATGGCCCTCGTCTTCCTCGTCATGTTCCTGTTTCTGCAGAACTGGCGCGCAACGCTGATCCCGACGCTGGTCGTGCCCATCGCGCTGGCGGGTGCTTGCCTTGGCCTGTGGGTCTTCGGTTTCTCGATCAACGTCCTCTCGCTGTTCGGCATGGTGCTGGCGATCGGCATCCTCGTCGACGATGCGATCGTCGTGATCGAGAATGTCGAGCGGATCATGCGCGAGGAAGGCCTCCCCCCCGTGGAGGCGACGCGCAAGGCGATGGGCCAGATCAGCGGCGCGATCGTCGGCATCACGCTGGTGCTGGTCGCGGTGTTCATTCCGATGGCGTTCTTCCCCGGATCGACGGGCGGAATCTATCGCCAGTTCTCGGTCACGCTGGCCATCGCGATCTTCTTCTCCGCCTTTCTCGCCCTCTCGCTCACCCCCGCGCTGTGCGCCACCTTCCTGAAGCCGATCGAGAAGGGGCACGACCATGCCGCCGAACCAGAGGTAGACGATGAAGCCGAGGCCCAGCCCGGCTGGCGCGGCCATCTGGCGCGCGCGCGCGGCAAGTCCGCACGCTTCTTCGGGCGTTTCAACCGCTGGTTCGCGCGGATGCAGGAGAAATACGGCCGCGCCAACGACCGCATCCTCTCGCGCCCGTGGCGGGCATTCGGCGTCTTCCTCGCGCTCGGCCTGGTGACGGTGCTGCTGTTCATGCGGCTGCCCTCCGCCTTCCTGCCGACCGAAGATCAGGGCTACCTTATCACCGCCGTCCAGGCACCCCCGGGGGCCACCACCGAACGGCTCGACGAATCGCTCGATCAGGTGACCGATTACTGGATGGCGCGCGAAGAGGTCGAAAACCTCGTTGTGGTGCGCGGGTTCAGCTTCTTCGGTCAGGGGCAGAACAATGCGATCATGTTCTCGTCCTTCAAGCCGTGGAAGAAACGGACCGGCGAGGACAGCAGCGCGAGCGCTATGCTCGCAGACGCCACCGCGCAGTTCAGCCAGATCGACGGGGCGCTCGCGTTCGTGATCCAGCCGCCCGCGATCCAGTCGCTCGGTCAGGCGAGCGGCTTCACGCTCAAGCTGCAGGACCGCGCAGGGCTCGGACGCGAGGCGCTGACCGCCGCGCGCGACCAGTTGCTGGGCATGGCGTCGCAAAGCCCGGCGGTCGCGAACCTGCGGCCCGAAGACCAGGGCCCCAGCCCCGAGGTCGAGATCGAGGTCGACCGGGTGCAGGCGCGCGCGCTCGGCCTGTCGCTCACCGACGTGAATGCCGCGTTGTCGATCACCTTCGGCTCGGCCTACGCCAACGACTTCAACCGCGACGGCCGCGTGCTGCAGGTGCTCGTGCAGGCGGACGCGCCCTATCGGATGACGCCCGAAGACGTGCTGGCGCTCCGCATTCCCAATGCGCAAGGCGAGCTGGTGCCCTTCAGCGCCTTTGCCAGTGCGGACTGGTCGGCATCGCCCGCCAGCCTGTCGCGCTATAACGGCTATCCCGCCATGACACTGTCGGGCATGGCCGCGCCGGGCAAATCCTCGGGCGCCGCGCTGACCGCGATGGAAGAGATGGCCAGCCAGCTTCCGCCGGGCATCGGCTACGAATGGACCGGCATTTCCTACGAGGAAAAGCAGGCTGGCGGCCAGATCGGCTTCCTTCTCGGCCTGTCGGTGGTGGTCGTGTTCCTTGTGCTCGCTGCGCTCTACGAAAGCTGGGCGGTGCCGCTGGCGGTGCTGCTGATCGTCCCGATGGGCGTGCTGGGCGCGGTGCTGTTTTCGATGCTGCGCGGGCTTTCGGCGGACGTCTATTTCAACGTCGGGCTGATCACCATCATCGGCCTCGCGGCAAAGAACGCGATCCTGATCGTCGAATTCGCGATCGAGGAGGAAGAGCGCGGCCTGCGGCGGATCGACGCGGTCAAGGCCGCCGCCAGGCTGCGCCTGCGCCCGATCATCATGACCTCGCTCGCCTTCACGATGGGCATGGTCCCGCTGGTGCTGGCCAGCGGCGCGGGTGCCGCCAGCCGGATCGCCGTCGGCACCGGGGTGATGGGCGGCATGATCGCCGCGACGGTGCTGGGCATCTTCCTGATCCCGATGCTCTACCTGCTGGTCCGGCGCAATATCAGCCGCAAGCAGCCGCATGCCGCCGGGCACATCGACGAGCAGAGCGCCACCGAACCCCCTGTATCGGACAGCGAAGGGAAACCCGCGCGATGAACCGTCCCCTCAGAACCCTGATCCTGCTTGCGCTGTCCTCCAGCGCGCTGGCCGGCTGCGCAAGCATGGCACCCGAGCACACCCGCCCCCCGGCGGCGAGCGCGCCCGCATTCGATCCGGAGTACCGCCCCGATGGCGAGGTGGTCGCCTCGCAGCTCTCCTATCGCGACTGGTTCACCGACCCGCGCCTCGTGCAGCTGATCGGCACCGCGCTGGAGAACAACCGCGACCTGCTCGCCGCGACCGCGCGAATCGAACAGGCTCGCGCGCGCTATCGCATTCAGGACAGCCGCCGCCTGCCAGGCGTCGTCGCCAATGGCAGCGCGACGCGTTCGCGCCAGCCGCTCGGCGTCAATCCGGCGCTGGATGCAGGCGATGTCGAGGGTGCGCCAGCGGCGGTCACGTCCAACAGGTTCGAAGTTGGCGTGGGCGTCAGCGCCTTCGAGCTCGACTTCTGGGGACGCATCGCCAGTCTGAGCGAACAGGCGCGGGCGCAATACCTCTCCACCGTCGCGGCGCAGCGGGCCTTCTACCTCTCGCTGATCGCCGATACCGCGACGACCTATTACGAGATCGTCGAGACGCAGGAACAGATCGCACTGGCAGAGGCGACCGCGCAGAGCCGGCGCGAGGGTCTGCGGATTGCGAGGCTGAGGCTGGAGAACGGGGTCACATCGGCCCTGCCCTATCGTCAGGCCGAAACCCTGCTGACCCAAGCCGAGCAGCAATTGGCGAGCGAGAAGCTGGCGCTGGCCCGCCTGCGCAACCAGCTCGCCGTGCTGGTCGGCGGCAGCGTGCCCGATGGCCTGCGCGACGGGCTGACGCTGGCCGCGCAGGGCCGAGAGCGACGCCTTGCCGCGGGCCTGCCGTCGGACCTGTTGCTCGTGCGCCCCGATATCATCGCCGCCGAGGAACAGCTGCGCGCGGCGCGCGCCAATATCGGCGCAGCGCGGGCGGCGTTCTTCCCGACCATCTCGCTCACCGGAAACGCGGGCTTTTCCTCCAACAGCCTCGACGGACTGTTTTCATCCGACGGGCTCGGCTGGAGCTTCGGCCCCTCGATCTCGCTGCCGATCTTCGACTGGGGGGCGCGCGAGGCCGATCTCGATCTCGCACAGGCGCTGGAAGTGGAGCAGGTCGCGAATTACGACAAGACGGTCCAGACCGCCTTCCGCGAGGTGTCGGACGCGCTTGCCGGGCGACGCTATCTGGCCGAGCAGGTCGAGACGCTGGAACGCGCGGTCGAATCGCAGGAGCAGATCGCCAACATCGCCCGCCTGCGCTATCGCGAGGGCGTGGCCGACTATCTCGAAGTGCTGGATGCCGAACGCAACCTGTTCAGCGCGCGCCAGCAATTGCTGACGACCGAACGCGCATGGCTGCAAAACCGCGCGACTTTGTTCGTGGCGCTGGGCGGTGGGCTCGAACCTGCCGCTGTGGAGCCCCGCTGAAGCCAGGCACCCCTGCCGGCGCCATCTTTTGCCCGCTTCGCGCCCCGATCGCTCTCGCTAATCGTCGTTCCAAACCACGGGCGCCAGCGCTTTCGCGCGGGCCTCACATGCTCCCCAAGACAGCCCTTGCCTGCAACCCTGAACACGACCTGCATCTTGCATTGCAATTGACAATAATTTGCATTAGCGACTCGCTCGACTGTTTCCAGGGAGCCAACATTGAAACCGATATTCGCCGCCACGACCGCGACTCTTGCCTTGATCGCCGCGTCGCCCGCTCTCGCTCAGGACATTGCCGCCGAGACCGGCGATCCGTCCGATGAAGCCGATGGCCGCACCATCGTCGTCACCGGTGCCCTGACCGATTTCGGCGCGACCAAATCGGATACGCCGATCGTCGAAACCGCGCGTTCGATCTCGATCGAGACCGCGCAGGATTTCGGGGAAAAGGGCGCGCAATCGCTCGACGATGCGCTCACCTATTCGGCGGGTGTCACCGCCGAGCCCTTCGGCTTCTCGACCCGCGGCGACTTCGCTCAGGTGCGCGGCCTCGACGCGCCGGAGTATCGCGACAACCTCCAGTACCTGTTCGGATTCTACAACACGACCCGGCAGGACATCTACACGCTGGAACAGGTCGAAGTGCTCAAAGGCCCGGCCTCGGTGCTCTACGGCGCGGGCTCGCCCGGCGGGATCATCAACGTGGTGACCAAGCGGCCCCACGGGGTGACCGAAGGCGAAGTCCGCCTCGATTACGGCAGCTTCGATCGCAAGCAGATCGCGACCGACATCAACATCGCGATCCCCGGCGCGGAAGACCGCGCGCAATTCCGCTTCGTGGGCATCCTGCGCGATGCCGACACCCAGATCGAAGAGGTCGACGACAACAAGCTGGTGATCGCGCCCGCGCTCACGCTGCGCCCGGCGCTGGGCACCGAGGTGACGATCCTCGCCAATTATTCCGAACAGCGATCGGACACCGCGCACCAGTTCCTGCCGGTGACCGGGACGCTCTTCCCCGCGGCCGGCGGGGAGGAGATC
>Ga0114910_1000170_pt1 | contig 35262 bp, 31 predicted proteins | sample MalvireepMed_908_FD_83500 | JGI IMG/M metagenome (GOLD analysis project Ga0114910, IMG submission 83500) | Marine viral communities from the Global Malaspina Expedition - Malaspina viral metaG DeepMed_908 | ecosystem: Environmental > Aquatic > Marine > Oceanic | place: Mediterranean Sea...
CTACAAGGGCCCGCTGGTGCTCAACAGCGATTACGGGCCCGAGCAGGCGGCGGCGGATGTCGAGAGCGGACGCGCCGATGCGATCAGCTTCGGCCGCCCGTTCATCTCCAACCCCGACCTGCCCGCGCGCATCGCCAAGGGCGCGCCGCTGGCCGAGAACGTCAACGTCCCGCAGAGCTGGTACCTGCCCGGCGCGGCCGGATATATCGACTATCCCACGATGGAAGAGGAAGCGGCGCAAACCGCCTGAGGCGCAGGCTGCAAGTTCGGCAGGGCGGTGCTACCCGGCGTCGCCCTCGCCTGCTGCATCGTCCCCGCCATCGTCGCCGCCGCGCCGGGGCGACTGCGACCTGACCGTATCGAGCGGCAGCATCGCGTCGGAGATCGTCCCGCCGCGCACCTCGCCCTGCGGACCGGCATTCTCGGTCTCGTCGGCCACGGGCGCTTCCTCGCTCTCTCCGCAGGCGGACAGCAGCGCGAGCGCGGCGATCGAGGCGGCGAGCGAGAGAGATTTTCGGGTCATCATGCGTCCTGCTGGTCGAGCGCCGCGAGGAAGGCGGGCGCCTCGGCCCGCAATGCCTCATCCCATGCCTCGGGCGCAAGCGCGATGCCCAGATCGGCAAGGCTGGTGACGCCGAACTCCTCGATCCCGCACGGTACGATACCCGCAAAATGGCTGAGATCGGGCGACAGGTTCACCGCGAAGCCGTGCATCGTCACCCACCGGCGCACGCGCACGCCGATCGCGCCGATCTTCGCCTCGCGCCCGTCCGGCCCCGTCGTCCAGATGCCGACGCGTTCGGGCACGGTCCAGCTTTCCACGCCGAAGCGCGCCAGCGCCGCCGCCGCCCAGCCTTCCAGCGCATGGACGAAGCGGCGCACGTCGCGCCCCCGCTCACGCAGGTCGAGCAGCACGTAGGTCACCCGCTGGCCCGGTCCGTGATAGGTGTAGCGCCCACCCCGGCCCGCTTCGACCACTTCGAAACGCGGGTCGAGCAGCTCGCTCGCCACCGCGCTGGTGCCGGCGGTGTAGACCGGCGGGTGCTCCAGCTGCCAGATCAGCTCGCGCGCCTCGCCCCGCTCGATCGCGCCGTTGCGCGCCTCCATCTGGTCGAGCGCTTCGCGATAGGGCACCTGCCGCGCGTCGACATGCCATTCGATCTGTTCGAGTCCCGCCATTTTCATTTGCGTGGCCCATGACCGGGCGCTTATCAAGGGCCGGACACAAGGGGGCTACCAATGAAACTCGACATGAATCGCGCATGGACCGAAGCGCTCGAACTGATCCAGGCCAATCTGGGCGTGGTCGCGACCGTGGCGGGGGTGTTCTTCTTCCTGCCCTATCTCGTTTTCTCGCTGCTGATGCCCGACACGGCGACGACGCTGAACTTCGAGCCCGATGCCGCGCCCGAAGTGGTGATGGAGCAGCTGACGGCGTTCTACGCCGATGTCTGGTGGATCATGCTGCTGCTGTTCGTGACGCAGACCGTCGGCACGCTGGCGCTGCTCGCGCTGCTGCGGGCGAACAACCGGCCGACCGTGGGCGAAGCGATCGGGGTCGGCGCGATCGGCTTCTTCACCTCCATCGCGGCGTCGATCCTGTTCTACGTCGGCTTCGGCATTGTCGGGGGCGTGCTGCTGGGCATTGCGATTGCGACCGGCATCACCGAACTGGCGGTCATCGTGGGCATCGTGCTGTTCGTCGCCATGATTTACGCCGCGGTCAAACTCTCGCTGCTCTCGCCCGTCATCGCGATCGACAAGATCTACAATCCCTTCACCGCCCTGCTGCGGTCCTGGCGGCTGACCAAGGGCAATTCGGTACGGTTGTTCTTCTTCTATCTGCTGCTGATCATCGCCATCCTTGTGGTCAGCACGGTCATCAGCCTGATCGTGATGCTGGTCTTCGGCCTGATGGGCGAGGAAGTGATGCGGGTCGGCTCGGGCCTCGTCAATTCGGCGATCAACGCGGTATTTATCGTGGTGATGCTGGGCGTGCTCGCGGCGGTTCATCGCCAGCTGGCCGGGCCGGATGTCGAAGAGATGAGCGAAACCTTCGAATAGGGCCGGCAAAGCGCGTCGCCACCGATTGCCAGCGTGCGGCGCGCGGCCTAGCGTCGCGCGCCCATGGCCGATGCCCCCGATCCCGTAACAGCGCCCAGCGCATCGATCCCGCAGCCCGGCATTCCGCGCGCGCGCATGGCGCTGCTGTTCACCGTGGTGCTCGTCTCGGCGGCGGGCAACACGGCGATGCAGTCGGTCATGCCCTCCATCGGCACCGCGCTGGGCGTGGCCGACGTGTGGATCAGCCTCGCCTATAGCTGGTCCGCGCTGCTGTGGGTCGGCTTCGCGCCCTTCTGGGCCCGCCGGTCCGACCGGCGCGGGCGCAAGGCGATGATGGCCATCGGCCTTATCGGCTTCGTCGCGTCGATGGGCCTGTGCGGTGCGGTTTTATGGATCGGCCTGTCGGGCTGGATCGGCCCGCTGCTCACGCTGCTGCTGTTCGCGCTGTGTCGCTCGCTCTACGGCCTGCTGGGTTCCGCCGCGCCTCCTGCGGTACAGGCCTATGTCGCCAGCCGGACCCCGCGCAGCGAGCGCACGCAGGCGCTCTCGCTCATCTCCTCCAGCTTCGGGCTCGGCACGGTCATCGGCCCCGCGCTCGCGCCGCTGATGATCCTGCCCTTCCTCGGCCTCACCGGTCCGTTCTTCGCCTTCGCCCTGATCGGCATCCTCGCGATTATCGCGCTGCGGCTGCGGCTGCCCAATGACGAGCCGCAATACGCGACCCACGCGGTGGCCTTCGATGCGCCCTATGGCGGCAGCGGCGCAGGGCGCCACGCGACCGACGAGGAGTTTGCGCAGGCCGAAGCGAAGGCCAGGGCCGCAGCGCCCGCTCCCACGCCCGGACCGCAAGCCGGCAGCGAAGCATCCGCCGCCCCGAACCTCGCGTGGACCGACGCGCGCATTCGCCCGTGGCTGCTATCCGGCCTGCTCGGCGGGCACGCGCAGGCGATGATGCTGGGGATCGCGGGCTTCCTCGTGCTCGACCGGCTGGGCCTGCGCGAGGATCCGACCGCAGGTGCAGGCCCGGTCAGCATCGTGCTGATGATGGGCGCGGTCGCGACGCTGCTGGCGCAATGGGGGCTGATCCCCGTGATGCACCTCGGCCCGCGCATATCGGTGCTGGCGGGCATGGCGCTCGGCGTGATCGGAGCGGGCATTTTCGGCACCGCCACCGAATTGCACGGCATCGCGCTGGGCTTTGCGGTCGCCGCGCTGGGCTTCGGCCTGTTCCGGCCCGGCTTCACCGCCGGAGCCTCGCTCGCGGTCAGTCGGCCCGAGCAGGGCCAGGTCTCCGGCAAGGTCGCCAGCATCAACGGCGCGAGCTACATCTACGCGCCCGCGCTGGGTGTCTGGCTATACGGGCACAGCGACTGGATCGGCTTCGCCGCGATCATCGGCTTTTGCCTCGCGGTGATGATCATCGGCTGGACCCGGCTGGACAGCGACGCGGTGCTGATGGCGAGCGCCGAGGACTGACGGCGGCGCAAAACCGCTCCAGACCCCGGCGCGCGATCCTTCCTCAGAGAATTTCGAGCACCGTGTCCTGCGGGCGGCACAGGCGCACGCCCTTTTCGGTCTCCACCAGCGGGCGCTCGATCAGGATCGGGTCGGCAACCATCGCATCGAGGATGGCGTCGGCGTCGGCATCGGGCAGGCCGCGTTCTTCCGCATCCGTGCCGCGCATGCGCAGCCCCTGTGCAGGCGTAATCCCGGCGTCGCTGTAAAGCTGGGCCAGCTTGTCGCGGCTCGGCGGATTCTTGAGATATTCAACGACCGTCAGATCGACGGTGCTGAGGTTCTCCAGAATCGCGAGCGTTTTGCGCGAGGTGCCGCATTTCGGGTTGTGCCAGATCGTCGCTTTCATCTCGGTATCCTTCATCGTCGCACTGAACTTGTGGCCGATTTGCGCGCGTCGACAGGCTTTTTCAAGCTTGGCCATCTCAAGCCTTGCATATGCGATTAATTATCAATAGCGGGGGTCTGGAAAACGAGAATCGTTCGCATCAGGGATCATCATGCACAACCGCTCCATCCGCTCCGCACTTCTTGCGCACGCCGTCTTCTTCGCGGCGCTCGCCACCCCGGCCATCGCGTCGGACACGGCAGAGGATAGCGCCCAGCCAGAGCGCGACTATCTGCCGACCGATATCGTGGTGACGGCATCGCGTGACGGTTACGACGCCACCGACGGTTCGACCGCGACCAAGACCCCCACCCCGCTGATCGACGTGCCGCAGTCGGTCACCTTCATCACCGAAGACCAGCTGGAGGATCAGTCGATCCGCCAGCTGGGCGAAGCGCTGCGCTTCGTGCCGGGAATCAGCCTCGAAACGGGTGAGGGCCATCGCGACGAGATTTTCATCCGCGGGCAGGAAACCACCGCCGACTTCTTCCTCGACGGGCTGCGCGACGACGCGCAATATTACCGCTCGCTCTACAATATCGAGCGGGTGGAGGTGCTCAAAGGCGCCAATGCGCTGATCTTCGGCCGTGGCGGCGGTGGCGGCGTCGTCAATCGCGTTACCAAGGTTGCCAGCACCTCGCGCGGATTCGGCGAATTCGGCGCATCGGTCGATACCTTCGGCGCTTTTGCGCTGAGCGGCGATCTCAACCAGCCGCTGTCGGACACGGTCGGCCTGCGGCTCAATGCGACATACGAGGAATTCGACAGCAACCGCGACTTCTACGAAGGGCGCTTCATCGGCATCGCCCCTACGCTGGGCGTGGAAATCGGCCCCGACACGCGGATCGACCTGTCCTACACCTACGACAATGACGAGCGCACGACCGATCGCGGCGTCCCCTCCTTCCAGGGCGGCCCGCTGCGCGGGTTCGACGATACCTTCTTCGGGCAGCCCGGCTTCAACACCAACTCGATCGAAGCCCACATCGCCCGCGCCCGTGTCGCCCACCGCCTCTCCGACGCGGTGAGCGTCAACGCAGCGCTACAGTACGCCAATTACGACAAGGCCTATGCCAACATCCTGCCGCGCGGCACCGACGGCACCACCGTTTCGCTGGGCGGCTATGCCGACTTTACACAGCGGGAGAACCTGATCGGCCAGGCCAATCTGATCGCCGATTTCGCCACCGGGCCGATAGAGCACACGCTGCTGGTCGGCATGGAAGGCGGGCGGCAGGACACGCAGAACGGGCGCGACAGCGTGGTGTTTACCGGCGCAAGCACGGTGCCGCTGGCACAGACGATCACCGTGCCCCCCTTCACCACCGCGCCCAGCCGCCTGCGCGACAGCGATCTGACGACCTTTTCGGCCTATATCCAGGATCAGATCGCGTTCGGCGAATATGTGGAAGTGATCGCTGGCCTGCGGTTCGACCGGTTCGATCTCGACACGGTCAATGTCGTGAACGGCATCAACGGCAGCCGGGTGGACGAACAGGTGAGCCCGCGCGTCGGCCTGATCGTGAAGCCTGCGCCTGCAATTTCCATCTACGGTGCCTATTCGGAAAGCTTCCTGCCGCAGGCGGGCGATCAGTTCGTCATCCTCAATCCCGGCGATGCCGCGTTCGAGCCGGAACAGTTCACCAATTACGAACTGGGTGCCAAATGGGCGATCTCCCCGCGCCTGCTGGCGCAGGCCGCGATCTTCCGGCTGGAGCGTGACAACACCACCGCCCCCGATCCGACCAATAGCGGCCTGAAGGTGCAGACCGGCGCAAGCCGGACCCAGGGCTTCGAAATCAGCCTGACGGGCGAGATCGCGCCGTTCTGGCAGGCCAGCCTTGGCTACACCTACCTCGACGGGGAGATCACGCAGACGACCGACGCGGCCCCTGCGGGCACCCGTTTGCAGCAGCTGCCCGAACATCAGGTCACCGCGTGGAACCGCTTCAACCTGACCGACCGTTTCGGCATCGGCGCGGGCGTGATCTATCAGGGCGAACAGTTCACCAGCTACAGCACTGCGGTGACGCTGCCCGACTACCTGCGGGTCGACACGGCGCTGTTCTACGACGTGTCGGATCGCCTGTCGGTCCAGCTGAATGTCGAGAACCTGTTCGACGCGGACTATTATCCCAGCGCGCACGGCGACAACAACATCCAGCCCGGCCGCCCCTTCAGCGCCCGCCTGGGTGTTCGCATCTCGATGTAGAGGCTATCGCGAGGGCGGCGGCGTGCCGGTCGGCTGCGGCTTCAAGGCCGGGACATCGCGCGCCGCCTCTTCGGGCGAGATCGCGGGGGGCGGCGCGGCTTCGATGGCGCGGGCGCCGCTCGCCGCCTCGCTCGCCCGCGCAATCGCGCGCGCCAGCCGGGGATAGACCCCGCAGCGGCAGATATTGGGGATGGCGGCGGCCATATCCTCGCGCGAGGGCGAGGGATTACTTTCGAGCAGCGCGGCCGCCGCAATAGCGATGCCGGGGGTGCAGAAGCCGCACTGGATCGCCTGCTCGGCAACCAGCGCCTGCTGCACGGGGTGCGAGCGGTCGCGCGAGAGCCCTTCGATGGTCGTGATCAGCCGCCCCTCCGCCTCGGCAATGGTGACGAGGCAGGATCGCAGCGCCACCCCGTCGACCAGCACCATGCACGCGCCGCAATCGCCGGTGCCGCAGCCGTATTTGGTGCCGGTCAGATTGCTCGCATCGCGCAACGCCCACAGCAGCGGGGTATCGGGATCGAGCAGATATTGCACCGGTCGGCTGTTGACCGTCATCCTGGTCACGTGCGCTGCATCCTAATCCGCATAGAACTCGACGAGATGGCACCGCTCGCAGCGAAACGCACGCAGCGGCTTCAGTTCTTTCTTCTTCACCTTCACGTTGCCGGTCCAGCCGGTTTCGGGCGTCCCCTCCTGCCAGCGCGCGGGCTTCATCTCGCCATAGCCCATGTCGAGCACGAAGCCTTCCGCGCTGCGCCCGCCGCATTTGCCGCAATGGCGTGCCTCTGCGGGTGCCGGATCGCTCACTGCTGCCAGCTGTCGTCGATCCGCGTGGCCTTGCGCTTCCACGCCTCGAAATCGAACACGCCCGCGCCGCCCTGGCCCTGCATGACCGAAAGATCGCGCTGGTGCACGTCGACCACTTCCTGCGGCACCAGATGCGGCTCACCCATGGAAAGCGTGGCGACCTGGATTTCGCACGCGCGCTGCAGCGCCCACATCTTCACGAACATGCCCTGGATGCCCTTGTCCATCACCACCGGGCCGTGATTGCGCAGCATCAGGATCGACTTGTCGCCCAGATTTTCGATCAGGCGGTCACCCTCTTCGGCACGCACAGTGACGCCTTCGAAGTCGTGATAGCCGATCTGGTTCTGGAAGTTGCAGGCGTAGAAATTGGTCGGCAGCAGCCCGTCCTTGTGGCTGCACACCGCCATCGTCTCGGTCGTGTGGACATGGCAGATCGCATTCGCCCGCTCGCCCAGCTGCTTGTGGAAATGCGCGTGCTGCGTGAAGCCCGCCTTGTTCACCATGTAGGGCGAACCGCCGATATTATTGCCCTCGACGTCGATCTTCACGAGGTTGGAGGCGGTCACTTCCTCGTACAGCAGCCCGAAGGGATTGATGAGGAACGCGCCCTCCTCCCCCGGTACGGCCAGCGAGATGTGGTTGTAGATCGATTCCGACCAGCCGAGCAGGTCGAAGATGCGATAGCATGCGGCAAGGTCCAGCCGCGCCTGCCATTCTTCCTTCGAACATTCGTAATCGAGCTTCGCCTGCGTCGCCATCGGGGGCCTCTCCTTCGTTCATGTTTGGGTGGGAGGATAGAGCATCGCGGGGGCAGCGCACAAGCGTGCCACTTTGCCGCTTTAGCTTTGGCGGGCACCGGGCTACCGCACCCGGCAATGAGCCAACAAGCCAAGCTGACGCGCGGGAGCATTCCGGGCCATCTCGTGACGCAGACCGTGCCGATGATCATCGGCGTGGCCGCAATCATGTCGATCAGCCTGATCGATGCCTATTTCATCGGGCAGCTGGGGCCGGACCCGCTCGCCGCGATCAGCTTCATCTTCCCGATCAGCGTTGCGCTCACCAGCCTGGGCGTGGGTGTGATGGTGGGGATCAACTCGGTCGTCGCGCGCTCGCTGGGTGCGGGCGATGCCGATCAGGCCGCCCGGCGCGCCAATCTGGGCGTGGTTTTCGCCACGGCGGTCGGCGTGGCGCTGGGGGTGGCACTGTGGCTGTTGCAGGAGCCGCTGTTCCGCCTGATGAACGCGCCCGACAATCTGCTGCCGCTGATCCGCGACTATATGGACCCCTTCGCCCTCGCCTTCCCCCTGCTGCTGGTGCTGATGGGCTTCAACGGCGTGCTACGCGGCCAGGGCGAAGCGAAGATGAGCAGCTTCATCAACATCGTCTATGCAGCGGTGAACTGGGTGCTCGACCCGATCCTGATCACCGGGGCCTTCGGGATCGAAGGCATGGGAATCGCAGGCGCGGCCTGGGCCACGCTGGCCGGGTGGGCGGTGGCCGTGGTGCTGGCCGTGGTTCTGGTCGGGCGCACGAACCTGCCGTTCAATCCTGCGCTGATCCGCGCGATCGAAAACCCGCTCGAACCGATCAAGGCCATCGTGCGCGTGGCGGGCCCGGCGTCGTTCTCCAACGCGATCAACCCCATCGGCCTCTCGGTCCTGACGGCCCTGATCGCGCTCGAAGGTCAGACGGCGGTTGCCGCGTTCGGGGCGGCGGGCCGGTTGCAGAGCTTCGCGACCGTGCCGCTGCTCGCCCTGTCAGGCTCTATCGGAGCGATCGTGGGCCAGAACTGGGGCGCGAAATTGCCCGAGCGATCGCGCGAGGCGGCGCGCGGGGCGGGCCTGTTCTGCATCGGTTACGGCCTCGTCACCGCGGTCGCGCTGGTGCTTGCGGCGGAGTGGTTCGCGGGGTTCTTCACCGATGATCCGGCCATCGTGCGCCAGTTCGCACGCTATCTGGAGATCGCCGCTTGGGGCTATGCCGGGTTCGGCCTGCTGATCGTGGGCAACGGCATCCTCAACGCGGTCGACAGGGCGGGCCTCGCGCTGGCGCAAAGCTGCGCGCGTGTATTCCTGGTGATGCTCCCACTCGGCTGGCTGCTGCGGCCGCTGTGGAACTCCGACGCGATCTATGCGGCTGAGCTGGCCGCCAATCTGATTGGCGGGCTGGTCGCGGTGCTGATCGTGCGCAAGGTGCTGGCGGGCAAGCCGGGCGGTGCCCATGCGAGCGAGCCGAGCGAAAGCGAAAAGGGCCAGACTAGCGTAAGCTGATACTGCCCGGCGGCAATGCTGCGGGCATCTGGCGGAACGGCGCGGTCAGGCTGTTGGCGATCGGCAGGTCTGCCAGCGATGCAGCATCCGCGACGCCGATATCGATCGCATCCTGCGGTTTGCGCCGCAGCGTGCGGTGCAGCCGGTCCCACAGGCTGATCCCGCTGGTCCAGTTGCTGTTCATCTCTTCGGGCACCTTGGAATGATGCACCCCGTGCATTTTCGGCGTCGTCAGCACCAGCGAAAGCCTATCGTCCAGCCGCCCCGGCAGGCGCAGGTTCGAATGGTGGAACAGCACCGAGGCATCGAAGAACCGCCGATGCGCCATCAAAATGCGCGGGTCCGCCCCGCTGATGACGACCTGCGCAATGCGAAACGGCAGCGACACGACCATGTCTGCCGCGTGGAAGCGCAGCGCGGTCGTCATATCCATATCCGGGTCGATGTGGTGGATCCGGTGCAGCCGCCACAGGAACGGCACCTTGTGGGTTGCGATGTGCCACCAATAATAGGCATAATCCATCGCCGCGACGCCCAGCACGATCTTCACGGCGGGCGGCAGCGGGAGTGGCAGCATCTGCACGAGGCCGCGCCGCGCGACCACATTGCCCTTCGCCAGCCGGGTAAGCAGCGGCATCTCGATCGCGGTGACGACCAGCATCGCGCCCGCACCCATCGCGATGTTCCGCACCTGCCGGGTACCCCTATCATGCGTCTGGCGGCGCAGCGGCCGCGCACGCTCGGCGAGCCACAGCCCGCCGATCAGGGCCGCACCGGCAACCGCAAGGGGAGAAATCCGCGCCATCGTGCGGCTTATATGGGAAAGCGGCGGCGCTGTCGCTAAGGCAGGCTGCGATGACGCCGCAGATCGCCATTTTCGCCCGCTGGCCGGAGCCTGGTAAGGCCAAGACCCGCCTGATTCCCGCGCTGGGCGCACAAGGCGCGGCCCAGCTCTATGCCAAGCTGCTGGAGCTGACCGTGCGCGAGGCACGCGAGAGCGGCCTGCCCTTCCACCTGCGCGTGACGGGCGACGATCCGGCGCGATTCCGCGAATGGCTGGGCGATGATCTGGATGTGCGCGACCAGGGCGGCGGCGATCTGGGCGAAAAGCTCGCCCGCGTACCCACGCCCGGCATCATGATCGGCAGCGACTGCCCCGGCCTCACCGCCGCTTTGCTGCGCGAAGCGGGGAGCGTGCTGCCCAACCGCGATGCGGCGATCGGCCCGGCGGACGACGGCGGCTACTGGCTGCTCGGCCTGCGAGAGCCCTGCCCCGAACTCTTCACCGACATCGCGTGGAGCACGCCCGAGGTCTATCCCGAAACGCTGCGGCGGCTCGAAGCGCGCGGCATCAGCCCGCACCTTTTGCCCGAGCTGACCGATATCGACACTGGCGACGATCTCGCCGCATGGCCCGAGTTGCTCGATTGAGCGAACCGGGCGTTTCGATCGTCGTGCCGGTGCTCAACGAAGCGGCGGCGATCCCCGCGCTCGCCCGCCATTTCGCCACGCTCGACCCGGCTCCCGTCGAAATCCTGGTGGTCGATGGGGGCAGCGAGGATGACACGGTGGCACTGGCGAAGGCCGCCGGGTGGCGCGTCATCACCGCCGAACGCGGGCGCGCGCGCCAGATCAATGCCGGAGTCGAGGCCGCGGCCGCGCCGCTCGTCTGCATCGTCCACGCCGACAGTTTTCCGCCCGACGACATGGTCGGCGTGGTCCGCGAGACGCTGGCGGAGCGCAAGATCGCCCTCGCCAGCTTCACCCCGCTGATTACCGGCGAGAAGACCCGCTGGGTGACCTCCGCGCACAATTACATCAAGACCTGGTACGCCCCGCTGATGTGCCGTCCGCATCAGTTCGTGCGCGGCGTGCGGCTGCTGTTCGGCGACCACGCGATGTTCTTCCGCCGTGCCGATTTCCTCAAGGTCGGTGGCTGCACGCCCGGCGACATCGTGATGGAGGAGGCGGATCTGTGCGTGAAATTCGCGGCGCTCGGCCGTATCCGCATGGTCCCCCGCATCGTACGCACGAGCGACCGCCGGATCGCCGCATGGGGCCCGCTGAAGGCCAACTGGATCTACTTCAAGGTCGGGATGCTGTGGGCTTTCGGCCTGCGCAGCCGGATGGAGCGCGATTATCCCGACGTGCGCTAGGCGTCGACTGCCCGGTTATCCCCGGCAAGCAGAAACCCCTGGTCGACACAGAAGCCGATGAGCCGCGACAGATAGGCCTTATCGGCGGGGCCGGGCTCGATCCCGGTGAGCGCGCGAAAGCGGCGGTCGTCGAAGCGCGGATCGCGCTGGAAGTAACTGGCGTAAAGCGCGGAAACGCGGCTGTGCAGCCGCCGCTCCAGCGGAGGCAGGTCGTGCGCATCGAAGGCGGACGGATCGACCAGCGCGGGCACATGCAGGCCCTCCACACCGCCGATCCCCGCAGCAAAATCGCGCATAGGAAGCGGCCGGGACGGAACGAGATGGTAGGCGCCGCCCGCCGCACGCTCCCACTGTGCAACGATGGCCGCGATCCCGGCGGCGACATGGTCGATCGGGACGAAGGCCAGCGTCGCATCCGCACCCGCCGGAACTTTCCGGATGCGACCCTCCGCCATCAGTTTGAACGCGAGATAGAGCGCATCGAAATGCCGGATCCGCCCGCTGTCGTATTCGCCCAGCACGATGCCGGGCCGCGCGATGGCCCATTGCAGACCGCAATCGCGCACCAGCCGCTCGCCAGCCGCCTTGCTCGCCTCGTAGCCGTTGGCGAAGCTGCCGGAAGCGGGCAGCGGATCGTCTTCCAGAATGACGCCGTCGCGCCTGCCGCAGACATAGGCCGTGCTCACATGCAGCAGCCCCGCACCGCCCGCCTGGGCGAGCGCGATCACATTGGCCGTGCCCTGGGTGTTGGTGCGCGCATATTCCTCGTCCGTCAGATCGAAGCGGATGGTCGCCGCGCAGTGGATCACGAGGTCGTGATCGCGCGCCAGCCGGTCGAAGGTCGCCGCGTCCAGCCCCAGCCGATCCTGCGCGATGTCGCACGCCAGCGTCTCCGCCGTTGCGACCGGCGCGCCGTCGTTCCCGCGCACTTCCGGATTGCGGTGGATGAGCGCGGTGACCGTGTGCCCCGCCGCGACCAGACGCGCGCAAACCTCGCCGCCGATCAGCCCGGCGGCGCCCGTTACCAGAATGCGCTTCAACAGCAGCCGCCGCCGCTCGCCACAGCAGGCACCGCGCCCGCCAGCGGGAAGAGCGTGCCACAATCGGGATAGATGCCGTAATGCGTCGAGAAGTCGCCGAAGAATTCGAAATGTTCGGCAAAGCGGCTGTCGGCCAGCATCTTCCAGGTGTTGCCGCAGACCGGGAACATCCGCCCCGCCTTGATCCGGTGGTGATCGTCGAGCACGAAGACACGCTCCTCACCCGCGACCGTGCCCTTGTAGCGCACGGCCTGGCCGTAATCCTCGCACAGCATTTCCAGCTCGGGCAGCTTGAACAGGCGCGCGGTGGCGCTGTGGAAGGCGATGCCATCGAGCTTGGCGGCGATTGCCGTGTCGTTGATGCCGAGCGGACGGCTGGTGACGAGGCGCGGATCGAGGAAGCCCGCCGCCTTGGCCGCAGCGATGAAATCGAACCAGTACATCGCGCCCGACAGGCATTCGCCATGCAGAACGGGATCGTCGCGCAGGCCTTCGGGCACGCGGCGTTCGGAATAGACGTCCGAGAAATACAGCTCGCCACCGGGCTTGAGCAGCCGGTAGGCGGCATCGAAGACCGCCTTCTTGTCCGCGACGAGATTGATGACGCAGTTGGAAACGATCACGTCGAAGCTGCCTTCGGCCAGATCGAGATCGCCCAGCTTTTCGATATCGCCTTCGATGAAGCGCACGTTGCTCTTGGCGTAGCCGAACCGCTCGCGATGCCATTCCTCGTGTTCGCGCGCGACCGCCAGCTGCGCGGGGGTCGCATCGACGCCGGTGACCGAGCCATGCTCGCCCACCATCTGCGCCAGCAGGTAGGCATCCTGCCCGCTGCCCGACCCCAGATCGAGCACGTTGGCCCCCTCGATCGCCTGCGGAGCGACCAGGCCGCAGCCGTAATAGCGCGCGCGGACATCGTCATGCACGTTGCGCAGCAGGTCCATCACCGAAGGCGGCGGCGCGTCGAGCGTGCAGCACGCATCGGTCTTGAGATCGGCGGAACCCTGCAGGACCTCGCCATAATAGTTTTGCGAATTTTCGAGATTCATGAAACCGGGCGTCCTTGGCTGTGCGATGGCTGTTACATAGTCGTAAACTATACGTCGAGGGCGGCGGATCGGATGCGGGGGACGCATGAGATATACACATGACGTGATCGTGATCGGCGCAGGCGCGGCGGGCTTGACGGCGGCCGGCGGCTGCGCGCTGTTCGGTCTGAAGGTCGCGCTGGTCGAACGCGCCGAAATGGGCGGCGAATGCCTCAACAACGGCTGCGTGCCATCCAAGGCGCTGATCACCGCCGCAAAGCGCGCGGCGGTCGCCAACGAACAGGATCGCTTCGGTATCAGGATGAGCGCCGCGAAGGTCGAGTGGAGCGGCGTGCGCGCGCATATCCACGATGCGATAGCGCGGATCGCGCCGCACGACAGCCAGGAACGCTTCGAGGAGATGGGCTGCGACGTCTATCGCGGCCATGCGAGCTTCACGCACAAGTATCGCGTGCAGGTTGACGAGGTCACCCTCACCGCGCCCAAGATCGTGATCGCCACCGGGTCGGAGCCTGCCGTGCCCCCGATCGAGGGGCTGGACGAGATACCCTATCTCACCAACGAGAATATCTGGGATCTCGATGTGCTGCCCCAGCATCTCGTGATCGTGGGCGGTGGGGTGATCGGCATGGAAATGGCGCAGAGCTTCCGCCGCCTGGGCAGCGAGGTGACCGTGATCGAGCCGGGCGCGCCGATGGGCCGCGACGATCCGGAATCGGTCGCCGTGGTGGTCGAGACCATGGAGGCCGAGGGGGTGATGTTCGTCAAGGGCAAGGCCGCCAGGGTCACGCCCGGCGCGCTCGGCAGCTTCACCGTCGCGCTGGAGGACGGGGAGGAGGTTGCCGGCACGCACCTGCTGATCGCGACCGGGCGCAAGGCGCGGGTTGCGGGGTACGGGCTGGAGGATATCGGCATCGAGCTGGGCCGCAACGGCATCGCGGTGGACGAACGGCGGCGCACCAGCCTCAAGCATATCTACGCCATCGGCGATTGCCGCGAAGGGCCGCGCCTGACGCATGTCTCGGGCTACGAGGGCAGCAACGCCGCGCTCGAGATCACGCTGGGGCTGCCGACCAAGGTCGACTGGTCCGCGCTGCCGTGGTGCACCTATACCTCGCCCGAAGTCGCCCAGATCGGGCTGACCGAGGCGCAGGCCCGCGAGGAGCACGGTGACGCGATCACCGTGCTGCGCGAAGGCTTCGACCATAACGAGCGCGCCATTGCGGAAGGCGATGCCAAGGGCCACCTCAAGGTCGTGATGAAGGGCAGGCAGGTTCTGGGCGCCAGCATCGTCGGCAAGAATGCGGGCGAGCTGCTGCTGCCGTTCACCCAGCTCATCACCGGCAAGGCGAGCACGTTCGCGCTGGGTTCAGCCATCGTCGCCTACCCGACCCGCAGCGAAATCACCAAGGCTGCCGCCTTCAGTGCCTGGGAAGGCACCGTCTTCGGCAGCGTACCCAAGGGCTACGCCAAAACCCGCGCGTGGTTCAGAAAGACGCTTTCCTGAATGGCCACCCGATCCAAGAGCCGCAACGCGCCGCAAGGCCCCTCGCCCTTCGCGGTCGAGGCGGAAACACTGCCTGCGGGCAAGTTCACCGATCCCGACGTGACGGCCAGGGGCGAAGAGCGCGCGCAGGTCCCCTTGCTGAACCTTGAAACGCTGTGGCTGTGCACTGGAACGCTGTGCAACCTCGCTTGTGCAACCTGCTACATCGAAAGCAGCCCGACCAATGATGCGCTGGTCTATCTGACCGCCGAACGTGCCGCGCGCTATTTCGACGAGATCGAACGCGACGGCTGGAACACGCGCGAAATCGGCTTCACCGGCGGCGAGCCATTCATGAACCCGCATTTCCTGCCGATGCTGGAAGACGCGCTGAGCCGCGGGTTCGAGGCGCTGGTCCTGTCCAACGCGATGAAGCCGATGCGCCGCCACGAGGCGAAGCTGCTCGCGCTGCGCGAGGCCCATGGCGACACGCTGACGCTGCGTATCAGCCTCGATCACTATACCAAGGCCGCGCACGAGGGAGAGCGCGGGCCGAACAGCTGGGACGCCGCGATCGACGGGCTGAAATGGCTTTCGGACAATGGTTTTCGCATCGCGGTCGCCGGGCGTCTGATGCCCGGCGAAGGCATGATCGAGGCGCGCGACGGCTACGCCGCGCTGTTCGCGCGCGAAGGCATCCGCATAGACGCGCACAATCCCGCGACCTGCGTGCTGTTTCCGGAAATGGACGCGGACAAGGACGTGGCCGAGATCACCACCGGCTGCTGGGATATCCTCGGCAAGTCACCCGCCGACATCATGTGCGCAACCAGCCGGATGGTCGTCCACCGCAAGGGCGAGCCCGCCCCGCGCGTCGTCGCCTGCACGCTGATCCCCTACGACAAGGAATTCGATTTCGGCGAGACGCTGGCCGACGCCAATGTCGCGGTGAAGCTCAACCACCCACACTGCGCGCGCTTCTGCGTGCTCGGCGGGGCGAGTTGTTCGGCTTGAGAGCAAAATACCGCTCACCCTGAGCCTGTCGAAGGGTCGTCCTTTCTTCCCAAGAAGTACGGTGCTTCGACAAGCTCAGCACGAGCGGGGTATGGTGCTGCTGCCTAGCCGCCCGCCTTCACCCTCTGCCGATACGCGTGAAGAAGCGGCTCGGTATAGCCGCTGGGCTGCTCGGTCCCTTCGAAGATCAGCGCGCGTGCCGCCTGGAAGGCCATGCTGCCTTCCGGATCGTCGGCCATGGGGCGGTAGGCCGGATCGCCCGCGTTCTGCGCATCGACTTTCCTGGCCATCGCGACCAGCACGTCGTCGACCTCTTCGGGGCTGACCACGCCATGCTCGAGCCAGTTGGCGATATGCTGGCTGGAAATGCGCAGCGTCGCGCGGTCTTCCATCAGGCCGATATCGTTGATGTCGGGCACCTTGGAACAGCCCACGCCCTGGTCCACCCAGCGCACGACATAGCCGAGGATGCCCTGCGCATTGTTCTCAAGCTCGGCCCGAACCTCTTCGGCGGGCCAGTTGACGCCGTCGGCCAGCGGAACCGTGAGCAGGTCCGAAAGCGGCGCGACCCCCTCTTCCCGGCGCTCGCCCTGCCGCGCGAACACATCGACGAGGTGATAGTGCGTCGCATGCAGCGTCGCGGCGGTCGGCGAAGGCACCCATGCGGTGTTCGCGCCCGACAGGGGGTGGCCGATCTTCTGCGCCAGCATGTCCGCCATCCGGTCGGGCATGGCCCACATGCCCTTGCCGATCTGCGCCTTGCCCGAAAGGCCGCAGGCGAGCCCGATCTGTACGTTGCGATCCTCGTAGGCCGCGATCCACGGCGTTTCCTTCATCGCGCCCTTGCGCAGCATCGCGCCTGCCCGCATCGCCGTGTGGATTTCATCCCCCGTGCGATCGAGGAAGCCGGTGTTGATGAACATGATCCGGTCGCGCACTTCATAGATGCACGCCGCGAGATTGGCGGAGGTCCGCCGTTCCTCATCCATCACGCCGACCTTGATCGTGTTGCGATCCAGCCCCAGCAGATCCTCGACCGCGTCGAACAGATCGTTGGTCATCGCGCATTCCTCGGGCCCGTGCATCTTGGGCTTCACGAGGTAGATCGACCCTGCGCGGCTGTTGCCGCCCTCTCGCTTCAGATCGTGGCACCCGATGGCCGAGGTCATGATCGCATCCAGAATACCCTCGGGCGCTTCGTTGCCGTCGGGCAGGATCACCGCGGGCGTCGTCATCAGGTGGCCGACATTGCGTGCGAGCAGCAGGCTGCGGCCCGGCAGCGTGAACGCCTTGCCGTCCATGTCGACATAGTCGCGATCCGGGTTGAGCGTGCGGGTCATCTCCTTCCCGCCCTTCATGAAGGTCTCTTCCAGATCGCCCTTCATCAGGCCGAGCCAGTTGGTGTAGCCCTGCACCTTGTCCTCGGCATCGACCGCCGCGACCGAATCCTCGAAATCGCAGATGGTGGAAAGCGCGGCCTCGAGGATCACGTCGGCGACGCCCGCCTTGTCGGTCTTGCCCACCGGACTCTCGGGGTCGATCACGATCTCGATATGCAGGCCGTTATGACGGATCAGCCAGTTGTCGCCGCTGCGCCCCACGAGCTGCGCGGGCGCCTTCAGGTCGGGCTCGCTGCCGTCCCAGTTGCGCCAGAGCTGGTCCTTCAGCGGCACCGCCCGGTCGAGGAACTGGCGCGCCCAGTCGATCACCTGCGCGCCGCGTTCCTCGTCGTAACCGCCCCCCGCCGCCTGCCCGGGGATTGCATCGGTGCCGTAGAGCGCATCGTACAGGCTGCCCCACCGTGCGTTCGCGGCATTGAGCAGGAAACGCGCGTTGAGCACCGGGACGACCAGTTGCGGACCGGCAATCTGGGCCAGTTCCGGGTCGACATTGCGCGGATCGACGCTGAACGCGTCGGGTTCGGGAACGAGATAGCCGAGATCGGTCAGGAAGGCGCGATAGGCCTCGCCATCGATCGGCGCGGGGTTCTCGCGGTGCCAGGCGTCGATCTTCACCTGCAACGCCTCGCGCTTCTGCAGCAGGTTGCGGTTGATCGGGACGAAGCGGCCGAAGATGTCAGCCGCACCCTGCCAGAAGGCATCGGGCGCCAGGTCTAGCCCGGGCAAAACCTGCGTCTCGACGAAATCGGCCAGTTCCTCGGCAACCTTCAACCCGGCCAGTTCGCGCATGCCCATTCTCGTTCCTTCCTCGTCGATCTTTTGTATTTCGGATGGGCTTGGCGCGAGCGGCGGGCGCGTGTCAAATGCTCAAGCTGCCCGCGTACCCCGTGCCGCTACGGCGCGCGACGTCGCGCGATCCTAGGCGCCCGCCAGCCCGTCGCCGATCATGGCCTGCGGCTGCACGATGCGGTCGTAATCCGCTTCGCTTACCTTGCCGCTCGCAATCGCTTCCTCGCGCAAGGTCGTGCCGTTCTTGGCGGCGGCTTCCGCGATATGCGCAGCGTCCATATACCCGATCTCGGGCACCAGCGCGGTGACGAGCATCAGCGAGCGTTCGAGATGCTCGGCGATCCGATCCCGGTCCAGCTCGGTCCCCTCGATGGCGTTGGTGCGGAAGCTTGCGCAACCATCGGCGAGGATGCGGATCGAATGGAGCACGTTGGCCGCAACCACCGGGCGCATGGCATTGAGCTGAAGGTTGCCCCAGCTGCCCGCCATCGCGTTGGCGGTGTCGTGGCCGATCACCTGCATCGCGACCATCAGCAGCGCTTCGCTCTGGGTCGGATTGACCTTGCCCGGCATGATCGAGGAGCCCGGCTCGTTCTGCGGCAATTGCAGCTCGCCGATCCCGCAGCGCGGGCCACTGGCCAGCCAGCGCACGTCGTTGGCGATCTTGATGAGCGCGACCGAAAGCCCGCGCAATGCCGCGGACAGCCGCACGAAGGGGTCGAGCGTGGCCTGCGCGTAGAACTTGTTGGATGCGGTGCGGATCGGTAGGCGCGTCATGCGGGCGATCTCTCTCGCCACCTCGTCGGCAAAGCCATCGGGCGCGTTCAGGCCGGTGCCTACGGCCGTTCCGCCGAGCGCGATTTCCATCAGCCCCTCGCGCGCCTTCTCGATATCGCAGCAGGCATTGCGCAACGCCTCGGCCCAGGCGCACCATTCCTGCCCGACCGACAGCGGCACGGCATCCTGCAGATGCGTGCGCCCGATCTTGGCGACGTCCATCCAGCCTTCGGCCTTCTTCTCGATCAGATCGGCGAGCGCGGTGATCTCGGGAAGCAGACGCGCGTCGACCGCCCCGAGCGCGGCAAGATGCATCGCGGTCACGAAGCTGTCGTTGGAGGACTGGCTCTTGTTCACGTCGTCGTTGGGCGCGACCGGCTTCTGGCTGCCGAGTTCGCCGCCGAGCAACTGGATCGCGCGGTTTGCGATCACCTCGTTGACGTTCATGTTGGTCTGCGTGCCCGATCCGGTCTGCCAGACGCGCAAGGGGAAATGATCGTCGAGCTCGCCGGAGATCAGCTCTTCGCAGGCCTGCACGATCGCATCGCGCTTCTCTTCGGATAGCAGACCCTTGCGCGCGTTGACGTTGGCGGAAGCCTGTTTGACGTAGCCATAGGCACGGCACAGCTCGATCGGCATGCGGTCTTCGCCGATATCGAAGTGGTCGAGCGAGCGCGCGGTCTGCGCACCCCAGTAGCGGTCGGCCGGGACACGGACCTCGCCCATCGAATCGAATTCGATGCGTTCGCCCTCTCTCTCGATACCGACCGGAATTTCGCGTTGGCGGCGGCGATTTTCGCTCACAGCGATCCTTTCCAGTGACTTGCTTGTTGAACAGAATCTAAAGCACCTCGTTCCCGGCGGGCGCTTATTGCCCGCGCCGATTGTGCTCGCCGGAAGGGCCCGCTATTCGTGCGCGCCATGGGGGCAATGCGGCAGGCCTGGCAGCGGATCTATTACGCCATCGCGATGCTGCGATGGAGCGTGCTGATCGCCGTGATCGCGCTGCATGCGGTGATTTCGTACATCGTGCTCTACCTCACGGGCGAGACATCGCTGATCGCGGACCCGGCGATCTATTTCTATTACTACATGACCACTGCGACGACGGTGGGCTATGGCGATCTGAGCCCGCAGACCGAGCTGGGCCGGACGGTCGCGGCGATCGTGATCCTGCCCGGCGCGATCGCGCTGTTCACCGCCGTGCTGGGCAAGGCGGTAAGCGATATCGGCAACCAATGGAGGAAGGGCTTGGACGGCAAGGGAAGCTACGCAAACCGCGCGGGTCACATCGTGATCGTCGGCTGGCAGGAACGCGCGACCAAGCGGCTGATCGAGACGCTGCTGGAAGATCGCCGCGCCGCGGTGCGCCCCGTGCTGCTCGCCGCGGCGGTGGAATCCAATCCGCTGCCCGAGGCGATCGATTTCGTCTTCACCCCCACCCTTTCCGATCTCGACGGGTTCGCCCGCGCCGGTGCCGCCGGGGCGAACACCATCCTGATCCGCGGGGCGAACGACGACGACACGCTGGCCGCGACGCTCGCCGCGCGGGCGATCGCCCCCGATGTCCACATCGTCGCGCATATCGAGAACGAGGATACCGCCCGCCTGATCGAAACACAGATCAGGAATATCGAGGTGTTTTCCTCCATCTCGGTCGACATGATGGTGCGCGCCGCCCACGATCCGGGCGCCTCTCGCCTCGCCAGCCTGATGTTCTCCTCCCGGACGGAGAGCACGGCTTTCTCGCTGCATGTACCCGCCGATATCGAGCCGATCTGCTATCTCGACGCGCTGGTCGCGCTCAAGAAATCGCACCGGATCACGCTGATCGGGGTGAGCGAGGAAGGCGGCCTGCACCTCGACCTCAATTGCGGCGTCGACCGCCAGATCAAGGGCGGCGATACGCTGTTCTACATTGCCAACGAGCGGCGCGAGCCGACCGCGACGCAATGGCGCGAGCTGGCACGTGAGCTCGCCTGAGCCGCAGGTGCGACTGTCGCAAATCTGAAGCGCGCGGTTCCTAACCGGTTCAGGCGCACTCTTTTATTCGCCCCACGCCCCAATTCAGAAGGACGCCCCGCAACGATGTTCGCCCCCACCGATCGCCGCAAATTTCTCGCCGGAACCAGCGCCGCCTTCGGCGCGCTGGTCGCCAATGGCTGCACCTCGCGCGGCGCGGCGCCGATGGGCGGGGCCGCCGGTACGCCTGCTTCCGGGCCGACCGCCTACGGGCCGCTGGTGAAGGACCCGGCGGGCATGCTCGACCTGCCGCAGGGCTTTTCCTACCGCCTGCTCTCCAGCCTCGGCAATCCGATGAACGACGGCGGCACCGTGCCCGACAAGGCCGACGGGATGGGCTGCTTCGACCTCGGCAATGGCGAGATCGCGCTGGTCCGCAACCACGAACTGGTGCCAAGCGACGCCTCGGGCGGGCCGATCGCCAAGGGCTTCGGCACGCGCAATGGTGAAATCGTGCCCGGCGGTACGACCAATCTGGTGCTCGATGCGAACACGCTGGAGCTGAAGCGCGAGTTCCGGACCCTCGGCGGGACGATCCGCAACTGTTCGGGCGGTGTGACGCCGTGGAACTCGTGGCTGACCTGCGAGGAATCGCCGACCGGGCCCGGCCAGCGCTATGGCGACGGGCTTGCCCAGAACCACGGCTGGGTCTTCGAAGTGCCCGCCAACGCCACCGGCCTGGTCGCCCCCGTCCCGCTCACGGCGATGGGCCGCTTCAACCACGAAGCCGCCTGCGTCGATCCGGAGACCGGCATCGTCTACCAGACCGAGGATCGCGACGACGGCGTGCTCTACCGCTTCATCCCGAACGAGCGGGGCAACCTGCGCGCCGGAGGGCGACTGCAGGCGATGGTGATCGATGGATTGAACGACACGCGCAACTGGAACGGTCGCACGATGCCGGTGCAAAAGCTCTATGCGGCGACCTGGGTCGATCTCGACAATGTCGAAGCCCCGCAAGACGATCTGCGCACGCGCGCCATCGCGAAGGGCGCGGCGCCGATTGCGCGCGGCGAAGGCATCCACATGGGCACCGACGAACTCTACGTGTGCTCGACCAGCGGCGGGCAGAAGGGGCTCGGGCAGATCTTCAAGTTCATCCCGGGCCGGGATCGGGGCCCCGACATGGTCGAGCTGTTCTTCGAAAGCGAGCGCGAAGAGCAGTTCAACTACGGCGACAACCTGACCGTCGCCCCCAATGGCCACCTGATCGTGTGCGAGGACCAGTATACCGACGTGGTCGACAATCACCTGCGCGGTATCACGACCGACGGGCGCGCCTATGATTTCGGGCGGCTCACCATGCAGACCGAACTGGCGGGCGGCTGCTTCTCGCCCGATGGCAAGTGGTTCTTCGTCAACGCCTATTCGCCCACGCGCACCGTGGCGATCACCGGCCCGTGGGACAGCTTCGTCGCGTAGGCCGATGGGGGACGGGGCGCGCGCCCCTCCCCTTCATTCGCCGGTGGCCTCTGCGGGTGGATCGCCCGCTTCGGGCTCGAATTCGAACGGCGGCAGGCGATTGACCGCCTCGCGCAGCGACAGGCTCCACTGTTCGGATATGCGGCGGAAATAGGGGTCGTTTTCCTCGATCCGCTGATGATGGGTGACGCGGTACGCGTCCTTCTCGTGCGTTGCGAGGTCGAGCGGAAGGTCAACGGCAAGGTTCGACCGGATGGTTGAATCGAACGATACCATCAGCAGCCTCGTCGCATCTTCGAACGGCATCGCAGGGTCCAGGGTGCGCACGATGATCGGGCGGCCATACTTGGTCTCGCCGGTCTGGAAGAATGGCGAGTCATCGCTCGCTTCGATGAAATTGCCTTCCTTGTAGATCAGGAACAGGCGCGGCTCGCTGCCCTTGATCTGCCCGCCGAGAATCAGGCTGGCGCTGAAACCGGATTTCGATTGCTGACCCGAATTGCGCATCGTCGCGATCACTTCGCGCAAGGTCTCGCCCACGATGGTGGCGATCTGGAACATCGAGGGTGCAGCGAGGATCGAGGGCTCGCGCTCCGACGGGGCCTTGGTCCGCTCGTCGAGCAGGCTGACGACCGCCTGCGTCGTGGCGAGATTGCCGGCCGAAAGCAGCGTGATGACACGCTCTCCCGGGTTTTCCCAATGGCGCATCTTGCGCACCCGCGAAACGTCGTCGACGCCCGCGTTGGTGCGCGTGTCGGACATGAAGATCAGCCCTCGGTCGAGCCGCATGGCCACGCAGTAAGTCATAGAAAATCGGCTTCTTGTTGAATGCCGAGCCTGCCTATTGCTCGACCCTCAGGTTGACAAGAACGCCCTCGCCGCTTCCCCCCATCCGCATGCCGCTGATCGGCGCGGCCTCGCGAAAATCGATGCCGGTGGCGACGCGGATATAGCGTTCGTCGGGGGAATAGCCGTTGGAAATGTCGAACCCGACCCAGCCGATCCCTTCGAAGAAGGCTTCGGCCCAGGCGTGGCTCGCATCCTGTTCGACCCGGTCGTTCATCATCAGGTAGCCCGAGACGTAGCGCGCGGGCAGGCCCATCAGGCGCGCGGCGGAGCAGAAGATATGCGCATGATCCTGGCACACGCCGGTGCCGATCTCGATCGCCTCTTCGGCGGTGGTGCCCGCATGGGTGTTGCCGCCTTCGTAGCCGACCGCCTCGAGGATCGCTTCGGACAGGCGATGGCCGGTGCCAACGTCGCCCTTGTCGCTATCGTCGAGCGAGGCGACCAGCTTGCGCACGCCCTCGCCCGCCTTGGTGAGATCGGAAGAACGCCGGTAATGCCACAGCGGCAGGAAGCCCTTGTGCTCGCCCAACACGCCGTCGCCTTCGGTGTTTTCGATCAGGCCGACACAACGGATCGAGGTTTCGGTCCGGCCCGGCTCGATACCGACGAGGTCGACCGAATTGCCGTTGTGATCCTCGTAGCTCAGCTGGGTCTCGCCACCCTCGATCGCGACTTCCCAGTCGAGCACCTTCTGGCCCCGCGTATCCTTGGGCCGCAGGCGGAGCTGCTGGAGCCCGTAAACGACCGGCGCATCGTAGATATAGCGCGTTTCGTGATCGACCCGCAGCTTCATGACCCCACCTCGAAGCGATAATCGGCGGCGATGCGCGTGCCGAGCTGGCCGTTCGCGTTGAGGAAATTGCCGATGAATTCGTGCAGGCCATGGTCGAAGATCGATTCCATGGTGCGGCCGAGATAATCGTCGCGAATCCGCTCCGCCATGCGCATGGACTCCGCTTCCTGGCCGTAATCCTTGCACAGATAGCCCAGGTTGTCGCAGATCTTGTTGTAACAGAAGCCGAGGCTGCGCGGCATCTGCTGATGCAGGATCAGGAACTGGGCGATGTCGCGCGGATTGACCGTCGCGCCGTGCAGCCAGGTATAGGATCGCAGCGCGGACACCGATCGCAGGATCGTCTCCCACTGTTTGATGTCGAGCTGCGAGCCGACCTGGCTGATCGAAGGCAGGAGCAGGTAATATTTGACGTCGAGAATGCGCGCGGTGTTGTCCGCGCGTTCGATGAAGGTGCCCAGCCGCACGAAATTGAAGCCGTCGTTGCGCAGCATCGTGCCGGTGGTCGCCCCGCGCACCAGCGCGTTCTGCTGCCGGATCGTGGTCAGCACGTCGGGCAGGTCCGCTTCGGGAAATTTGCCGACGAGCAGTTTGTCGAGCGTCATCCAGCTTTCGTTGGTCGCTTCCCAAACCTCGCGCGTCAGGGCGATCCGGACGGCACGCGCATTGTCGCGCGCGGCCTTGACCATGCGGATGATGCTGGAGGGATTGTCCCGGTCGCTGAGGAGGAATTCCATGACCTTCGAAGAGGTCGCCTCGCCATGGCGCGCCTTGAAGGCCTTGATCTGGCCCACCGTGGTGAGGACCGATTCCCATTCCGAGCGCGAAGAGCCCGCACGGGTCAGCGCGATCCGGAAGCCCGCATCGAGCAGGCGCGCGGTCGCTTCCGCCCGTTCGAGATAGCGGAACATCCAGAAGAGGCCTGCGGCGGTCTTACCGAGCATCGCGGGTCTCCCGATATGCGTGTGGTGCGCGCTCAGTCATCGAGCACCCAAGTGTCTTTCGTGCCGCCGCCCTGGCTGGAATTCACCACCAGCGACCCCTCGTTCATCGCCACGCGGGTCAGGCCGCCGGGCACGATGTCGATCGAATTGGGCGCCATCAGCACGAAGGGGCGGAAATCGACGTGGCGCGGGGCGAGGCCCTGATCGGTGAAAATCGGCACGGTCGAGAGCGCAAGCGTGGGCTGCGCGATGTAGCCATCGGGGTTCGCCTTCAGCTTCTCCCGGAAATCGGCGATTTCCTGCTTGCTCGCGGTCGGCCCGATCAGCATGCCGTAGCCGCCCGAACCGTGGACTTCCTTGACCACCAGCTCGTCCAGCTTGTCGAGCACCTCGGCCAGATGGTCCGGCTCCGAACAGCGCCAGGTGGGCACGTTCTCGAGCAAGGGCTTCTCGCCGGTGTAGAACTCGACGATCTCGGGCATGTAGCTGTAGAGCGCCTTGTCGTCGGCGATCCCCGTGCCCGGCGCATTGGCGATGGTGACGCCGCCCGCGCGGTAGACGTCGAAGATACCGGGCACGCCGAGCATCGATTCCGGATTGAAATTGAGCGGATCCAGAAACTCGTCGTCGATCCGGCGATAGATCACGTCGACCGGCTTGTAGCCCTGCGTGGTCCGCATTGCGACGCGCCCGTCGATCACCCGCAAGTCCGACCCCTCGATCAGTTCGCCGCCCATCTGGTCGGCGAGGAAACTATGTTCGAAATAGGCGGAGTTGAAGGTCCCGGGCGTCAGCACGGCGACCGTCGGTTTGTCGAGGCACGCAGGCGGCGCGCAGGCGGCCAGCGACCGGCGTAGCCTTGTGGGATAGTCGCTGACGTCGCAGATCGGGCTTTCCGAGAAGAGCTCCGGAAACATCTGGAGCATGATCTCGCGATTTTCGAGCATGTAGGAGACGCCCGACGGGGTCCGGGCATTGTCTTCGAGCACGTAGAACTGGTCGGGGCCGGTCCGCACGATGTCGGTGCCGGTGATGTGGGTGTAGATGCCGCCGGGCGGATCGAAACCCATCATCTTGGGCAGGAAGGCTGCGTTGTTGGCGATCAGCCGTTCGGGCACCCGGCCCGAGCGCAGGATTTCCTGCCGATGATAGATATCGTGCATGAAGGCGTTGATGGCACGCACGCGCTGCTCGATCCCCTTGGAGAGCTTGCGCCATTCGTTGCCCGAAATGATCCGCGGCACGACGTCGAACGGGATCAGCCGCTCGTCCGCCTCATCCTCGCCATAGACGTTGAAGGTGATCCCGATCGTGCGGAAGAAATTCTCTGCCTGTTCGGACTTGCGGGCCACGCGCTTGTCCGGCTGGCGGTCCAGCCATTCGCGAAATGCGCGATAGGCAGGGCGGATTTCCTCGTGCCCGTCGAATCCTAGCATTTCATCGAAGTTCAATGTGGACCCCCGGCCTTCCTGTTTTTGCTTATTCGTAGCCGTCGTGATCTTGTTACGATCGCATGCGCCGTTCGGAAAGCAATAATATCATAACAGCGCCAGCGCGGCATTTGTTCCGCACTGCGTCATAACCGTCCCTCAGCCATCCACGCGCCCCTCGATCAGCCGGTCGACCAGAGAGGGGTCGGCGAGCGTCGAGGTATCGCCGAGCGATCCGTAGTCGTTCTCCGCGATCTTGCGCAGGATGCGCCGCATGATCTTTCCGCTGCGCGTCTTGGGCAGGCCGTCGGTGAAGTGGATGCGGTCGGGCGTCGCCACGGGCCCGATCTCCCGCCGGACCTGCTGGCGCAGTTCGTCGGCGAGCTCGTTCGAGCCCGCCTCGTCCGCATTCAGGGTGACGTAGCAATAGATGCCCTGGCCCTTGATCTCGTGCGGGAAACCGACGACCGCCGCCTCCGCCACCTTGGGGTGGAGCACCAGCGCGCTTTCGACCTCGGCGGTGCCCATCCGGTGGCCCGAGACATTGATGACATCGTCGACCCGGCCCGTGATGCGGTAATAGCCGTGCGCGTCGCGCAAGCAGCCGTCGCCGGTGAAATACTTGCCCGGGTAGGTGCTGAAATAGGTCTGCACGAAGCGATCGTGATCCCCGTAGACGGTGCGCGCCTGCCCCGGCCAACTGGCCGTGATGCACAGGTTGCCCTCCGCGGCGCCTTCCAGCACTCCGCCTTCGTTATCGACCAGCTGCGGCTGCACCCCGAAAAACGGCAGGCCCGCGCTGCCCGGCTTCATCGCGTGGGCCGCGGGCAGAGTGGTCAGCATGATGCCGCCGGTTTCGGTCTGCCACCACGTGTCGACGACGGGGCAGCGCCCCTCGCCGACGATCTCGTGATACCAGCGCCACGCCTCGGGATTGATCGGCTCGCCCACCGAGCCCAGCAGCCGCAGCGAGGAACGGTCGTGCGCGGTCACGAACCGGTCGCCTTCGCGCATCAGCGCGCGGATCGCGGTGGGTGCGGTGTAGAAGATACTGACGTCGTGCTTCGCGATCACCTGCCAGAAGCGCCCGTGATCGGGGTAGTTCGGCACGCCTTCGAAAATCACCTGGCTCGCGCCGTTGAACAGCGGGCCGTACACGACATAGCTGTGGCCCGTGATCCAGCCGATATCGGCGGAACACCAGAAGATATCGTCGGGCCCGTGGTCGAACACGTAGTGGAACGTGGTCGCGGTCCACACGCCGTAACCGCCGGTGGTGTGGAGCACGCCCTTGGGCTTGCCCGTGGAACCCGAGGTGTAGAGGATGAACAGCGGATCTTCCGCCGCCATCGGCTCGCACGGGCAATCCTCGTCGCTGGCAAGATCGTCATACCAGTGGTCGCGCCCGTCCTTCATCGCGACATCGGTGCCGGTATGCGCAATCACGAGCACGCCCTTCACGGGCGTATCGCCTCTCTCGAGCGCGGCATCGACATTGGCCTTGAGCGCGATGGGCTTGCTTCCGCGCAGGCCTTCGTCGGCGGTAATCACGAACTGGCTGTCGCAATCGACGATCCGCCCCGCCAGCGCCTCTGGCGAGAAGCCGCCGAACACCACCGAATGGATCGCCCCGATCCGCGCGCAGGCGAGCATCGCGACCACGCCTTCGACGACCATCGGCATGTAGAGCGTGACCCGTGCGCCCCTCGTCACGCCCATGGCTTTGAGCGCATTGGCCATCCGCACGACTTCGGCGTGGAGCTGCGCAAAAGTCAGCCTGCAGCCCTCACCCTCGGGATCGTCGGGTTCGAAGATCAGCGCCGTCTTGTCGCCCCTGTCCGCCAGATGCCGGTCGACCGCGTTGTGACACAGGTTGAGCGTGCCGTCCGCAAACCACGCGATCTCGACCGGATCGTAGGACCACTCGCCGCCCTTGGTCGGCGGTGCAATCCAGTCGAGCCGCTGCGCCTGCTCCAGCCAGAAAGCGTCGGGATCGGCAACCGATCGGGCGTAGTCCGCCTCGTATTGCTCGCGCGTGCAATTGGTCGCGGTAGTTTGCGGAGGCTGGACGAATTCTTCCATGAACGGCTCTCTCCATATTCGTTTTTGGGCCGGACTATCGCATCGCGCGCAATTTGACGACCGGTGGCGGGGTCGATGGGTTCCAGCCGATCAACGCCAATCGAAGATCGACGAACGACATTCGCACGCTTGCGTCTGCGCGCGCGGGTCAATAGCACGTGACACTATCACATCGGCGTCTTGCTTGGGCCGATCGATTTTCTAGGGGAATCAAATGCATATCAAGAGACTCACCATCGCCGTGCTGATGGCGGGCGTGGCGGCATCGTCGCTCTCCGGGCCACTCGCCGCCAAGGAAGGCATGTTCACGCCCGAGCAGCTGCCCGAGATCGCCGACGATCTGCGCGAGGCCGGGCTCGAACTCGATCCCGACGCGCTGTCGGACCTGACCGGCTTTCCGATGGGCGCGGTCGTTTCGCTGGGCGGCTGCTCGGCCAGCTTCGTGTCGCCGCAGGGCCTGGTGGTCACCAACCACCACTGCGCACGCGGATCGGTGCAGTACAACTCCACCGCCGAGAACAACTATCTCGAAAACGGCTTTCTCGCGAGCACCATGGGCGAAGAACTGCCCGCCGCGCCCGGTTCGCGCATCTATGTGACGACCGAGTTCAGCGACGTGACGCAGCGCATGCGTGAAGGCACCGATATCCTCTCGCCGAACGAGCGTTACGATACTGTCGAACAGCGCATGAAGGACATCGTCGCCGAGTGCGAGCAGGAGGCGGGCTTCCGCTGCCGGGTTGCGAGCTATTACGGCGGCGCGCAGTACAAGCTGATCAAGCAGCTCGAAGTGAAGGACGTGCGGCTGGTCTACGCCCCGGCCGACTCGATCGGCAAATATGGCGGCGACGTCGATAACTGGATGTGGCCGCGCCACACCGGCGATTTCTCCTTCTATCGCGCCTATGTCGCGCCCGATGGCTCGTCGGCGGAATATTCCGAAGAGAACGTACCCTACGCGCCCGAACATCACCTTAAGGTGAGCGCGGCGGGCCTCGACGATGGCGATTTCGTGATGGTGGCGGGCTACCCCGGCTCGACCTCGCGCTATGCCATGCTGGCCGAGGTCGAGAACACCTTCGGCTGGAACTACCCGACCTTCCAGACCCTGCTGACCGAATGGATCGACACGATCGAGACGGCCGCGCCCGAAGGTTCGGACGCGCGGGTGAAGTACGAATCGCGCCTCGCGGGTCTCAACAACTACGAGAAGAACCTGCGCGGCCAGATCGAAGGCGCGCGCCGCGTCGGCCTGATCGAGCGCCGGCGCGAGCGTGAAGAGGCGCTGGCCGCGTGGATCGCCGCCGATCCCTCGCGCGCCGCTTACGGCCCGGCAATCGCCGACCTGTCCGAATTGTCGCAGGAAAGCGCCGCAGCCTCGCGCACCAGCTTCTGGTACGGCAATGCCACGCGCGCCCAGCTGCTGTCGGTCGCGCAGCGGCTCTATCGCCTGGCCAAAGAGAAAGAGAAGCCGAACGCGCAGCGCCAGTCGGGCTACCAGGATCGCGACATGGCGTTCTTCCGCCAGGGCATGCAGGCGCTCGACCGGCGGTACGACGCGGATGTCGACAAGGCCGAATGGAAGCTGTTCCTCGACGGCTACCTCGCGCAGCCGGAAGCAGAGCGGGTCGCCGTATACGACGAAGCACTGGGGCTGACCGGCGTCGACGACGCCAAGCAGCTCGATGCCATCCTCGACGGCTATTACGCGAACACCAGGCTCGACGAGACCGAGACCCGCCTCGCGCTGATGGATGCAAGCGTCGCCGAACTCGAAGCGAGCGAAGATCCCTTCATGAAGCTCGCGATCGCGCTCTACGATTACGAGCGCGGGCTGGAAGACGAGGCTGAGGAGCGCGCCGGGCGCGCACTGGCGCTGCGCCCCGCCTATATGGAGGCGATCACGCAGTGGCAGCGCGAACAGGGCAAGCTGCCCTACCCCGATGCCAACTCGACCCTGCGCATCACCTTCGGCAATGTGATGGGCGGTTCGCCCTTCGACGGGATGTATTACCTGCCCTTCACCACGCTGCAAGGAATCGTCCAGAAGGACACCGGGATCGAACCCTTCAATGCTCCCGAGCGTGAGCTGGAGCTGATCGAGGCGCAAGATTACGGCAAGTATGCATCGGCCGAACTGGGCACGGTGCCGGTGAACTACCTCTCCGATCTCGACGTGACGGGCGGCAACTCCGGCTCGGCAACGCTCAACGCGCAGGGCGAACTGGTCGGCCTGCTGTTCGACGGCACCTTCGAAAGCGTCAATTCGGACTGGGACTTCGATCCGCGCACCACGCGTTCGATCCATGTCGACACCCGCTACATGCTGTGGGTGATGGACAAGGTCGACGGAGCCGACAACCTGATCGAGGAAATGGATATCGTCGAATAGGCCGACGAGCCTCGAAACACAGGAGGGCGGCCTGCGGGCCGCCCTTTTTTTGTAGTGCAGACATGGAGTTGGCGGTGAAATCGCCCACCGCCGTTTCAACCTTTGTTAGCTATGGTGCACTAGAATGGATGCATGAGGATAGACGAAAAGCTCCAGAGCGCCGCACCCGACCGGCCGCTCGGGCAATTGAGGGCGAGCGACGGACTGCTCGAATGGCTCATGCGATGGAGCCACGGGACCCCGCAGGAATTGCGCCCGGCGATGAACGGCGCTCTGCTTTCTTCACCCGTTGCGGTGATCCTGGGCGGGATCAATGGCCTGTTCGTTGCCGCTCTGGCACTCTTCATGATCGGCGGCACCGCTTTTGCGATCATCATGCTGATCGAAGCGATCCTGATGTGCGCGCGGCTGGCAAGTCTGAAGCGGGTGAGCGCGGTTCGCGCAAAGGGCGAAGTACCGTATATCGACATTCCGGTGACGCTGTCGCTGCTGTGGTGCGCTTTGCAGGGCACGCTGTTCTTCTTGACCATGCGGAGCGGCAACACCGCAATCATGGTCATTACCGCCGCCCATTGCATGGGTCTGGTCGGGCCGCTGTGCGCCCGCAATTACGCAGCGCCGCGATTGGCGATGCTGCTGGTGGGTCTGTGCGTCGCGCCCTTCCTGATCGGTGCCGTGACGACGGGCGATCCGCTCCTGCTGGCGCTGCTGGCTCTGCTCCCCGGATTTCTGCTCGGCTCCACACAGCTGCTATCGCATTATCGTGGAGCGATGCTCTGCGCGCTCAGCGCGGAATTGCTCAATGCGGAACGCGCGCGGCACGATCCCCTGACCGGGCTGCTCAACCGCCACGGTCTGGAACGAGTTATGAAGGACCTTTCGCGCGACGATGTGTTCTCGCTGGTGTGCTTCGACCTCGACGGGTTCAAGCCGATCAACGATCGCTTCGGCCACACAGCGGGCGACGGCCTGCTGTGCGAGGTTGCCAGCCGGATGCGGGGCGCGCTCGAAGAAGGGCAGTTCCTCGCGCGGATCGGCGGGGACGAATTTCTGGCACTCCTGCCCGGACAGGGCGCCGAGGAAACCGAAGCGACCATCGACGCCGTCCTCGCGAACGTCGCGGACGCGCCTTATGCGGTCGATGGCAAAAGCGTGGTCCAGATCGGGGTTACCGCAGGCTTTGCGTGCTATCCCGAAGACGCGAGCGACATTGCGGAGCTGCACGTGCTGGCAGACCAGGCGCTCTATGCGGCCAAAAAGGCAGGCAAAGGCATCGGAGCACGCTACGTCGCTTCACTGGCAGCCTGACCAGCGGCCCACCCGCTTCTGTTGAGAAATCTGCAACACAGAGTGTCTAACCGGCGCTGGAAGACGCAGCGCATTTCTAGTAGGTCGCGCCCATGTTCGATGCCGTCGATCCGATCATCCTCGCACGGATACAGTTCGCCTTCACGGTGAGCTTCCATTTCATCTTCCCCGCATTCTCGATCGGGCTGGCGAGCTATCTCGCGGTGCTCGAAGGGCTGTGGCTGAAGACGGGCAAGCCGGTCTACATGGACCTGTTCAAATACTGGCTGAAGATCTTCGCCATCGCCTTTGCCATGGGCGTCGTCTCGGGCATCGTCATGTCCTACCAGTTCGGCACCAACTGGTCGGTCTTCTCCGACGTCGCGGGCCCCGTCATCGGGCCGCTCATGGCGTACGAAGTGCTGACCGCGTTCTTCCTCGAAGCCGGCTTCCTGGGCGTGATGCTGTTCGGCATGAACCGCGTGGGCAAGACGCTGCACTACGTCGCGACGCTGATGGTCGCGGGCGGCACTTTCATCAGCGCCTTCTGGATCCTGTCGGTCAACAGCTGGATGCAGACCCCGGTCGGTTACGAGATCGCTGCGAACGGGCAGTTCCTGCCGGGCGACAGCTGGCTGGAGATCATCTTCAACCCCAGCTTCCCCTACCGCCTCGTCCACACCGTGCTGGGCGCATACATCACCACCGCCTTCGTGGTCGGCGGCGTGGGGGCGTGGCACCTGCTGAAGGACCGCACCAACGGGCACGCGCGCAAGATGTTCTCCATGGCGATGTGGATGGCCGCGCTGGTCGTGCCCGTGCAGATCTTCGCAGGCGACATGCACGGCCTCAACACGCTGGAACACCAGCCGCAAAAGGTGATGGCGATGGAAGGTCATTACCAGAGCCATCCCGACGGCGCGCCGCTGATCCTGTTCGGCATCCCCGACAGCGAGGCGCGCGAGGTCAAGTATGCGGTCGAGATCCCCAAGGCTTCCAGCCTGATCCTCAAGCACGATCTCAACGCGCCGCTGGATGGCCTCGATACCATTCCGCTCGACGAGCAGCCGCCGGTCGGCATCGTCTTCTGGTCGTTCCGCATCATGGTCGGCCTCGGCTTCGCGATGCTTGGCGTTGGCTTGTGGAGCCTGATCGCCCGCTGGCGGGGCAAGCTGTACGACTGGCACTGGCTGCACCGCGCGGCGCTGGTGATGGGGCCGGCGGGCTTCGTCGCGGTGATCGCGGGCTGGATAACGACCGAGGTTGGCCGCCAGCCCTACGTCATCTACAACCTTCTGCGCACCGCCGATGCGGCCAGCCCGCTCGATGCGCCTGCCGTGGGCGCCTCGCTGATCGCCTTCGTGGTGGTCTATTTCGCGGTCTTCGGCACGGGCACGTGGTACATCCTGCGATTGATGAGCCAGCCGCCCCACCCGCACGAAACCGGCGTCAAGCGGGGCGACACCGGCCCGATCCGCACCGCCGGCATCACTCCGGGGCCGACACAGGATCCGGGCAATCTCAGCCCGGATTCGCTCAGCTCTATCAAATATGTCGAACCTGAAAGTCGGGAGGACGAACAGTGATCGACCTTACCACCATATGGGCCTTCATCATCGCCTTCGCGATCTTCGCCTATGTGGTGATGGACGGCTTCGATCTGGGCATCGGCATCCTCTTCCCGACCTTCGAGGTCGGGCGAGAACGCGACCGGGCGATGAACTCGATCGCGCCGGTGTGGGATGGCAACGAAACCTGGCTCGTGCTGGGCGGCGGCGGATTGTTCGCTGCTTTCCCGCTGGCCTACGCGGTCATCCTGCCCGCTACCTACCCGCTCATCATCGCTATGCTGCTGGGCCTCGTCTTCCGCGGTGTGGCGTTCGAGTTTCGCTGGCGCGATCCGGCACACCGCCGGTTCTGGGACGCGTCCTTTACGGCGGGCAGCATCGTCGCCGCGCTCGCCCAGGGAATGATCCTGGGCGCGCTGCTGCAGGGCATCGACGTCACCGGCCGCGCCTATTCGGGCAGCTGGTTCGACTGGCTGACGCCCTATACCCTGCTGACCGGCGTCGGCACGGTGGCAGGCTATGCGCTGCTCGGCGCGACGTGGCTGGTGTGGAAGCTGGACGGCGAAGGACAGGCGCACGCCCGCAAGCTGGGCAAGATCGCGGCGCTCGCGACGCTCGGCCTGATGGCGGCGATCAGCCTGATGAACCTGCTCGTGCGGCCCGAATATGCCGCGCAGTGGCTCTCCGCACCGCAGATCTACTTCGTCGCGCCGATCCCCATCGCCACGCTGATCGTCGCCGGGTTCATGTGGCATGCCCTCTCGCAAGACCGGCACTCGAAACCCTTCTGGCTCGCGCTCGCGCTGTTCTTCCTCGGCATGGCGGGTCTCGGCGCGACGATCTGGCCGCACGTCGTCCCGCCCAGCATCACCATCTGGGATGCCGCCGCGCCGGAGCGCAGCCAAATCTTCATGCTCGTCGGCGTGGCGATCACGATGCCGCTGATCATCGCCTACACCGCCTGGGCCTACTGGGTGTTCCGCGGCAAGGTGGGCGACGAAGGGTATCATTGATGCCCGAAGGCGAACCCGACACCTCTGTCTGGCGCCGGCTCGGGTGGATGGCGGCGATCTGGGGCATGAGCGTGGGCACGCTGGGAATCGTGGCCTACTTCATCCGCTGGTGGCTGGTGCCCTGAACCAGCGGCCAGGGCCGGTATCGGGTCGCCGGTCGAGAGTTTAAGCGCGCCGCCCCCTCGCCATTTAATGAACGGAGGCGTATAGCCACCGCGTCATGCGCCGCGCGATTCTCTTCTGGACCTTCGCCCTCGCCCTTTCGGGATGCGCCAGCCTGGCGCCCGAGCGTGCGCAGCCGGAGATCGCAGCGCAGCTGCCCGGCGACTACCCGAATTCGGAAACCCCGGGCGAATATCGCCCCGATGCGTGGTGGACGGCGTTCGACGACCCGGTTTTGAACGCGCTGGTGGAAGACGCGCTGGCCGATAATCTGGACATTGCGGAGGCATCGGCCCGCGTCGCGCAAGCTGCCGCGCAGGCC
>Ga0114910_1000175_pt1 | contig 34755 bp, 37 predicted proteins | sample MalvireepMed_908_FD_83500 | JGI IMG/M metagenome (GOLD analysis project Ga0114910, IMG submission 83500) | Marine viral communities from the Global Malaspina Expedition - Malaspina viral metaG DeepMed_908 | ecosystem: Environmental > Aquatic > Marine > Oceanic | place: Mediterranean Sea...
AGAATTCTCGAGACTTACCGCAGAAGAATTTGTCAAAGACATCTTGGTAGATCAATTAAAAGCCAGAAAAGTCATCATAGGTTATGATCATCGTTTTGGCCGAAACCGCAATGCCAATATTGATGATCTAAAAGCTTTTGGGGAACATTACGATTTTGAGGTTGAAGAGATCTCTAAGCAGGATGTTGATGATGTGGCGGTGAGCTCTACCAAAGTTAGAAAAGCACTTGACGAAGGGAACATCACTTTAGCCAACGAATATTTAGGTTACCCTTTTATGCTGAACGGTGTTGTTTCTCGCGGAAAAGGTCTTGGGAAAAAATTCAACTATCCCACAGCTAATTTAAAAATTGAAGAAGACTATAAATTGATTCCGGCTAAAGGCGTTTATGTCGTTCAGGCAACTTTAGCTAATGAACGTGTTTATGGGATGATGAGCATAGGCACCAATCCCACCGTGGGCGGAAGCGATCTTACTATAGAAACTTTTTTCTTTGATTTTGATGCCAACTTGTACGATCAACACTTGCAAATTGAATTGCTCACCCGTATTCGCGATGAGAAAAAATTCAATTCGGTTGACGAACTTATCGCGGCCATGCAAGCCGACGAACGATTTTCACGAGACTTTATTCAAAAACTGAATGCTTGATCAATGGTTGTATAAACGTGTAGACAATAGCGCCCTTATCGTTTTTAGGGTGATTTTTGGCTTTCTTATTACTGCCGAAGCCTGGGGCGCTATCGCCACAGGATGGATCAAGAAAACCTTACTTGAAGGTGATTTTACGTTTAATTTTATAGGTTTTGACTTTCTACAACCGCTTCCCGGCGATGGTATGTACTATTATTACGGGGTGATGGGGTTGTTTGGCGTTTTTGTGATGTTGGGCTTCAAGTACCGCTTTAGTGTGATCGCCTACGGCCTGATGTGGACATGTGTGTATTTGATGCAAAAATCATCGTACAACAACCATTATTACCTCTTGATGCTTTTACTGGGAATCATGGCCTGCCTCCCCGCGCACAGGTATTTATCTCTTGATGTAAAGCACAATCCTAGTCTGAAAAAAATAAGTATGCCCCGCTGGGTGTACATTATCATCATCGCGCAATTGTGGATTGTCTACACCTACGCCTCGATCGCTAAATTATATCCCGATTGGCTCGATGCGAGTATGGCTGCGCAACTTATGGAAGCGCGTAAGGATTATTGGCTGGTGGGTGATTTTCTTCAGCAGAAATGGGTGCATTGGTGCATCGCCTATTTTGGAATTTTATTCGATGGCTTGATCATCCCGGCATTGTTGTTTAAACCTACTCGAAAGATCGCCTTTTTCATTTCGATATTTTTTCATCTGTTCAACTCCTTTATTTTTCATATTGGGATCTTTCCGTATATGTCGCTTGCATTTACACTGTTCTTTTTTCCGCCTGAAACCATTAGAAATATCTTTTTAAAAGGAAAGCAATTATACACCGGAAAAGAGATTATAAGACCCAACTATCAAAAGCCCATCTTGGCCTTTTTCGGTATGTATTTTATCATTCAGATCGCGCTTCCCTTGAGGCACTGGATCATCAAAGACGATGTACTTTGGAATGAAGAAGGGCATCGCCTGAGCTGGCGGATGATGTTGCGCTCCAAGGGCGGAATCATCAATTTTAAAGTTATAGACAAAGAAACCGGCCTTGAACTTCCGTTTAACCATCGTGAACAACTCTCCCGAAAACAACAACGCGTGGTCGCTTCAAAACCCGATGTGATCTGGCAGTATTGTCAGCGCATTAAAGAAGATTTTGCCAAAGAAGGCAAGCAAGTCGCCATTTATGTCGATTGTAGAATTCGCGTAAACGGTGGGGGTTTAAACCGCCTAATCGACCCTGACGTAGATATGGCTAACGCAAAATGGGATTATTTCTGGCATAACGACTGGCTGATGCCTTCGCCTGATTTGAGTAAGCGAGAGGTTGAACAAAAGATGCTGCAGTAAAAGGCTTATTTCTAGTTAGTCACGACACTTTGCGAGTTATACTGCTACCAATATCTTTAATTAAAATAGCATGTCGTTTTTCAAATAAGCCTTGCTGCCTGATTATAAAAGCAATGATAATCCTTAGGTCTTTTTGAATTGTTCGATAAGTGTAAAGGTAATATTGTGTTTCGCCATCTACCTTAAAGGACTGGTAAATATAATCTATACCTATTTCCAAATCATTATTGGAGATATAACCACCTTCTTTTACAAATTTATCTAGCAAGGGTAAAAATTGACGTTTTAAATCTTCAATACCAAAATCATCAGTGCCGATTATAGGTTTACCGTAATTGGTGATCGAAAAATCTATCGAACCATCCATTGCGCGCGCCCGAAAGCGGTCACTTTCATATTGGTGCCAGTTTTCAGGTAGTTTAATGAAATACAGATCATCGACCAATACGGCTTTAAAATCTTTATAATCTTTCTTTTTATTAAAACTGAAAAATCCCATAAATCATTTGAATGAAAATCATTATTAAAACCCCAATTTACCCAAAAAACCTTTTTTCTTTGGCGGTTCTGATTTTTGATGCACTAAGTCTTTTGGGTAATATTGATTATCAATAAAACTACTATCATCCAAGCCCATAATCTTTACGACAGCAGCAGCTTCAAAACTCCAATAGCCATAGTAAGCATTATATTTTTTCTTATGAAATTCATAAAAATTGGAATGTTCATGATAGAAGTCTTTTTCTAAAAACTGCTTAACTAATTTATTCGCTTCTACTTTATCAGCTTGCTCCGTAGCTTTACGCAGCTTATCATACACTTTAAGTATCACAGACTGATCTGTATCATATTCTTCTGGTCTTTTTTGTACACGATCTGCAAAACGAGCTTTAATGATGAATTCATACAGATTATCACTAATATTATCTCTATCGATAATATCTACCAATATTTGAAAATTCTGATCAGATATGTTTAGTAAATACCCTAATGATAACATTTGTAGCATTTTGGCATATGGACTTACCATATACTGATCCCAAAGTTCCGTGTTTTCAGAACCACCTTTAACTTTAGTTACTTGTTCAGACCACCCCTCAGAAAGCATTTCTAGAATTTGTAAATAATCATTTTTGATTTTAGCAATATCAAATCCTAATGAATATTTGGCTATCAAAATATCAAAGTTATACCCAAATACATTCAATTTGTACCAAAGAATTCTATCATCTTTTATAATTCCATTCGCATAGTTCTGATGGCTTTTGTCTACTATAGATTTAATCTGGGATATATAACCCTCAAAATAGCTTTTATCTTTAATTTTATCTCTTATCATAACCTATATTATGGAGTCCAAGTATTGCCAATATTACCAGCAGAGTCTACTAATTTATAGATTTTGTTTCCATTAGGACCATGTGTAGCAACTACTCTAGTATAACCTTGAGATGCTATTTGATCCGCTAAACCTATATCACCGTCTAAAACGTTGATTAATCGCTCATTTTGATTTTGTCTTATCCAATCATCACTCATTTGCTTAGGTAAGCCTGTTGAAAGATTCGCAGCATTCAAAGAAGGTGTAGAAGTAGAAGAATATTTACTTTCTACAATAAAATACTCTCCATTTTTTTCCATTACGGCATCTATGCCCTGATGTCCCGGAGCATCAATATTATCTATTCGTTGATGTAGCGGTATATATCCTTTCTCAGCTAGATCGAGATCTGTTGCCATTTCCCCATAATTTCCTTTTTGGGCATTTGTTGCATCACCAATGTTATCTTTCCATTGATTAAGAACACTTTTCTGCCTATCGTTTACGGCATCAGCCACATTTACTGCGACTCTCCCCACATCATCCCCACTAGCAATAAGCTCATTAGAGGTCATGCCAAATTTACCCGTCACTTTACGATAAAGCTTGGTAACCCCATCGTGGGTGGCTTTATAGCCCTTAGCAATGGCTTTGCCCAAAGCAGTCATATAACTGCCTACTCCTTTTACGATTTTGAAAAGGGTTTAATGAGCAATTACCCATTATCTTGACAAAAATGGAAAAAATGCACTAAGCAAAATTGTTAACAGCTTATAAATACGAAGAACGATTTATTTGATGGTAAAATTAAAATTGCTGTGTGAAACTGGATATTCTTTTGACACTGCAAAACAGAACCCACAAATAAAAAGCTTAAGAATTAGTAAATTTTAACGCCAGATTCCTAAATATCACGAAGTAGATTCATATGCTCTTCATACCTATTCAAATACAACAACAAATCCTCCTTTTCCTGTTTTGTCCAATATTCTGAAATTATCTCTTTTAATTCCTGCTTAACTGTTGAATTACTATATTCCAGAATTGGTAAAGCAGCCATCCAAGCATGAGTAATTAATCCCATAATTACTTGTTTACGAAAATTTTCATTTTTAACTATATCGAATAGATAATTTTTCATTTTTAAATTATCAACTGATCGTTTTGCCATTACTGAGTAAAGGTCATATTTATTGTATTTTCTTGAGTCATAAAGTCTACGCAAAATTTCTTCATCACTCAGATGGGCTCTTGAAATATTTGGATCAATCTCGCTCATCTTAAAGATTTAATAATTGTTGGATTAAGGTTTCTACTTCTTGAGTAGTATGAATATCATAGTTGTCTTTAATAAAGTTTACTTCGTCTCTAATGTTTTGCTTTAATTGGTCAGCAAGGTCTCTTCGGCGCTTGTGTATCATATCCTGAATTTCTAATTTATTGGCACTGAACTCCGAAGTTATTCTAAAATTAACATCTCTAATACCTTCATACCCTTTAAACCCGGCAAGTTTATCATCTATAAAATGTCTGTGCTCGTGCCTTAATGCACTGATTGATGCATCTGGATCTATTATTAACTGTCCAGGAGCTCCTTTCCGTAAACCAGGAGAATATGCTATAGATCCTTGCCTAAAAATAACCTCTCCACCTGCATTCACAACTTCATTAATTAAGCTATTCCATTCTGTATTGTTGTTAATCCTACCAGGACCCAATAGATTTTTAGCCGGATCTCCTAAGAATTTAAAAGTATCAATAATATTATCGTAATCTGGTTTTGCAATAACATCAGCGGCTCTGCCAACATCATCCCCACTGGCAATAAGCTCATTAGAGGTCATGCCAAATTTACCCGTTACTTTACGATAAGCTTGGTAATCCCCATCGCGGGTGGCTTTATAGCCTCTGGCAATGGCTTTGCCCAAGGCAGTCATATAACCACCTACTCCTTTTACGATTTTGAGAAAGCGCTAGACATCAACTGGCTGATGCCTTCTCCTGATGTGAGAAAAGAAATTTAATTTAATAAAATATAGCTCACTATAAAAGATTAGTTAATCTAATATGCAGATTTTCATTTAAATATTTATTAAGGCTTGTTAGGCCAGCTTTCATACATTCGATCATAAAACTCACTAAACTTAGAAAGATTTAAGTCAGGGTATTTGAAATCAAAAGAGTTTGACAGATTTTTAAAGAATTCTGGCGGCATATGTTTATTAGACATAAAAGTTTCATCGATAAAATCCTTCTCCATTTCTAAAAACATTTTGATTCTCAGTAAGTCTAGATTTTTCGAATAATTCATTGTATCTATAATTTTTAAAATCTCTCGAATAAAATCATATTCCGCTATCACTAATTCTTCATATGTATAATCTGCAATTCTATTATGATTCTCACCAGTATAAATGAAAGGATCTGCGACCCATTTTTTCCCTAATGATATTGCCGCTTTGCGTCTTGACTGCCTTTCATCATCACTCAATAAAAGCCATTCTTCTTCTCTTAAAACTTTACGTATGATATGTCTTTCACCTGTTGAAACAGATTTACTCAACTCTATTTTATTGTAAAGATCACTTAGAAGCGCTATTTTTTCTTTTTTATTCACGACTTAGAGTTCTTCGAGTTTAATGATCTTGATCAAAGGATCGCTTGGCGTTATCCGAGGTTTAAACGTAGTCTCTATTACTTTAAATCTTTTGCCTGTGTCAAATAAAACTTCAGCTTCATTAGCATGATGGCTCACGTTTTCTATTGCTTTTCCAGTCTTACTCTCAATTTCAAAAAATACATCCCGTCCATTATTATTCATTAATAATTCAGCTATTTCATCTGATTTACTGGTGAATTTAAAAGAATTAAAAGTCAAGTTATCACCTACTTTCAAAGTTTTAGCTAAAAAAGCTTCCTCACCAAATACACCTCTGTGCACTAAACCAGTATGATTAGGCAATTTACTAAGGGCTGTTCTTAATAAATTCCTATAAGCTTTTAGATCGTCTGTTAATGTCACTGCACCCTCTAATGCTTGATTTAAAATTTCGTGAGATCCCCCTGTATAATACCTAATAATAGCTTCTTCCGCGTTGCTTAAATTAGGGAATTTCTTAATTAAAGTACCATTAGAATATTTAGCAAGAGTTTCTGCAAATTCATCACTATTGATCACAATACCAGCGACTCTCCCCACATCATCCCCACTGGCAATAAGCTCATTAGAGGTCATGCCAAATTTACCCGTTACTTTACGATAAAGCTTAGTAACCCCATCGTGGGTGGCTTTATAGCCCTTAGCAATGGCTTTGCCCAAGGCAGTCATATAACTGCCTATCCCTTTTACAATTTTGAAAAGGGCTTAATGAGCAATTACTCATTATCTTGACAAAAATGGAAAAATGCACTAAGCACAATTGTTAACAGCTTATAAATACGAAGGACAATTTATTTGATGGTAAAATTAAAATTGCTGTTTGAAACTGGATATTCTTTTGATACTGTATAAATAAACCCCAAAATTTATAGCTTGATGACAGGTTATAAAGATATTACAGTGTTTTTCTTTAACAGTTTAAGCATTTCATTTGCTTCTGATATATTTTGATAAAAAATATAATCAGTAATTGTACCAGTCGGTTTAGAATAACGCTTTTCTAAAGCATCAGCATTTTCGGATAATATTGCATCGTCTCCTAGATTTTCCAAAATTTCTTTAATAAGAACAATCGCCCTAGCGTCATTGATATCCTGCCAATTATCAATCGAAGGTGCAACCAAACGCTTAACAAAATTGTCCAAATTTTCTGAACGCCAATAATTTGTTATCACATATGGATCAATATTTTTACCTACTATTTTGGAAATCGAAACTAAAGTATTATCCATAGTTTCCTGACCTTTTTCAAGTTGCAAAATCAATTTTTTTACTTTCTCAAAATTACTCATCTTCTTTTGGTGGCGATAAAACAATAGGCTGATAGTTCAAACATTTATCAACCACTTCTTCAACTGTTGGGTTGTACTCTTTTTCATCATCCCTTCTAGCATTGTAATTTTCTGGATAAGAAAAAAGATTTGGACCATTTGGATGAGGAACATTCTTATTAAAGATATTCATTAATTCTAATAGTTCTTCTTCTGAACCACTCCAGTTCGTTATTTTATTTCCAAGATTTATTAATTCTTCTCTTGTCATAATAATAAAGCGTTTAATTAATAACCATATCCAAAGTGTTACTCTGGCAATAATATATCTTTATGATATCTAGGTGTTACTATGGTTAAGTTATCAAAATTATAAACTTCTCCTCCTTGATTGATTGGAGTGTTATGATGTATTTCATATTTAACCTTACCACCAATTTGTTGACTTACATTGGCAAAGGGCGCTCTACCATTTTGCATCTCTATTAAGTTAGTCGGGTTATCCATAAATTGCTGTCTTAATTGTGGATCATCAGCTATGTTTTTCCAGAAGTCTTCACGAAACTCATTAAAATTATTGTAATTATTATTACGCATTTTATCAGCTATAGACTTAGGGAAAAAACCAGCTTGATTTTCTGTTCCCTTGATCCAGTTACCAGTTATATTTTTACCATTACCTGCTGCTTTACCAGGTAAGTTTCTGAACTCTGATAATCTTTCAACGCTAACACCACCTCGTGTTCCTGCTCGAGGTAGTTCTGCTGCAATGTGCGAGGATATACGCCCCACATCATCCCCACTGGCAATAAGCTCATTAGAGGTCATGCCAAATTTACCCGTTACTTTACGATAAAGCTTGGTAACCCCATCGTGGGTGGCTTTATAGCCCTTAGCAATGGCTTTGCTCAGGGCAGTCATATAACCGCCTACTCCTTTTACGATTTTGAAAAGGGCTAGACATTAACCGACACCCTAATTTCACACAATACTAAAAAATCAAAGAGTTGATTTTATATTCATTTTTTAATTGTCAATTTTCGCAGTGTCTAACCGTATTCAAAAAACTTTCTAATAAAGCAGGTTCATCTTTAAATCCAACTCTAGCCAATTTTTTTGCTTTAAGCATAAGGGGTTTATAATAGTCTCCTGAAAAAAATTCAGTTGCCTTATTATTTCCTAGTTCATAACCAAAAGCGTATATTTTTTTAAGAAGATTTTTTATCCCTTCCAAATAATCTATATTATTGATGTTTTCATATGCCTCTGTCAATAGAGAATCATAGCTATCATACCTAAGCTTTATGTTACTTTTACTATTTAACTCAATATTTTCTGCTTTCTCTATTCTCTCTAAAAAATCCATGTTGTTAAGGTATAAATGATTCAATCAATTCAGGGGTAGACCAGCCATTTGTAACATCTGGCACTAAACTTTGAGTTGCTCCGCCAGTAGTCCTATATCCATTTTGAATAGTTTCTGCAACAGTACTGTTATAAATTGTCGTTTGCTTAGTCGCTGTAATTTTAAATACATCATATTTAGGAGCATGGCTACTAATTGGAAGCCCCAATTTTTGTTCCAAGTTTCCTGATGTTTTCAATTTTGCAAATTCACTTTTAGACATAAAGAAAGATGACAATCCAGGATCTTTTCCAGCAGGCACTATTTTAACTAGTTCTTCTCCTTGATTTACGATATTCTTCACAGGAATATCACTTCCTGACTTAATTAAACCGTTCAAGAACTCTTTCTTCTTTGCGTCACTCAATAATGGACTATATTTACTAAGCATATCATTATATAATGATTGAGGTATTTCATTGGGATTTAAACCTTGGGGCTTAAATTGAAGAATATCATCACCGTATTTAGCCACAAGATCATCAAACTTCTGGCTTCTTTGCAGAAATCTTCTAACCACATCATCCCCACTGGCAATAAGCTCGTCAGAGCTCATACCAAATACATTGGTTGTTTTACGATAAAGTTTAGTAACCCCGTCATGGGTGGCTTTATAGCCCTTTGCAATGGCTTTGCCTAAGGCAGTCATATAACTGCCTAAGCCTTTTATGGTTTTGAAAAGAGCTAGACATCAACTGACATTCTAGTTTGATTTATGTACTAAACAAAAAAAGGAGATTGCTCACAGATTCCGCCATACGCTAACCTTTTTTATGAGTTTTTTTTATATCTCCTATATTCGGGTACTCGTTCTGATATCTCTTCCATCAATTTCAATAATCTATTTTTATAAGCTTCATCATTATTGTAATCCACTGATAGATTATCTTTTGTTAAGATTAAATACTTGCCATTACTAGTATGCTCGTATTCTATCCCTTCTAAATCGTCTGGTATATCAATTTCATAATCATTTGAAAAATAAGTTATCCAACCCAGGTGACCTTTATATTTACTATTTGCAATTGTTAAAAACTCAACATCAACTAATCTAACACTGGAATACTTTACAGCTAAGTTTTCATTAAACACTTTTAAAATTTCTTTGAACGAACTATAATCTCTAACCAAATAGTTAGTAAGAGATATAGAGCCTATTGAATTATTAGAATCTCCGCCTATTTTAAAATTTAGATGTAAAATAGGTTTGGTGTTTTCTTTAAAAGACAATCCAAAAGAATACCCATAAGGTCTTGAATAATTTACATCCGGAGATTCTATTTTATCAAATTGTTTAATATCCTTTAAAGAGCGTTCTAATAAATTACTTGCCAGTAAGTCAACAGATTCTTCTTCACTTACATTAATCAAATTTTCTCCCTTTTTAGTTATAAAGTAAACTTGATTAAAAATACTATCTAATTTAGATAAAGCTTTAAAAACCCTATCCAAATCACTGGCTATTTCATAAATTGATTGCTGTTTATCAGCTAATTTAATTGAAAAATTTAGTCTGTTCATTGTGCTAAAATTTAACCTTTAAGGTATAATAGTAATTTGTGGAACGTGAATCACTTCAATATTAATTCCTTCTTGCAAAAATAAATTTCTTATACCATTAGCACCGCCTTGTGAAGATATTTCCCATCTAATAGGGTTTCCATCTGCAGCTTGTAATTGTCTGTTTGCTTGCTCCAAAATACTATCTGCTCTGCTTTGGTTAGCAACATTTCCAGCACTATCAAACACACTGCTGTGCCCAAACTTACGGTCAATTAACTTACCATTTGCAACATTATCAAAACTTACACCTGCTTTATCAAAACTAAGTGCGGCATCTCCACTGGCTTCTGCTTGATACTGTTTTGCATTTTTCAATGTAAAGCTATCAGTACCATCTGCAGGCGCAGGGAACTTTCTATGAGATAGAGACACCCCTTCAATACCTTCATCAGAAACCTTTCTAACCGCATCTGCAACTGCCTCAGGACTATCCCATTTTTGTCCTTTTTTTGCGGCTTGCTCTATTAGATCATCAAACTTATCTAATTGTTGTGATGTTAAAACATCTAATTTACCAAGAAGTCCGTTTATAACATCATCCCCACTAGCAATAAGCTCAGTAGAAGTCATGCCAAATTTACCCGTTACTTTTCGATAAAGCTTGGTAACCCCGTCATGGGTGGCTTTATAGCCCCTCGCAATGGCTTTGCCCAGAGCAGTCATATAACTGCCTACGCCTTTTACGATTTTGAAAAGTACGCTTGCGGTATCGTACATTTTCTTCCCTATCTTGGCAAGTTTTGCCCAGGGCACAAAATCCATAATCAACTCTACCACGAGTATACTCGCCGCAAAGTAATCACCTGTCTGAAGGCCTGCTAATGCATCACCTGAGTCCAGCAATGCACTCCCAGGTATAAAACTTATGCCTAAATCAAGCATTAGTGGCCCTGCGACATGAAAAACCGCTTGCCACTCATCACTGTTTTTAGGCCAGTACTTTGCAGCCATATCTTTAATATGGGTGAATACGGCAATTTCCGTCTCGTGGCGGGTTACTTTTTCTAAAGTAGCATCGTTAAAGGATACTTGAGATGTAGAAGGGTCAAAATTAAAGGCACCAAGCTCTAACTTTTTTCTTTCTAATATAAATTCCCTGTCAGCTCGATTTAACACCTGACTTTCTACAGCAATTTCTAAATATTCCGCTTCAGTAAAATAATTATCAGTAACTATATTAATTAACTTGTTTGACAGCTTATGATAATCTTTTAATTGATCATCGCTAAAAATTTCTGTATCAATAAGATTATCATAATGAGTTATATCATCAATTATTTCACGCGCTACACTTCTGGATTGTAATGAAAAATCATTCTCTGTCAAATAATCCTCAAAAACTTGTAAAATAGCCTCTGAGCCGTCATTAAACAGCCAGTTTGTCTGAGTAGGGTTTAAGCCAAGTTCTCTAGGTATCAATATAGCCGCGCTAGGCTGTATCGTAACAGTATTAATATTTCTATCTCCACCATCAAGATTGGGTTCTTCCCCTCCTGTGCCGGGACCCGGATCACCATAAGGCGATGGCATAGTTACAGGATCATACTTAATTTCTGGAACCTGAGTCCAATTATTGCCATTTACAGTCGTAGTCGTGTTTCCACTACTTCCAGAGCTAGTATTCTGACCCCCTGTTGAGCCAGAGTCATCATCTGGCACAGTACTGCCACCAGAAGTTGAATCTCCTAGTGTGATAGTCTCCGGGCAATCTACAGGTATGATTACGGTTACTACATCATTTTCAATTTGTATACTACACTCTTCACAGTTATAATAAGCTCCTTCTTCATATGCTTTAAGACTAATTATTTCGTACTGGTAACAAGCATCCTCATTACTGCTTTTTTGATTAAAGTTTAAGTCTTGTTCATTAATTTCTCTAATCCTCATGAAGTAATCCCCTTCTACTTCAGAATTACTCGCTAACTGCTCATACTGTTTTTCATTTACCTTATAACTAATCAGGTAAATTTTATAATTGCCATTTGCTGTTTCTTTAAATATGACATTCTCAAATAACTTGGGCTGAGATGGTCTATAAGCATAAAAAGTATAGTTTTTAGAGCCTTTAGTCTCTACAAGGTTTGCTTTTTTAGAGTCTATATAAATTAAATCTTTTGCATCTTTACTTTTAGTATTTGAAATCTGTATATTTCTATTTAAAAAACCTTTTAATCTCCCAGATAAATTCTTGTTCTGCACGATTTCATCTGAACTTACCTCTCTTATATCAACACGAGCCTGAGACGTTTCAATCACCTCTACTAGTTCATCGTTATTATCACTCTGACAAGCAGTTAATAAAATGGAAATAAATAGATATATAAATAAAATTGGGGTTACTAGTTTTCCAGATCGCAACATAAATTATGAGTTAAATTAATTTTAGATTCAAAAGTTCAGGTTTACTTTAATAGTGATTGTGTAATAATAAATGGATTCGTTTACCGATGCGTAATATAAATTATCCCGTATGAAATCAATTCTGGAATTCCTTATTTTCTCAATAAAAACTTAAATAATCTAGAATAAGTAATTTTTTTAACCTTTTCTGCGATCTAATATCCATGACCTAATCAGGAAGATTTTTAAATCCACTTAAAGCTCAATTCCGTATTTTTGCCGTCTAAAATTTAAAGCCATGCTACACGTTACAGACATTCGTGACCACAAAGAAGCCTATATTCAAGCACTTACCAAGCGTAATTTTGAGGCTTCCGCAATTTTTGATCAGGTTCTTGAACTTGACGAAAAACGCCGTAGCACTCAGGCTTCCTTAGACAACACACTCGCAGAAAGCAACAAACTTTCTAAAGAGATCGGAATGCTTTTTAAAAATGGTGAAGCTCAAAAAGCAAACTTGCTTAAAGAGCGCACCGGCAAACTGAAAGAAGACTCTAAAAACCTTCAAGAAGTGCTTAATGCAACCGTAGAAGAACTAGAGCAGCTGTTGTATACAATTCCTAATATTCCACAAGACAGCGTTCCTGCAGGAAAAAGCGACGAGGACAATGAAGAGGTTTTCCGCAAGGGCGACGTTCCTGTCTTGTCAGAAGGCAGCCTTCCGCACTGGGAATTGGCAAAAAAATATGACATTATCGATTTTGAGTTGGGCACCAAAGTAACCGGTGCCGGGTTCCCAGTTTACAAAGGAAAAGGAGCGCGTTTACAGCGTGCACTCATCAACTATTTTCTAGATAAAAATACCGCTGCAGGATACAATGAAGTACAAGTACCGCATTTGGTAAATGAAGCTTCAGGTTTTGGTACAGGTCAGCTTCCGGATAAAGAAGGACAAATGTATCACGTAGGTATAGACGATCTGTATTTGATCCCAACGGCCGAAGTACCGGTAACCAATATGTTCCGCGACAGCTTACTTGAAGAAAAAGACTTGCCTATTACCTGCACAGGATACACGCCGTGTTTCCGCCGTGAGGCTGGTTCTTACGGGGCGCACGTACGTGGTCTTAATCGTTTGCACCAGTTTGACAAAGTAGAAATTGTACGCATCGAGAAAGCCGAAGACAGCGACGCTGCATTGGATGGAATGGTAGAACACGTAAAAACCATTCTTGACGAATTAAAATTACCGTACAGAATTTTACGTCTTTGCGGTGGAGATCTTGGGTTTACCTCTACCCTAACCTACGACTTTGAAGTGTTTTCTACCGCTCAGGATCGCTGGTTAGAGATCAGTAGTGTTTCAAACTTTAAAACCTTTCAGGCAAACCGTTTAAAGCTGCGTTACCGCGATGCGGAAGGCAACAAACAATTGGCACACACACTTAATGGAAGTTCGCTTGCACTACCACGCGTTCTTGCCGGGATTCTCGAAAACTATCAAACTGAAGACGGCATCAACATTCCTGAAGTTTTGATACCGTATTGCGGGTTTGACAAAATATAAGTTTTAAATACTAGCGCAAACAGGCTTTCGTTTAAGAGAAGAATACTGCTTTAACTTTAGTATCTTTAACTCAAATCGAGAGCCTGTGTTACGCGCGTTTTTTATATGCCTTTTTTTAATTTCCTTTTTGAAGCTTTCGGCCCAAGAAGACTTGCTTGCACGCAATTATATGCAGCAAGGCGCTTATGAAAAAGCAGCTATTTTATACGAAGGCCTGGTAGAAAAAACACCCGGAAACACCAATCTGGTCACCAGTCTTGTCGAAGCTTATCAACAACTAGAGCAATACGATAAAGCACAGGAAGTGCTACTCAAAACCTTGGCTTTATCCAAAAGTCTTGGTTTTTTAAAGGTTGATCTGGGCTACAACTACCAACTACAAGGTCAAGATACCGAAGCGCAACAACTGTATACAGAAATACTCGATCAGGTACGGGAAAATCCGCCACTAGCCAATATGGTGGGTAGAAATTTTAAAAACTACAGCCTGCTCGATCAGGCAGCTACAGCTTATACTATCGCAAAAGAGGCCGGCCTCAACAGCATTTATCTCAATGTAGAATTGGCGCGTATTTATGGCGAACAGGGCAAAATTGAACAGATGTTTGGCGCTTACATCAATCTTATTCTCGAGAACGATAGGTATCAAAGTTTAGCGCAACGCTCATTCAATGATTTTATCACCGAAGATACCGAGAATGAAGCCAATCAAATTTTTAGAAAACTCTTGCTGAAACGGCTTCAAGAAGATCCCAATTTGCTCTACAACCGTTTGTTGAGTTGGTTATTCATTCAGCAGCAAGAATATAACAAAGCTTTTATTCAGGAAAAGGCAATTGCGCGCCGCAACAACAACCTCAATGGGGTTTTTACCTTAGCTGCAGTAGCTGTTGAAAATGAGGCTTATGATCTGGCTAGCACGATATATGAATATCTTGTAGCTCAAGCCCCAAGTGATGAGATGCGGCTTTTTGCGCATCAAGAATTGCTTGATCTTCGAATTCTGAAAAATGATTCTGAAGATTTTCAGGCGATTCAAACCGAATTTAAAAGCTTACTCAACCAGTTTGGAAAAACCACCGAAACACTCGAGCTACAAACCAAATACGCTCACTTTTTAGCCTTCAATCAAGATAAAAAAGAAGAAGCTTCGGCCTTTTTAAAAGAAACCCTCGATCTAAAACTGAACCGTTTTCAGGAAGCCCGCGTCAAAATGGAGCTCGCCGATATTCTGGTTCTCGAGGAACGTTTTAACGCTGCGCTCATTTATTATTCTCAGATTCAGAAGAATTTAAAAGATAATGTTTTGGCACAGGAAGCGCGTTTTAAAGTGGCCAAAACCAGCTATTACAAAGGTGATTTTGAATGGGCTAAAACACAACTTAAAGTTTTAAAATCTTCTGCAGAGCAATTGATTGCAAACGACGCGCAAGATCTTTATTTGTTGATCACAGATAACACGGTTGACGATTCTACACAAACAGCGCTTAAAACATTTGCCAGAGCAGATTTATTGCTTTTTCAAAACAAACAAGATGAAGCGCTTGAAGTCTACAACACGCTGTTGGCCGAGCACAAGGATAAAGCGATTGAAGATGAGACTTTACTCGAACAAGCTAAGCTTTTTGAGCTTAAAGGTTTGTTCGATCTCGCTGCGCAAAATTACAGACTCATTTTAGAAAAGCACGGCGACGATATTCTGGCAGACGACGCACATTACCGATTGGGCAATTTATATGCAGACCAACTGCAACAACCTGAGAAAGCTAAGGAACAGTATGAAAGCATCATCTTTAATTTTGCCGACAGTATTTTTTATGTAGATGCACAGCAAAAATACCGCAAATTAAGAGGTGACGCGATTAACTGATGCGTATCTTTGCCGACCAAAAAAATAATTGACTATGATTATATATAATGTTACGGTAAATGTAGACGACAGCGTACATACCGATTGGTTGTACTGGATTCGTAACGAGCATATCCCAGAGATGCTTGCTACCGGTAAATTTGTAAAAGCCCTGATGACCAAAGTTTTGGTTAAAGAAGAAATGGGTGGTCAAAGCTATTCGATTCAATATACTGCAAAGAGCAAAGATTCTTTAGCACGTTACTATAAAGAAGACGCACCAAAACTTCGCGAAGAAGCCGGTCGTTTTGGCGACAAAGTACTTATGTTTAGAACCGAGTTGGAGATCATTTCTGAACAAACCGAATTCAAACCACAGTAAGCTCTTAGCCTACTCGCTTAAATCCTATTGATGAAAAAAAAGTTTACCCGTACCCATAAAAAAGCTGCTTCAGACGATCCTGTAAAGGCCAAGAAGCATTTGGGTCAACACTTTTTAAAGGATGAAAGCATTGCAAAAAAAATAGCCGAAACATTAAGTTATGACGGTTATTCTGAAGTTTTAGAGATCGGTCCCGGGACGGGTGTACTCACCAAATATTTGTTACGCAAAGACAGCAACGTAACGGCGATGGATCTCGACAGTGAGTCTATCGTGTACCTTAATCACAGCTTTCCGTTAGAGCATCCGCAACTTATGGAAGGCTGTACTTTAAATGTTGTAGAAGCCGACTTTCTAAAGTTTGATCTGAGTCAATTATTTGGCGATAAACCCTTTGCGATCACCGGGAATTTCCCGTATAATATTTCGACACAAATCGTGTTTAAAATGCTCGAGTGGCGCGATCAGGTACCTGAATTTAGCGGAATGTTTCAGAAGGAAGTGGCGCAGCGTATTTGCGAGAAAGAAGGCAGCAAAGCCTACGGAATTCTTTCAGTATTAGCACAAGCTTTTTACGATGCCGAATATTTATTTACAGTACCGCCCGGCGTTTTTAATCCGCCGCCTAAAGTAGACAGCGGCGTTTTAAAACTCACCCGTAAACCCAATTATAAAGACCTCGCTTGTGATCCTGACGAACTCTACAAAGTGGTAAAAATGGCATTTCAGCAACGCCGAAAAACCCTTAGAAACAGCCTCAAGCAATTAGAACTGAGTGATGCCTTTCGCGAAAGCGAAATCTTCAATATGCGTCCTGAACAACTAAGCGTCGACGCCTTTATAAAACTTACGCAAGACATTACAAACGATAAAGCAGGACGTAGTTAGAAGCTTCTGCGCTTGTACATCGTTTTCGCCACGGCAAGAGGGTAAATGTATCTTAAAGCGCCCTAAATCTGTGTTGACTTTATTTATATTTGCCTGACTCAAAAAAATACAAACCCTCAATAAAGTAGCGACTATGGCTTTTGAACTTACCGAAGACCTTATAGAGCAGATTGAAAACTTTATTGAAGTTGGTGATAATACCAGTATTCTTGCGCTTTTAGAAGAGGTTCACCACGCCGATATCGCCGAAATTCTTGACGAGATCTCTACGGAAGAAGCTACTTATCTGATCAAGCTTCTGGACAGCGAGAAAACTTCTGAAGCCTTGATGGAGCTTGATGAGGATTATCGGGAAGAAATTCTTGACAACCTCTCCCCTCAGGAAATCGCAGACGAACTTAACGAACTAGACACCGATGATGCGGTTGACTTTTTATCTGAACTGGATGAGGACATTCAGCGGCAGGTAATTGATGCGATCGAAGATGAGGAGCACGCGCGCGATATCATTGAGATGTTGCGCTACGATGAGGATTCTGCCGGTGGTCTTATGGCAAAAGAACTCGTACGCGTGCGCGAAACGTGGACGGTTGCCGGTTGTGTGCGTAAAATGCGGGCACAGGCACAAAATGTAACCCGCGTACATTCGGTTTATGTGGTTGACAAAAACGATCACCTTATCGGGAGACTTTCGCTTAAAGACCTGCTTACCGCTGAGGCCAAGTCGAATATTTCAGACATCTATATTCCCAATGTAGATTCGGTAAACGTGCACGATACCGCAGAAGATGTTGCACGTATTATGCAGAAATATGACCTTGAAGCGGTACCGGTTGTCAACGACGCTGGAGTTTTGCTGGGTCGCATTACGGTAGATGACATTCTTGATTTCATTAGAGATGAAGCCGACGAAGATTACCGGATGGCAGCAGGTATTTCGCAAGTAGTAGAAGCCGATGATAATCTTTTAAAACTCACTCGGGCTCGCCTCCCCTGGTTATTGATCGGGATGTTTGGTGGGCTTGGAGCTGCGAGTATTATTACCGGATTCAACAGTATTTTTGAAACTTTTCCCAAGCTGCTTGTTTTTGTTCCGCTCATTCAGGCTACCGCCGGAAATGTGGGGGTGCAATCTAGCGCGATCGTAGTTCAAGGTTTGGCTAACGATTCATTAAAAGGCAATATTGCAGGACGTTTACTTAAAGAATGTGCCTTAGCCATTATTAATGGTCTTGCCATTGCAACAGTGGTACTTGTCATTAGCCATTTCTTCTTTGAAACCACCTACTTAGAGTCGGTAAGCATTGGTGTCGCGATAATTGCGGTTATTATTTTAGCAGCCTTGATCGGTACTTTTATTCCGATTGTATTAGACAAGCGAGGTATAGATCCGGCTGTAGCAACCGGTCCATTTATTACAACCAGTAATGATGTCTTTGGTATCCTTACCTACTTTTTAATCGCCAAGCTTATTTTAGGTTTTTAAACCTATTAAATTCTTCTCAAAACTGTTTATAACAGGTACGCACCCTTTATAGTTTCGTATTTTTGCCTAATGATGAATGCAAAAACCTTTAAGCTAAACATTACCGTTCCCGCCGAAGCTATTGACGGCTTAGGCCACGTAAATAATGTGATTTATTTGCAATGGGTTCAAGATGTCGCAGAAGCCCACTGGCAACACAATTCAACCGAAGAAATGCTTGAAAAATACGCCTGGGTCGCTTTGGAACATACGATTAAATATCACGCTCCGGCATTTGAAGGCGAGCAGATCACGATAGAAACCTGGGTCGAAAAGTTTGAAGGTGTTCGTTCTATTCGCCGGACCAAAATCTTTAGACCTTCAGATAACAAAATTCTTGCAACCTCCATCACAAATTGGTGCCTGCTGAATATGCAAACACGTAAACCTATGCGTGTGCCCGAGACATTTACCGCATACTACGAAGAGGTTAATCAATAAGCATCCAACTTTTAACTATGAGAATTCTACATATAGACAGCAACCACGAATTGATGATCGAGCAACTCAAAGCCGCCGGTCATATTAATGATGAAGATTATACTTCTACAAAAGAAGAGATCGAAGCAAAAATCGATCAGTATGAAGGAGTGGTCATTCGCAGCAGATTTAAGATCGACAAGCAATTTCTTGATGCAGCGACCAATCTTAAATTTATTGCGCGCGTGGGTGCCGGTCTGGAAAGTATAGATATTCCTTACGCCGAATCTAAAGGAGTCGCTTTGATCGCCGCTCCTGAAGGCAACCGTAATGCCGTGGGAGAACACGCTTTGGGTATGTTGCTTATGTTGTTCAACAAACTAAAGCAAGCAGATGCCGAAGTACGCTCAGGTCAGTGGAATCGTGAGAAAAACCGCGGATTGGAGCTCGAAGGCAAAACAGTAGGACTTATCGGTTACGGGAATATGGGAAATGCATTTTCTAAAAAACTGAAAGGCTTTGACTGCGAGGTGCTCTGTTATGATATTCGCCCGGATTTAGGCAACGAGAATGCCACTCAAGTGAGTTTAGAAGAACTTCAGCAACGTGCAGATGTATTGAGTTTGCATACACCGTGGACGCCACTTACCGATAAAATGGTAAATACTGAATTTATCAACGGATTTAAAAAACCCTTTTGGCTCATCAATACTGCACGAGGTAAAAGTGTTGTAACAGCTGATCTTACAGCAGCCTTAAAAAGTGGAAAAATTTTAGGTGCAGGACTTGATGTTCTAGAGTATGAAAAACTCTCCTTTGAAAATCTGTTTACAGCTACCAAGCAAATGCCCGAACCACTGCAATACTTAATTCAGGCAGAAAATGTAGTGCTCACACCCCATATCGCAGGATGGACCGTTGAAAGTAAAATCAAACTCGCCCAAACTATTGTAGATAAAATCCTGGCACTACAAACTGTTTAGGAATCCTAACTAAAAGCAATAGCTATCTGATTATCAGATATATTTTATAACTTAGAAGTGAAATTTCACTTCTATGCAACATCTTTACAATCCGCAGTTTCAAAATCAGGATCTAGCCGCTCGATCTGCTGCTGCATTTGACAAACTCGCTGATGCTTTTAAAACCATGCAGTGGGCAAGTCAAAAAGAAAATGGCTTCTCCCCGCTTCAACAAAAATTGTTATTCTTTATTGCTTATCACGGTCCTTCTGAAAATACCGTAAGTCAACTGGTTAAAGAATTTCAAGTTACCAAAGCAACGATTAGCGATTGTGTCAAAACGCTTGAACAACGCAAACTGCTCACCAAAGTTCTCAATTACAAAGACAATAGACGTTTTCATATTACGCTTACCCAAAAAGGAAAAGAAGTCGTTGCACAACTTACCGAACCTGCGACAACACTTTATGAAGCTTTAAATACCGAACATACAGAAGATTTAAAGCAACTCTACAATAGTTTGTTTTCCATACTATCTAAATTGAACAAAGAAAATACTGTCGCTTTAAGCAGATCGTGTCAAGATTGCAAAGCCTATCGTTCAGATGGTATCAATCACGCCTTTTGTATGGAATTACGCGTTCAATTACCCCCGGAAAATCGAAGAATAGATTGTCCTAAACATCAACCTAAATAATACATTATGAAAAAAAGAGTAACCGGATTGGGCGGACGTTCTGGTGGCGTGATGAACATGGAAATAAATGCTCAACACAGTGGAGCCCCTTTCAGCAGGATACCTCCTATTTTTCTCCAAGCGAGAAGCAATTCATGATGAATTTTAGAGTAGAAAATTTAGCCGAATTGCTAGAGGTTTTAAAACAAGAAGGTGTCGAGATCGTAGGAGAAATGGAAGAATATGATTACGGTAAATTTGGCTGGATCTTAGACCCGGAAGGCAATAAAATCGAACTATGGGAACCGGTAGATACGTCATTTTTAGATGATAGTGAAGAATAATCTCCCATATTTCTAAACCATGGATCTTCTAATTCGACCATTTAAGCCTGAGGATTATCCTGAAGTCGCTAAAATCTACCATGCAGGAATCGACACCCAAATAGCAACTTTTGAGACAGAGGCCCCAGATTTTGAAGCCTGGAATTTACGCTTTTGCAAGGTTTGTAGATTAGTTGCGCAGTTTGATAATGAGATTGCCGGCTGGGCAGCGTTGAGTCTGGTTTCTAAACGGCAAGTGTATCACGGGGTTGCTGAAGTTACGGTGTATGTCGCGCCGCAACATCAAGGTAAAAAAATAGGTTTTCAATTGCTTGAGGCACTAATTCAAGCGAGTGAACAAGAAGGCTTTTGGACGCTAACTGCACATATTTTTCCGCAGAATAAAGCCAGTATTCACGTACATCAAAAGTTAGGCTTTAGACTTTTAGGAATCCACGAAAAAATCGCTAAACGCAATGGTAAATGGCAAGATAATGCGCTTTTAGAACGCCGAAGTACTAAGATTCTTTAGCGGACTCGTCTTCGTTGCGTGCCTGCTCCAGCTTCTGTTCTAATTCGGCTTGAAATTCCTCAAGAACCGGCTTTACGGTACTTTCAGGAAGATCTTCGATCTTGATATACATTAGCCCATCTATAGCATCATTAAATAATGGATCCACATTAAAAGCAATCACTTTTGCATTCTGCTTGATGTATTTTTTGATCAATACCGGGAGACGTAGATTACCGGTTTCCATCTCTTCAATGATCTTATCAAACTTGTTCAAATCTGCTTCGGTCTCGTCAAAAACAAATTCTTTATCGGCATCTTTCAGCTTGACCTTAAATTCCTTTTTCGGTCTGATGTATTGTGCGATATACGGATCGTAATAGTGCGAACGCATAAATTCGATCATCAGCGACTTAGAAAAATTTGAAAACTGATTACTGATACTCACGCCACCAATAAGGTATTTATGCTCAGGAAAACGCAAGGTGGTATGTACAATTCCGCGCCACAATAGAAAGAGCGGCATTGGCTTTTGTTGATATTCTTTGATCACAAATGCACGGCCCATTTCAATACTTTCACTCATCATTTTATGCAGCTCAGGCTCAAACCTAAATAGGCTTTGTAGATAAAAACCGTTAATCCCATGTTCCGGCATAATATGGGCTCCAAGTCCCATTCTGTAGGCTCCAGCGATTTTTTTACTGTCTTCGTCCCAAAGGAATAAGTGATGATAATGATGATCGTAGCGATCAAGATCTGTAGGCTCATTGGTCCCCTCTCCCACTTCTCTAAACGTGATCTCACGCAAACGCCCAATCTCATTTAAAATGTTGGGAATGATCTCTGCGGAAGCCAAAAACACCTCATAATTTTTGCTCTGCAACAGCCTTTTCTCGTTCTCACGAAGACTATTCACCTCCTGCTCAATAAGTTCGGCCTTGACTTCGTTGGCAATTTTCTTAGGTTCTTTAGGGGTTTTTAAAGAATGTGGTATTGTGCTCAAAAGCGACGATTTCTTCTCGAAGGTCTTCGCCAGAATATAGGTTTTACGTCTTAGAAATTCAGTAAAATCTTCTAAGCTTTCGTGCTCTTTTTGCGCTTTAACCGAAATCGGATTCCCGATACGCACGTGAATGGTACGCTTTTTCTGCGTAAGCAATTCCGAAGGAAGTCTAGCCGTACGCAGCGTATCGCTGATGCGTGAAAGCTGATAGAACAGCCTGCTGTTTTTAGCGTGAAAATAAATAGGAACTACAGGCACTTCTGCACGTTTGATGAGTTTCATTGCAGCCTCTTCCCAAGGTTTATCTATAATAAGCTTATCATCCTTATACGTAGAAACTTCTCCCGCAGGAAAAATCCCCAACGGATGCCCGTCTCTCAAATGCCTGATCGCCTGTTTGAATCCGGCGATACTTGATTGTGCATCCTTATGATCTTCAAACGGATTTACCGGCATCACATATGGCTTTAACGGCTTGATACGATGCAAGAGAAAATTAGCGATGATCTTAAAATCGGGACGCTGCTCAATAAGCAGTTTAAGTAATAAAATCCCGTCAATTCCTCCTAAAGGATGGTTACTAATCGTGATATAACTTCCCGCTTTGGGCAGGCGTTTTAAATCTTCTTCAGGAATATCAAAATCGATCTCAAATTCATCTAAGATCGCATTTAGAAATTCTAGATCACTTAAGTGCTTGTTGCGATCGTAGATCTCGTTGGCTTTTGAGATCTTAAGTACTTTCATCAAGGTCCATCCCATAAACGTACCCGCAAAACCAAATTTATCTACATTGATCGCCTTTGCAACTTCTTTTGCGGTAACTAATCCCATGAATTCCTTGTCTTCAAAAAACCTTTACATCAGGTAAAGATCGTAAGTTATAATTTGTTAGGTTCTTGTTTTTGCAATCGCATAAACCCACTTAGTAAGTAGGAAACAAAGATAGCAAAAAAGGCTGCAAGCACGTTATACAGTTACCAACTGAACCGTATTTTGCATCACCTGTTTTAATAGAATTTCCTTGTTTTTTTCAAGCGATTTGAGCGCTTCTTCTGTGGCGTGACGTAAGGTATACAGCGATACATTCTCATGTACCGTCACTTTAAAATCAGCGCGCAGCTTGGCAACCAGCGCATCTAGATTTTTATATTTATTGTCTACACAAACCGAAAAACTAATCGCCGAATTTTGAATCAAATCAACTTTCATCTTATAGGTGCCTAAAAGTTTAAAGATCTCGCTGATGTTATCTTCAGCCATAAACGAAAAATCCAATGAGGAAAGCGCAATAAGCACTTGATTGGTTTTTCTGATATAACACGGAACCAACGGCTCGATTAAATTCCCAACACTCACCTGAGTTCCGGCTTCCTGCGGATTCAAGAAGGATTTCACAAAAAGCGGAATTTCTTTACGCTGCAAAGGCTGAAGCGTTTTAGGATGAATCACTGAAGCTCCATAGAACGCTAACTCTATTGCTTCTTGATAGGAAATAAAATTAAGCAACGTCGCGTGTTCAAAATAGCGTGGATCTGCACTCAAAACACCGGGAACATCTTTCCAAATGGTAACGCGCTCAGCATTGAGGCAATAGGCGATGATTGCAGCGGTGTAATCACTTCCCTCTCTGCCTAAGGTGGTTGAAAATCCGTTTGGGTCTGAAGCGATAAAACCTTGCGTAAGCTGAATTCCTTTTTTGGGAACCCTTCTGCTTAAATTGCGCATGGTTACTTCCCAGTTTACTTTTCCCTCGCGGTAATGTGTATCGGTTTTAATGTAGTCACGCACATCGTGCCAGGTAGTTCTATATCCTTCTTTCTCCAAAAATGCATTAACGATAGTAGTGCTTAATAATTCGCCATAGATCACCACCTGATCATATACAAAATTATAGTCGGGTGATTTGTTGCGCTGCAAAAAGCCTTTCAACTCCTCAAGCAGTGCTTGAATCTTTTTAAAGACCGGAGCAGCAGGATTTTCAAAAAGTTCTAAAGCAATGTTGTGGTGAAAAGCTTCAACGGTTTCAATCGCGTGCATATTTAAAGAGGCTTCAAAATAGGCAGCTACCACATCCTCGAGCGCATTGGTCATTTTGCCCATCGCCGAAATCACGATCACCAGATCCTCTACTTGCGTTTGCTCTAAAACCTTGACCAGATTTTTTACACCCTCTGCATTTTGAACTGAAGCACCACCAAATTTATATACCTGAAAACCCATGCACTCTGTTTAAGCTAAACCTTTTTTGTTCAGAAATGTTTTCATCGCTTCGGTATCCATTTGTACCGTGTTCCATTCTTTCATCACGTTTGCTCCTGAAGCTTCATAAAACTCAACCGCCGAAGTATTCCAGTCGAGCACTACCCATTCTACGCGCTTTAAACCCAGTTCATAGGTATACTTGATCACTTCGGTATACAATGCCATTCCTAATCCTTCACCACGATACTGCTCGCGTACGATGAGATCTTCAAGATGCACAGTGCGACCCTTCCAGGTTGAAAAACGGTAATAAACCAGTGCGATTCCTAGGATTTCGCCTTCCCGTTCTGCAACAAAACACGTAAAATCGGCGTTGCTTCCGGTACCGTATGCGATAAGATCATCTACTGTTACCTCAACAGCATCAGGCTCTTTTTCATAAATCGCCAGTTCTTTTATCAGGCGTAATACTTGAGCCATATCATCGGCTTCCGCTTTGCGAATTGTTGCATTCATATTAAAATGTTTCTCTGTTAAATATACAGTTTAAGAAGCGAATCAACCACTACAAAAACAAAAACCCATCGCTTTTACGATGGGTTTTTAAAAAATGTATAAGGTCTCTTCTATCTTTTCTTGTCAAGTAGATACAGGTAGTCATCAAAATCAACACCTCCCTGAAAAATATCGATAGAACGCTCAATTAAATATTTTGCACGCTCAGCACTAAAGCCTAAACCAATTGCATATTTTTCTATTAAAAAGCGCTCGTGATCATCAATGGTATGATCTACAAAAATCATTCTAAATAAATCGTGTAAACGCTCTAAACGTTTCTCTGAGGTATTTGGAGGGTTAATAGGATATCTACGAGCATTTTCTACAATATCAACATATTCAGTCTCGTCAATATCTAATTTAACAGCAAAACGCTTTAAAAGTTTAACTTCTTCTGCATTCAACTCCCCATCAACAGTAGCCATATTTGCAATTGCTGCAAAATGCCCAAGGTTACGTCTATGCTCTCCAGTATCAAATAAATCTGTAAACGACATGGTCTAATTTTTAAGTCGTCAAAGATAATTATTTAAGGCGCTTATTAAAATTAAAAATTCAGTTTATCCCATTGCGCTAGCTAAAGATTGAAAAAGCTTCAGAACTCCCTAAAAGCCTAAGCTTTGCTAAATCCTGCTAATGTTTTCTTAATCACAAACGTGCTTCACAAGCTACTTTATACCTTTAAAATTCAATCGTTTGAATCTTAAAATCCTCTATACCATTAAACCACCACTTCTTCAATTTAACGAAAAGGGCATTTATTGCGCTGCGGCAGATGTGTATCTCGACCCCTGGAAACCGGTCGAAAAAGCCATTATTTCTCATGGCCACGCAGATCACAGCCGCTGGGGGCACAAAGCATACATTACGCATCATATTAATGTGCCTATAATTAAACACAGGCTGGGCGAAATAAATGTAACCGGTAAGGAATGGGGCGAAACCTTTACGATTAAAAATGTAAAATTCAGTTTGCATCCCGCAGGTCATATTATTGGCAGCTCGCAAATTCGCGTAGAACATAAGGGCGAAATCTGGGTATTTACAGGCGATTATAAAACCGAAGATGACGGCGTTGCCACTCCGTACGAACCTGTAAAATGCCACACGTTTATTACCGAATGTACCTTTGGACTTCCCGCTTTTAAATGGCGACCGCAAAGCGAAGTGTTTAACGACATCAACACCTGGTGGTCAGACAATAAGTCTGAAGGTAAAACCTCGGTGATTTTTGGCTATTCTCTAGGAAAAGCACAGCGTTTATTACGGTATCTAGATACAGATATTGGTAAAATTTATACCCACGGTGCTATTGAAAATATGACGGAAGTAATACGCCCGCTCAGCCCAATGCCAGAAACCACACGCGTGACCCGCGAGACCAAAAAAGAAGAACTTTTGGGCAATATAGTTGTCGCTCCGCCAAGTGCGCACGGCAGTACTTGGATTCGTAAAATGGTGCCTTATGTCACCGCTTCAGCTAGTGGGTGGATGACCTTTAGAGGAGCTCGAAGACGCCGGGCGATCGATAAAGGTTTTGTCCTGAGTGATCATTGTGACTGGCAAGGATTATTAGAAAGTATTGAAGCCACTGGTGCCGAAAAGATCATCAGCACGCACGGCTATACCGATATTTTTACACGGTATTTACTGGAGCAAGGTTATGATGCGCGTACCGAAGCGACACAATATGAAGGCGAATTAGGAGAGGAAACTGAAAAAGAACAGGAATGAGAGCATTTGCCCAACTTATTAAAAAGATAGACAGCACCAACAAAACCAATATCAAGGTTGATGCCCTCACCGAATATTTTAAAGTGGCTCCGCCGCAGGATAAAGTGTGGACCATCGCGATACTTTCACACCGCAGACCTCCTCGACCGGTAAATACAACCTTACTACGCACTTGGGCTTCAGAACTAGCAAACATTCCGTTGTGGTTGTTTGAAGAAAGCTATCACATTGTTGGCGATCTCGCTGAGACGATCGCTTTGGTCATTCCCGCTTCAGAAGAAAGTACCGACAAAAGTCTCACACAGTTTTTGGAAGAAATTATAGCCCTCAAGAAAAAAACGGAAGAAGAAAAACGAGCTTATCTGCGATCCAACTGGACCGACCTCAACTATTATGAGCGTTTTGTATTTAGCAAGCTCATTACAGGAAGTTTTCGCATTGGCGTGAGTCAGAAATTGATGACGCGCGCTCTTGCAAAGGCTACCGGCATTGACGTTGATATTTTGGCCTATAAACTTATGGGGAATTGGGACCCCAAAACCATAAGTTTTCAAGAGCTTATTTTAGAAGAAAACAAAGCAGATTACCTCAGTAAACCGTACCCATTCTACCTTGCTTACGCAATCGAAGATGGGCCCGAAGATTTAGGAAGTGTGTCTGAGTGGTTTGCAGAACATAAATGGGACGGCATTCGCTCGCAAGCGATCATTCGGGATAACGAACTCTTTGTATGGAGTCGCGGCGAAGAATTGGTTACCGATAAATATCCCGAGTTTGAGGCTTTGGTCGAAGCCTTACCTAACGGAACCGTTTTGGATGGCGAAATTCTTCCGTTTAAAAATGGTGTGATCGGCACCTTTAATGATTTACAAACGCGTATTGGTCGTAAAAATGTTTCTAAAGCATTGCTCAAAAAAACGCCGGTAATCCTGAAAGCCTATGATATTTTAGAGTGGGAGGACAAAGACATTCGCGACCTGGCTTTCGCCGAAAGGCGTAAAATCCTTGAAAAATTATATACCGAAGTTAAAACTGAATCACTACCACTTCATCTTTCTGAAACCATGCAATTTGACACCTGGGAAGCTGCTGCTCAAGAACGCGAACGCAGCCGTGAAGTCATGTCTGAAGGTTTAATGCTGAAGCGCAAAGATTCGCCCTACCTGGTAGGACGTAAAAAAGGAGATTGGTGGAAATGGAAGGTCGAGCCTCTCACCATTGATGCTGTACTCACCTATGCGATGCGCGGGCACGGACGCCGCAGCAATTTATTTACTGATTATACTTTTGGACTTTGGGACGAGGAAAAAGAAGAACTTGTCACGTTTGCCAAAGCCTATTCCGGCCTTACTGATAAAGAATTTCGCAGTCTCGATGCGTGGATCAAAAAGAACACTTTGGAACGTTTTGGCCCTGTGCGTAGTGTGACTCCGCATCACGTCTTTGAGATCGCTTTTGAAGGCATCGCCCCTTCTAAACGTCATAAAAGTGGCGTTGCAACCCGTTTCCCAAGAATGCTGCGCTGGCGGAAGGATAAAAAAATTGAGGATGCCAATACCCTTGAAGATTTAAAACAATTGATCCCAAAGCCTGAGAAAGCAGAATGACCCACAAACAACTTCATAAACTTGCTACTTCTTGGTTTAAGGATCAAGGCTGGAAACCTTTTGCCTTTCAGGAAGAAACTTGGAATGCATTTTTAGAAGGTAAAAATGGATTGCTGAATGCACCCACAGGTAGTGGAAAAACATACGCCTTATGGGTAGCCTTCGTATTGGATTATATCAAAAACAATCCCGATTATAAAACCAAACACAAGCCCGGTCTTAAAGCGATTTGGATCACACCTCTTCGCGCACTTTCTGTTGAAATCGCACAGGCAGCCCAACGTTTTGCCGATGGTTTGGAAACCCAACTAACGGTTGGGATTCGCACCGGTGACACGCCTCAAGCCGAACGGGCGAAGCAAAAAAAGAAAATGCCAGATTTGCTGGTCACCACTCCAGAAAGCCTTCAGTTATTGCTGACTTCAAAAGGATATGACAAGGTTTTCAAGAATACGACTGCTATCGTTATTGATGAGTGGCACGAACTTTTAGGAAGCAAACGCGGTGTGCAAGTAGAGCTCGGTTTATCTCGTCTCAAAACGATCGCGCCGCTATTGCGCATTTGGGGTGTTTCAGCAACTATAGGAAATCTCAATCAGGCTCGCGAGGTGCTTCTAGGCCCCGAATCTAAGGCGTTTAAAAATTCCGCATTGATCAAAGCCAATCTTGGAAAAACCTATAAAGTAGAAAGCATTATCCCGGAAACCATGGAAAAATTTCCTTGGCGTGGGCATATGGGTTTGCATTTGCTTGAAGAGGTGGTTCCTATCATCAACAACAGCAAAACCACTTTGCTTTTTACCAACACGCGGGCGCAGTGTGAGTTGTGGTTTCAAAAGTTGATGCATAAACATCCCGAATTTGCCGGTGAGATGGCGATGCATCACGGCAGCATCAATAAAGAAACGCGATTGTGGGTTGAAGAAGCCATTCGCAACGAAAGCCTTAAAGCCGTGATTTGTACTTCGAGTTTAGATCTAGGCGTTGATTTTGCTCCCGTAGAAAGTATCATTCAAATTGGCGGCCCAAAAGGAGTTGCGCGCTTTTTACAGCGTGCAGGACGCAGCGGTCACCAGCCCGGTAAAGAAAGTGTGATCTACTTTTTACCCACGCACGCCATCGAGTTGATCGAAGCTTCGGCGCTAGGCAAGGCGGCAATCAATCAAGTGGTTGAAGATCGTATTCCATATTTGTTGAGCTTTGATGTCTTGATTCAGTACTTGACGACTTTAGCGGTTTCAGATGGTTTTTATCCTGCGGAAATTTATCAAGAGGTAAAACAGACCTTTTGTTTTCAAGCGATGTCTGACGAGCAATGGCGATGGATCTTAAATTTTATCACCAAAGGCAGTCAGTCGTTGCAAGCCTATGATGAGTATAAAAAGATTGAGATCGAAGAAGACGGAAAATTCAAAGTAAACAGCAGATCGGTAGCGATGCGGCACCGTCTACAAATTGGTACTATTGTTGGCGATGCGGCGCTTCAGGTAAAATATTTAAAAGGTGGCTACATCGGTACAGTCGAAGAATGGTTTATTTCTAAACTGAAGCCCGGCGACGTCTTTACTTTTGCCGGAAGAAATCTCGAACTCTACCGAATTAAAGGAATGCAAGTTTTGGTCAAAAAAGCCAAAACCAAAAAGCAAGCGCGTGTGGTAAGTTGGATGGGTGGCCGACTTACATTATCTGCCCAAATGAGTGAATTGCTGCGCGAAGAATTGTATTCGGCAAACCTTCCTTTTGAACAACAAACACGCGAACTGCAAGCCCTCAAAGATATTTTTGCGCGGCAACGCGTAGAATCTATCGTGCCGACTGATAACCAATTTTTGATCGAAACTTTTAAAAGTCGGGAAGGCTATCATCATATTTTTTATCCGTTTGAAGGGCGTTTTGTACACGAGGCTTTGGGCAGTTTACTCGCCTATCGCATCAGTTTATTATCACCAATTACCTTCAGTATCGCCTTTAACGATTATGGTTTTGAAATTCTTTCTGATCAACAAATAGATATGCAGCAAGTGCTCGACAATGACTTGTTTACTTCAGCTTATTTATTTGAAGACTTGCAAAAAAGCTTAAACAGTACTGAAATGGCACGGCGAAAATTCAGAGATATTGCGGTGATTAGCGGTATGGTTTTTACAGGATTTCCGGGAAAAATCATTAAAAACAAACATTTACAAAGCAACAGTCAGTTGTTGTTTGAAGTATTCAGAGATTATGAACCGGAGAATCTTTTGTTTCAGCAAGCCTATCGCGAGACTTTTGAACATCAATTGGAAGAAGGCCGTTTGCGCATCGCTCTAGAGCGAATTGAACAACAAGAGATCGTGGTCAAAAACTGTAAAAAAGCAACCCCATTTTCCTTTCCGATCATTACCGATCGCCTTCGCGAAAAACTAAGCAGCGAGAAGCTCGAAGATCGCATTAAAAATATGCTGAAGTATCTCGATAAATACTAGCAACACCTTTTCAATCTTAACAAACTTTAGCCTTTCTTTAAACCTAAAATAACAGCTTATAGCCTGTAAACACTAGTGTTTATCAGTATCTTTAATGTAAAGAAAACTAATCCTTTCCGCTTTGCGGAAAACCAAAAAAATAAAGTTATGAAAAGTGTACAACCGTATTTAACCTTTAGAGGAAATTGTCAAGAAGCCTTAAATTTTTATCAGAATTGCTTTGGTGGTCAGATCAAAAATAAAGACACTTATGAAGGCAAAGAAATTGATATTCCCGGAGATTATCGCAACAAATTGCAGCACGCCGAATTAGAAGGAAAAGGCATTCATATTATGGCGTATGACGCAGCACCAGACACGCCACTTACCGAAGGAAATCTGTGCAATTAAGCGTGGATCTAGAAAGTAAGGAAGAAACCGATGAATTATTTGAAAAACTTTCTGCCGGCGGGCAAGTAGTAACTCAATTGCAAGAAACCAGCTGGAATGCATATTACGGAAGATTGCGCGATCAATTCGGCGTAAACTGGATGCTGAATTATCAAAAAAATTAAGATTCCATATTCTAGAATTTTTAGAAAAATCTGCTCATCACGGGCAGATTTTTTGTTTTTATAAACAGCGTTTCAATCTAGAAAACATGAAATTTGCGTTGTAATGACGCAAGAGATCAGCATACAGAAGAATACGTTTACCATGCATCCCTCAGGAGGAATGCTTTGGCATGAGAAGCGCATGCTGTTAATCGCTGATGTACATTTGGGGAAGGTCTCGCATTTTAGAAAACATGGGAGCGCAGTACCGCTAAGAGCGGTTGCTGCTAATTTTGACCAGCTCACGCGCGTGGCCGACTATTACCAAGCGCAGTCCATTTGTTTTCTGGGAGATCTCTTTCACAGCAGCTTAAATACCGAGTGGAAACTTTTTGAAAAATGGGTGCGGTCTCGTGATGAAACCTTAATACTCATCGCTGGGAATCACGATATCATTTCGCCTGTAAAATATGAGAACTTGGATATTGATATTTACAGCGAATTTCAATCGAATGGTTTTTTATTGACGCATCACCCGGAGGATCGTGAAGGATTTTTTAATTTTTGCGGTCACATACATCCCGGAATTCGGCTGGGCGGAATTGGCCGACAAGTGCTAAAACTTTCGTGTTTCTTTAAGACTGAAAATCAACTGATTTTACCTGCGTTTGGTACCTTTACCGGAAACTATTATCTCGAACCTCAACCGGGAAATCAGGTTTTTGCAATAACTAAAAATGAGGTAATCCCCATTCAATGAAAAAAAAATTAGCCCTTATCAATTTAGTATCCGTGATTACCGCCGTTGCAGTCAATTATCTATCACAAACGCAACGCTGGAACAACACGACCATTGGCGAGATGAGCGCTAAATATGATAATCTCTTTACGCCTGCCGGCTATGCTTTTGCGATTTGGGGTGTGATTTTTTTAGGACTGATAGCCTATGCACTTTTCGGTATCAAACGCGCATTTTTTAGTAAAAAAGAAACGCCGCATATTGAGCAAACCGGTTATTGGTTTGCGCTAACCAACTTTTTAAATACGGCCTGGGTTGTTGCCTTTACCTACGACTACGTCTGGCTTTCGGTTTTGATCATCATCGGGATGTTGATCTCGCTTTTAAAGATCGTTTTTAAAACTAATATGGAACGCTGGGATGCACCTATCGAGATCATCGCTTTTGTGTGGTGGCCTGTTTGTATTTACAGTGGTTGGATCGCTGTGGCAACTATTGCAAATATCTCGGCATTTTTGGTCAAGTTAGGATTTGCCGGAAGTCAGTTGACGCAAATCATTTTCACCATGCTTTTGATTACGATCGCGGTTTATATCAATCTTTTAATGACCAATCTGCGCAATATGCGTGAATTTGCGATGGTGGGTGCTTGGGCGCTTTTTGCTATTTTTATTCGGCATAAAGAAAGCTTAGAAAGTGTTGCTTATTTTGCTCTGGCGGGCTGTGTTTTACTTGTTGTTACTGCAGGATTGCACGGCTACCGCAATCGAGCAACCAATCCGTTTAATAAACTCAAGCAGCGGTTAAATTCTTAAAGCATCGATTTGATATCGTTTGCCCAACTGGGATAACTAAAAACCATTCCTTTTAACGTGTTTACCTCAAGCTTGCTGTGCATCGCCATCATAAATAAATTGATGGTTTCCGCAGCTTCACTGCTTAGTAGATGTGCACCTAAAAGTTGACCGCTTTGCTTATCAATTAGCGTTTTATACGCATAATGTGTTTCATTCAAGCGCTTGGCGTTATACCAATCTTCAACCGAAGCGGTTTTTATCTCAAAATCATAGCCTTGTTCTTGAGCCTCTTGCTCTGTCAGTCCCACACTCGCCAATTGCGGAATGGTAAAAACTACCGAAGGTGTTGCGGGAACATCGACTTCTGCGCTGTTTCCATTTAAAATATTCTTGGAGACATAATAGGCTTCCTGATGCGCCACAGGAGTTAGGGGCAGATTACTCGTGTCTGAAACATCACCGCAAGCATAAACCGAAGGGTTTGTCGTGCTTTGCATAAATCTATTTACAGCAACCCCTTTTTTTGAAAACGCCACATTGCCTTTTTCCAGATCGAGTTCGTCTACAGCCGGTACGCGACCCGCAGTATTAAAGATCAATTCGGCTTTCAATTCTTCTGAATTTCCGTTGTGATCTACCGTTAATCTATGGTTTTTGCGCAGTTTTTCGATTGCTTTTGCTTCGGCATTGAAAAGGAATTTTATTCCAAGTTCTTCCGATTTTTTTTGAAGCTGAAGCGCTAAGTCTTCATCAAAATTAGAAAGTATACGCGCATTCACATCAACTATCGTAACATCCACGCCACATCGTGCAGCAATATGGGCAAATTCCATCCCAATATAACCGGCGCCAATAAAGATTATACTTTCAGGCAAAGCTTCAAGCTCGAGAAAATCATCACTAATTAGTGCGAGTTCGTCTCCCGGTATATTCAAATTCAACGCAGTATTACCAGTCGCGATCACAATTTTATCGGCAGTAACCGTTTTTCCTTCTACAGACAAAGTGTTTTCATCTAGAAACTTCGGCGATTGATGATACAAGGTTATCCCTTGATCTTTCAGTTTTTCTTCTGTGGTAAATGGTACGGCACCTGTGAATGTCTTTTTGAACTTCATCAAATCAGACCAACGTACCTCAGGAACTTCTGCAATTCCTTTTCCTTTTAAATTTTGGCTGCGCTCGATAATCTCTGTCAGGCCTACTAAAACCTTTTTAGGGTCACAACCTCTGTTGGCACATGTTCCGCCAAACTCACGATTGTCTGCAATCGCAACATTTAAACCCGCTTCAACCGCGTCATAAGCCACGTGTTTGCCGGCATTTCCGGTACCAATTACAAAAAGATCGTAGTGCGCTATCGCCATAATATTGAATTTTTATAAAGATACAGGGGAGTGCGTGGGTTTTATGTTAGTGAAATTGTAAATCCCTGTTATGCGTTTGCCAAAA
>Ga0114910_1000184_pt1 | contig 33647 bp, 27 predicted proteins | sample MalvireepMed_908_FD_83500 | JGI IMG/M metagenome (GOLD analysis project Ga0114910, IMG submission 83500) | Marine viral communities from the Global Malaspina Expedition - Malaspina viral metaG DeepMed_908 | ecosystem: Environmental > Aquatic > Marine > Oceanic | place: Mediterranean Sea...
GAGATGCAGATGGCACTGGTCAGCGCGCCCGAAATCGGCCGCTCTCTGCTGGGTAACGACGAATATGAAAACCTAACTGAATGGCTCGACGACGGCGATCAGGCCATTCTGGTAGCCGGTCGTGGCAAATACTCCTTCAAGGGGTCCGGCTATGTGCGCGGCGGCATTTTCGACCGCATTCAGCTGATTCAGGGCGATACTGCCGTGCGGTTTCACGACAAGCAGCATCGCCGTCTCGGCAAGCTGGCGACAGAGGATGCGCCATCTTTCACGGAGCTTGACATTTTCAAGGTGAAGGCTGGCAGCGGGTTTGATCCGGCTGAACCGTTCCGGCTGCAATTGCTGGTGCAGCGCGCCGTCGGCGCTATCGACAAGGCCTTCATCACCTTCGATCTCGGCTACCGGGTTCCCGATCGCTACACGGAAAAACTTGCCGTTGAATCGGCTGCTGTCAACAATCCGCAGCTCCAGAGCGATGTGGCGGTCTCCGATACCAGCGAGCTCAGTCATCTGTGGAAGCGGATCTGGATCCAGAAGCGCGTTGAAGTCGTCGTGCTGCTTGCCGCCCTGACCATTCTGACCGGCGTCTTTTTCTTTCAGATGCAGGTGACACGCCACGAGCGCTTCACCTACTGGTTCCGCACAGGCTTCCTGGTGTTCACGCTGGTCGGCCTCGGCTGGTACGCCAATGCGCAATTGTCCGTGGTCAATGTACTGGCCTTTTTCTCCGCGGTGATGGCGGACTTCTCGTGGAGTGCCTTCCTGATGGACCCGTTGGTCTTCATCCTGTGGTTCTCGGTGGCAGCGTCGCTGCTGTTCTGGGGGCGGGGTGTATATTGCGGCTGGCTCTGCCCGTTCGGGGCGCTGCAGGAACTGACCAACAAGATCGCGCGCTTTTTCAAGATCCCGCAATACACAGTTCCCTGGGGGCTGCATGAACGGCTGTGGCCGCTCAAATACATGATCTTCCTCGGTCTTTTCGGACTGTCGCTGTACTCGCTGGAAATGGCCGAGCGCTATGCGGAGATCGAGCCGTTCAAGACCGCGATCATCCTGAAATTCCAGCGTGGCTGGCCGTATGTCCTGTTCGTCGTCGTGCTGCTTGGCGCCGGTCTGTTCATCGAGCGATTCTATTGCCGCTATCTGTGCCCGCTCGGTGCTGCACTGGCGATCCCCGCCAGGCTGAGGATGTTCGACTGGCTCAAGCGCTACAAGGAGTGCGGTGATCCGTGCCAGCGCTGCGCCAAGGAATGCATGGTCCAGGCGATCCATCCCGAAGGCAACATCAATCCCAACGAATGCCTGCAATGCCTGCACTGCCAGGTGCTCTACCAGAGCAACAGCAAATGTCCGGTCTGCATCAAGAAAGAAGCCAAGCGGGCGAAATTCCGCAAACAGAACGGTCTTGAACCGGTTGCACCGGTGCCAGCAGGCACGGGGCAGCCGCTGGTGGGAACCAATCCGACATCACAGCCAATAACTTGAAAAGGAGACAGCATATGTCAGCCGAAGAAACCAAAAGAAAAGGCCTGTCACGGCGATCCCTGATGACTGCCACCGCCGGTGGCGCCGTCCTCGCCGGTTCGGGCATGGGTGGAAGCCTGCTCAGTGGCGCGCTTGTATCCCAGGTGCATGCCGCATCGCCGAAACTCAATTTTGAGCCGGGCGAACTCGATCCCTATTATGGCTTCTGGTCATCCGGCCAGAGCGGTGAATTGCGCATTCTGGGCTTCCCGTCGATGCGTGAGCTGATGCGTGTGCCGGTGTTCAACCGTTGCTCGGCAACCGGTTGGGGGCAGACCAATGAGAGCCTGAAAGTGCTCACCGAAGGCCTGACCGAGGAAACCAAGGCATTCCTGGCGGCCAAGGGCATGAAGACCTATGACAACGGCGATTTGCATCATCCGCATATGTCGTTCACCGACGGCACCTATGACGGGCGCTTCATTTTCGCCAATGACAAGGCCAATACCCGTGTCGCGCGTATCCGCTGCGACGTCATGAAGTGCGACAAGATCATCGAGATCCCGAACGCACACGACATTCACGGCATGCGGCCGCAGAAATATCCGCGCACCGGCTACATTTTTGCCAATGGCGAACATGAAGCACCGCTGGTCAATGACGGCACAATCCTTGACGATCCGTCGCAGTATGTGAACATCTTCACCGCCATTGATGGCGACGAGATGAAGGTGGCCTGGCAGGTCATGGTGTCGGGCAATCTCGACAACACCGATTGCGACTATCAGGGCAAATACGCATTCTCGACCAGTTACAACTCGGAAATGGGCATGAATCTGGCCGAGATGACGGAGAGCGAACTCGACCATGTGGTGGTGTTCAACCTGAAGGCCATCGAGGAAGGCGTTGCCGCCGGCGATGTGCAGATGCTCAACGGTGTGCCGGTCATCGACGGCCGCAAGGGCCAGAACAAGAACTACACCCGCTATATCCCGATCCCCAACAGCCCGCATGGCGTCAACGCCGCGCCGGACAAGCAGCACATCATGGTCGCCGGCAAGCTGTCGCCGACCGTTTCGGTCATCGATGTGAGCAAGGTGGATGCGTTGTTCAATGAGGACGCCGATCCGCGCTCATGCATTGTTGCCGAGCCGGAACTGGGTCTTGGTCCGCTTCACACAGCGTTTGACGGCAAGGGCTTTGCCTACACCACGCTGTTCCTCGACAGTCAGATCGTCAAATGGGATATCGGCAAGGCGGTCCGTGCCTTTGCCGGCGAGGACGTCGATCCGATCGTCTCCAAGGTAGATGTGCATTACCAGCCGGGTCATAACTCGACCTCGATGGGAGAAACCGCCGAAGCCGATGGCGCATGGCTGATCTCGATGAACAAGTTCTCCAAGGACCGGTTCCTCAATGTCGGCCCGCTGAAGCCGGAGAACGAACAGCTCATCGACATTTCCAGCGACGACATGAAGGTGGTTCACGACGGCCCGACCTTTGCCGAACCGCATGACAGCATCATCGTACGGTCCGACATCGTCAATCCGGTCAATGTCTGGTCGCGCGAAGACCCGATGTTCGCCGATGCCTACGCCCAGGCGAAAGCCGACGGTGTTGATCTCGACTATGATGACGTCGTCATCGAGGACGGCAACAAGGTGCGGGTTTACATGACCTCTGTTGCTCCCCAGTTCGGGCTTGAAAAGTTCACAGTCAAGCAGGGACAGGAGGTCACGGTCTTTGTCACCAACCTCGACGACGTGGATGATGTGACCCACGGCTTCTGCATTTCCAAATACGGCATTGCGATGGAGGTGGCGCCGCAGGCAACCGCGTCGATCACCTTCACTGCGGATCGTCCCGGTGTTCACTGGTTCTACTGCCAGTGGTTCTGCCATGCCCTGCACATGGAAATGCGCGGACGCATGTTTGTCGAGCCGCGTAACGCCTGAGGCCAGACGATCATGAACCTGACCGCCCGCATATTTGCAGTGCTCTTTGGAACCTCCCTCTTCGCGGGGGTGGCGTATGCCGCCGATATCCGCGTCGAGCCGGGGCCGGATGCATTGGCGCGGGCGGTCGAAATGGCCCAGCCGGGCGATCGCCTGCTGCTGAGCCAGGGGAATTACAGCGGCGGCATCACTTTGACAAAGCCGCTTGAGCTCGATGGCGGCGGGCGGGCTCACATACGCGGCACGGGCACCGGTTCGGTGATCACCATTGATGCGCCAGACGTGATCATCGACGGTTTGAAACTGACGGGCTCGGGCACGTCGCACCAGACCATCGACAGCGGCGTGCAGATGACCAAGAAGGCTGTCCGGGCCATCGTTCGCAACAACCTCATTGAAGACAATCTCTACGGCGTCGACATTCATGGTGCGGGTGACGCGCGTGTCGAAGGCAACACCATCATCGGCGGCGATGATCGGCTGATGAGCCGGCGTGGCAACGGAGTCTATGTCTGGAACGCGCCGGGGGCCACAGTTACCGGCAACATGATCAGCCAGGGCCGGGACGGTATTTTCGTCAATACCAGCCGCAAGAACATCTTTACCAACAATCGTTTCGAGGGGCTGCGCTTTGCCATTCACTACATGAATGCCGATGACAGCGAAGTTTCCGGCAACATCTCGATTGGCAACCACCTTGGCTACGCCATCATGTTTTCCAAACGGGTGACCATCCGCGACAACATCTCGCTGGATGACCGTGATCACGGCATCATGCTCAATTACGCCAACAATGCCCGCATCGAAGGCAATGCCGTTGTCGGCGGCGGCAAAAAATGCCTGTTCGTCTACAATGCCAACAAGAACATCATCCGGGACAACCGCATTGAAGGCTGCGAGATCGGCATCCATTTCACCGGTGGATCGGCGCGCAACGAGATCTCCGGAAACGCCTTTGTCGGCAACCGCACGCAGATCAAGTTTGTCAGCACCAGGGATCACGTCTGGTCCGGCAATTACTGGAGCGACCACGCCGCTTACGACGTCAATGGCGACGGTGTCGCCGACCAGGCTTTCCGCCCCAATGACGCGATGGATCAGGTGCTGTGGACACAGCCCTCGGCGAAACTGCTGCTTGGCAGTCCGGCGGTGCAGCTGGTGCGCTGGGCGCAAAGCGAATTCCCGGCGCTGCTGCCCGGCGGCATTGTCGATGACCGGCCCTTGATGAAACCACATGAGTTGCCCGAAACCGCGCGCAACTGGAAGGCATCGCTGCAATGAGCGAGATCATTAAAGCCAACAATATCAGCATGAAGTTCAAGGCGGTCGACGCGCTGACAGACGTTTCGATCGATGTGGCACCGGGCGAACAGGTGGCGCTGCTCGGCCATAATGGCGCGGGCAAGACCACGCTGTTCCGCCTCATTCTGGGGTTCATCAGGCCGACCGCCGGTTCGATCTCGATTGCCGGTTTTGCACCGGGCAGTGATGGAGCGCGGCGCACGGTTTCCTATCTGCCGGAGCAGGTGGCGTTTCCCAAGATGCTCACCGGCCGCGAGGTTGTCCGATTCTATGCCAGGCTCAAGGGCGCGGCTATGAGCGATGTGCAATCGGTGCTCGACAAGGTCGAACTTGGTGAAGCGGCGGACCGCCGGGTCGACACTTACTCGAAGGGCATGCGGCAACGGCTGGGGCTGGCGCAGGCGCTGGTTGGCAAGCCCGAGCTGCTGCTGCTCGATGAGCCGACATCGGGCCTTGATCCGCTCTCACGGCAACATTTTTACGAGCTGATTGCCGATGTCGCGCGGCAGGGCGGTGCGGTGCTTCTGTCTTCCCACGGGCTGAGTGAACTCGAAGCCAAAACTGACCGGGTGGCAATCTTGCGCAAGGGGCAGTTGGTCGCCAACGCGCCGCTGGCTGATCTTCAGCGAGAAGCCAATCTGCCGATCAGAATCCGCGTCAGAGCCTCCGCCAGTGCCGTCGACAGGGTTCATGCCGAGATCGGCGGTGGGCGCATCAACGGTGCGTCGGTGGAGCTTTTCTGTGCCCGGGACGACAAGATGCGCATTCTTTCACAGATCAGCGGACTTGGTGCGCAGGTTGAGGACGTCGATGTCGCCGCACCGACGCTGGATGAAGTCTACCGGTATTTCTCGAAAACCGGGGCTGATGAAGCCTCGCGGAGGATTTTGTGATGCATGGCGTTCTGACCATAGCTGCTACGGAAATCCGCATCGGTCTTCGCAACCGCTGGATCATCCTGTCGACGCTGATCCTTCTGGCTTTCGCGCTGATCCTGGTGCTGTTGGGCAGCGCGCCTGGCGGCGAGGTCAAGACCGACGCGGTCACCGTGGTGGTCGCCAGCCTGTCGACTCTGTCGGTCTATCTGGTGCCGTTGATCGCGCTGTTGCTGGCCTTTGACGCGATAGCCGGTGAGATCGATCGCGGGACCTTGCAACTGGTGCTCGCCAGCCCGGTGTCACGCGGTGCAGTGCTGGTCGGCAAGTTTCTCGGCCATGTCGCGGTTTTGAGCATCGCTGTCAGCTTCGGGTATGGCATTGCCGGACTTGTGGCGTTTTTTGCCAATGGCGGCGGTGATCTCATGGCACTGGCAGGAGTCGGGCGGCTGATCACAAGTTCGATCATGCTGGGCGCCACCTTCATCGCCATCGGTTATATCGCCAGCGCCAGCGTGCGCCAGACTGGTACTGCTGCAGCCCTCGCCATCGCGATCTGGCTGTTTGCCGTGGTGCTTTATGATCTTGCGTTGCTCGGCGGCCTGCTCGCCAGCAAGGACGGTTTTTTCGCCCGCGATGTTTTCCCGTGGCTGCTGGTGTTCAATCCCGCCGATGCGTTCCGGCTCTACAATATGAGCGCTATTGATGCCGCAGCGGTGGGCAGCAATCTGGGTGGTGGTGTGCGGTCTTCGCTGCCGCTGTCCGGACTTGCGACGATGCTCAGCCCGTTGGTCTGGATTGTGATCGCGCTCGGGCTTTCAACATTCATTCTCAAAAGGGTTCGGCCATGATGATGTTTAGAAGACTGTCGGTCCTTGTTCTGCTTGCCATCACCGTGTCCGCATGCAGCGAGCAAGAGGCCGGGATCGAAGTGCCGCAGCCGGTGGCGCTGAGCGAAGAGTCTGTCGGCCACTATTGCAACATGACCATTCTGGAGCACACCGGACCGAAGGCACAGATCCACCTTGCTAACAATCCGCACCCGATCTGGTTCAGCCAGGTGCGCGACGGTATCGCCTTCATCCGCTCACCAGAAGAGCAGGAAGACGCGGTCGTTGTCTATGTCAATGACATGGGCAAGGCCACGGAATGGGACTTTCCTGGCGACGACACCTGGATCGATGCGAAGGCGGCATGGTTCGTCATTGGCTCCCGCAAGACCGGCGGCATGGGAACGCCGGAGGTCATTCCCTTTGGCGACGAGCAAACCGCATCTGCCTTTACCGCAGAAAATGGAGGACGGGTTGTCCAGCTCGCCGGCATTCCGGACGCCTATGTGCTCGGCCCGGTCGGGCTTGGGGAGAATGCGCAGATTTCAATGACTGGAGTGGATCAATGAGCCTCTCGCGCCGCCGTTTCATAACCATTGCAGCGGGTAGTGTGCTGGCTGCCAGGCCAGGTCGGGCTGCGACTGAGGATGGTGCGCGCTGGCGCGGCGTTGCTCTTGGCGCAGAGGCAGATCTGCGCATCGTGGGTATGCCACGCATGCATGCTCAAAAACTGATTGCTATCGCCCGCGCAGAGATTGAGCGGCTGGAAAAGCAGTTCAGCCTTTACAGACAGGACAGCGCACTTGTTGCGCTCAATAACAGCGGCTTCTTGCGTGATCCTTCGCCGGACATGCTGGAATTGCTGGGTATGGCCGGATCCGTGCATGCGGCAAGCGCCGGCATGTTTGATCCGACAATCCAGCCATTGTGGAAAGTTTATGCGGAAAACCGTGGCGCACCGCCCGGCGGTGAGATCGAAACCGCTCTGGGCAAGACCGGATGGCGCAAGGTGGATATATCGTCATCGATTGTCCGGCTGCCCGATGGCGGCGGGCTGACGCTGAACGGCATTGCGCAAGGGTTCATTACCGACAAGGTCGTAGCCTTGCTCAAATCGCATGGTTTGCAGCACGCGCTGGTCAATATCGGTGAGATCAGTGCTGTTGGCCGTCCGTCAGGGCTGGATGCATGGCCGGTGCAGTTGGACGCACCGGGAAGCGCTCGCCGAATGATCGGGCTATGTGACCGCGCGGTCGCTACATCGGGTGCGATGGGGACCACTCTCGATGGAGGCGGGACGGTCAGCCACATCCTCGATCCGCGCCATGGGCAACCTGCGCCCTCACTCTGGCAGCGGGTTAGCGTCCAGCATGGTTCCGCCGCGCTTGCAGACGGGCTTTCCACCGCGGGTGTGCTGATGAGTTCCGATGAGCTTACTGCGCTTGCCGGTCAGTTTGACGACGTATCGGTTGACGCCATATCGCGGGAAGGCGAGCCGCTTTTGCTCTGAGGCAAAGTCCGGGCTGCCATACAGCGATGATTGCGGATCCGAGGCGCTGGTGCCCATCCACGTCATGATCTCTCAACCACAGGGCAAGCGCGGCCGGGTTTCAGGATAGCGGGCGGCTTGCGATGAACTGTGAGATCCGTTCGGCGTTGTCGCGCGCAATGCTGCCGTCTTCGTTGATCGTATTGTTTTCAAATCCGATGCGGATTTTCCCACCCAGCCTCTCGGCTTGCCGCAGGCATGCGGTTTCACTGCGTCCGAAGGCGCAGACCGCCCAGTCGGGTTTCACCGCCAGTTCAGCAAGCAATTGCGTGAATCCGGCGATTGCTCCAGGCTCGCTCGGGACGCCCTGCCCGTAGCGGCCAAGGACGAAAAGCATCTGCAACCTTGTGGCAGGCATCTCTCCCCCGGAACAGAGCCGGACAAGATGGCGGAGATCGTCATGGGAATAGAGAATATGCTGAACCGCGATGCCGCTTTCGTCGCACCACCTGTAAAAGTCCTGGACCGGCCTGTTCCAGCCGTCCGCCGTCAGTTCCGCAAGCGACACCGACACCGAGCCAGGCTGGACAGTCCTGACAAGCCGGATTTGCTCATCGGGAGTGTAGCGGCCAACGGCTTCCGTGGTGATCTGGTGCTGAATTTCGGGGACAACCCGGGTCAGCTCGGTGAGCAGTTCGCGATAAAGTCCTGCATCCAGCGTGTGGTTGCCCTCCCGGTCGCGGATATGGGCGTGAATGCCGCCAGCGCCTGCGCGGGCGCAGGCCAGGGCCGTCGTGACTGTCTCGGCAATGGTTTCCGGCAGGGCGGGATGGTCGGTCTTTTTCAGGCGCGCACCATTGGGCGCGACCATGATGTACGGCAGTGGTGGAACGGAACGGGAGAGGTCGGGCGTCATCTTGTCGGTTCACTCCTTGCGGAAACCCGCTCTCGGTTGCTGCAGCACTCACTGTACGCGATGCAATCGAAGACGAGAAGTTATGTGGTCGTTCCAATACGGCCGCCGCGGTGTGTATGGAACGCCTGCAGGCAATGAAATTCGGCAGGAGTTAAGTGTCGTTGGCGATGTGCGGGTCACGGTTGGCTTTGAACTGACCAAAGAATGCGGCCCGATCGTGCCTGAGCCGGACGCGGTCAAGGCCTATTTCGCCGCGGGGCTGGATGATGGCCTGATCCGGCCGTCCAGCGGCTATTTTGGCAATTTGATCCGGATTCTGCCGCCCTTGACCATCAATATGGGCCATCTCCGCGAAGGATTCGATATATTAGAGGTAGCTCTAAAAGCATAAAGGATGAATACTGCCCTTGCCGGTGGGGCCGGATGGGTGGCAAGTTGAATGAGTTTACAAGGGAGAAAAACATGAAGCATGTCAGAAATCTTATTGTCGCAGGCGCGATGGCGATGGTTGTTTCGCCTTCGGTGGCCGAGGACAAGTTCATCACCATCGGTACCGGCGGCCAGACCGGTGTTTACTATGTTGTCGGTCAGTCGATTTGCCGTCTGGTCAGCCGCGGCACTGCCGACCACAACCTCAAATGCACGGCCCCGTCGACCGGTGGCTCGATCGCCAACATCAATGCGATCTCGGCAGGTGACATGGATATGGGCGTGGCTCAGTCCGACTGGCAGTTCCACGCCTATAACGGCACGTCGCAGTTTGAAGGCAACAAGGTCGACAAGCTGCGGGCCGTGTTCTCCGTTCATGGCGAACCGTTCACCGTGATTGCGCGTGCCGACGCTGGCATTTCCAGCTTCGACGATCTCAAAGGCAAGCGTGTGAATGTTGGTAATCCGGGTTCCGGACAGCTTGCGACCATGGAAGTTGTGCTGGGCGCCAAGGGCTGGACCATGGGCGATTTCTCGCTTGCTTCCGAGCTGAAGCCGGCGGAACAGGCCGCGGCACTGGGCGACAACAAGGTTGATGCGATCATCTACACCGTCGGCCACCCGAATGGTTCTATCCAGGAAGCGACATCGACCGTTGAGGCCAAGCTGGTGCCTGTCACAGGTGAAGCCATCGACAAGCTGGTTGCCGACAATGCCTTTTATGCCAAGGCGACAATTCCGGGCGGGATGTATCCCGGCACTCCGGATGATGTCGACACCTTTGGCGTGAAGGCAACATTCGTTACGTCGGCCGATGTTGATGATGACGTCGTCTATCAGGTCGTCAAAGCGGTGTTTGACAATTTCGACCGCTTCAAGGGCCTGCACCCGGCATTTGCCAACCTCAAGGAAGAGGACATGATCTCCGGTGGTCTGTCCGCTCCGCTGCATCCCGGTGCCGTAAAGTACTACACGGAACGCGGCTGGATGTAATCGGTCCTGCTAGCCCAACGGGGCTGGCCAGCTGAATTCGCGAGGGCGCAAGAGTATCCTGCGCCCTCGCAGGAAAGCCTAACGTTCAGATGCGGACAGGAAACCGACCCGGAATCGGGCGGCAAGGGGGACTTCATGACAGACAAGAACAACACCCAGTCAGCCGGGAATGCAGCGCAGCACGAACTGTCGCAATCGGAACTTGATGCGCTGGTCGCGTCGTCTGATACCGGTGTTCGCGGGACGACCGGCGCCGTCGGCAAGTTCATCATGCTTGTTGCGCTGTTCTGGTCGCTGTTTCAGCTCTGGTTTGCGTCTCCGATTCCGTTCGTGATCGGATTTGGCGTCTTCAATGACACCGAAGCCCGTTCCATTCATCTGGCCTTTGCCATTTTTCTCGCCTTTGCCGCGTTTCCTGCGGACCGGACCAAGTTTCAACTCGGGCTCGGAATGGCGGTTCCGCTGATCCTTGCAGCCCTTTTCATGATGTCGTCGAAGGATGGCACCGCGGTGTGGTGGATCCCGCTGGTGGCTCTGGCGATCTCGGGCGCGGTCTATCTCGGCTCCTACAGGGACCGGATTCCACCCTGGGAATGGGCAATGGCTGCTGTCGGCGCCATGGCCGCACTCTATCTCTATTTCTTCTATCGTGACATTTCGAGCCGCGTTGGCGCCCCGATCACCCAGGATTTTGTGGTCGCGGTGATAGGCATCCTGTTGCTGCTGGAAGCAACCCGCCGATCGCTGGGCGCGGCCCTGATGATCGTCGCCTCGGTGTTTCTGGCCTACACGGTTCTCGGGCCCTACATGCCCTCCATCATCGCCCACAAGGGCAACAATCTGTCCGAGATCGTCAATCACCAGTGGATCACCACGGAAGGTGTCTTCGGCATTGCGCTGGGCGTCTCGACTTCGTTCGTGTTTCTTTTCGTGCTGTTCGGCTCGCTGCTCGATCGTGCCGGTGCGGGCAACTATTTCATCCAGGTGGCTTTCAGTCTGATGGGGCACATGCGCGGCGGACCTGCCAAGGCCGCCGTCGTCTCATCCGCCATGACCGGGCTGATCTCCGGCTCGTCCATCGCCAATGTGGTCACAACAGGCACCTTCACAATCCCGCTGATGAAAAAGGTCGGCTTCTCGGCAGAGAAGGCCGGCGCGGTTGAGGTTGCCTCTTCCGTAAATGGCCAGATCATGCCGCCGGTCATGGGCGCTGCCGCCTTCCTGATGGTCGAGTATGTCGGCATCCCGTATTTCGATGTCGTCAAGCATGCGTTTTTGCCGGCCGTTATTTCCTACATCGCCCTGGTCTATATTGTGCATCTTGAGGCCTTGAAGGCCGGCATGGAAGGATTGCCGCGCGCCTACACTCCAAAGCCCATCGTTCAGCGGTTGATCGGCATCGCCTTCACCATCGCAGCGATCTGCGCCGTGTCTTTCGCGGTCTATTACGGCATGGGCTGGTTGCGCCCGGCATTCCCTGTCGCAGCGCCCTATATTGTCTTTGTCCTGATCACTGCAGCCTATGTCGCTCTGGTTCGCATCGCCTCGAAGGAAGCGCCGCTGGAGCTTGATGATCCCAATGCGGCGGTGACAAAACTGCCATTGCCCGGACCGACGGTGCGCTCAGGTCTGCATTATATCCTCCCGGTGGTCGTCCTTGTCTGGGCGCTGATGGTGGATCGTCTTTCACCCGGCCTGTCCGCTTTCTGGGCCACCTCCTACATGGTTTTCATTCTGCTGACCCAGCGTCCGCTGATGGCGTTCTTCCGCGCGAACAGCGAAATCGGATCTGCTTTGCGTGAAGGTTGGAACGACCTGATCGACGGATTGGTGGTTGGTGCCCGCAATATGATCGGCATCGGTATTGCCACGGCAACGGCCGGTATCATTGTTGGTACCGTGAGCCAGACCGGTGTGGGGTCCTCGCTTGCAGATGTTGTCGAGGTTCTGTCCGGCGGCAATATCCTGGCGATCCTCTTCCTCACCGCAATCCTGTCGCTGATTCTCGGCATGGGCCTGCCGACAACTGCAAATTATATCGTGGTGTCAGCACTGCTGGCTCCGGTGATTGTCACATTGGGGCAGCAGAACGGGCTACTGGTGCCGCTGATTGCAGTGCATCTGTTCGTGTTCTACTTCGGCATCATGGCTGACGTGACACCTCCGGTGGGACTGGCAAGTTTTGCCGCTGCCGCGGTATCCGGCGGTGATCCGATCAAGACGGGCGTGGTGGCGTTCTTCTACAGTCTGCGCACTGCGGCCTTGCCCTTCCTGTTCATCTTCAACACCGAGTTGCTGCTGATCAATGTCACCTGGCTGCAGGGCATCTTTGTCTTCTGCGTGGCGACGGTGGCGATGCTGTTGTTCGCCGCGGCCACGCAAGGCTGGTTCCTTGTTCGCAACCGCATTCATGAAACCGTGATCCTGCTGCTGGTCGCCTTTGCCTTGTTCCGGCCCGGGTTCTTCATGGACATGATCTTCCCTCCGTATCTTGAAACGGACCCTGCTGAAATCACCGAAGCCGCCGGGGATACGGCAAGTGGCGAATCCTTGCGGGTAAGGGTTGCCGGCGTCAACGATCTTGGCGACCCAATCGAATTCGTGGCTCTGGTTCCGATCGGGGATGGTGCGACGGGTGAAGAAAAGCTCAGCAATGCCGGGCTTACCTTCCGTCAGGACGGCGACAAGATGTTCATCGATGATGTGGCGTTCGGTTCAGCGGCATCGTCTGCCGGCCTGGATTGGGATCAGCAGGTGCTGCGCGTTCTCAAGCCCGTGGATGTGCCGAGCAAGTACTGGATGTTCATTCCAGCTCTGCTGTTGCTGGCTTCCGTTGTGATGATGCAGCGGCGCCGGTCGCCACGCTTTGTTTCAACCGCTGCGTAATGCGAACGAGGAGAATTGCTATGTACAAGACGATCCTTGTCACCATCGATCTAACCCATAAACCCTCTTGGGAACTGGCCTTGCCGGAAGCAGAGGCCTTGGCGAAATCCGGTGGTGGAGTGCTGCACGTATTGACAGTGGTGCCGGTTGTCCGGTCTCCGCTGGTCGCGGGTTATCTGCCAGAGGGGTTTGAAACCCACGCACTCGAGGACGCCAGATCACAGCTCAACGCAATCGTTGCCGAGAACATTGATAAATCAATCGATACTCATGTTCATTTGGCGCACGGCGTTGTGCATACCGAAATCCTGAAGGCCATCGAGACTCATCAAGCGGATCTGGTGGTGATGGCCAGCCATTCGCCGGATCGGGTTCGTGAATTCCTGGTCGGTTCGCAAGCCGACCGGGTGGTGCGGCGTTCGCCTGTTTCGGTTCTGGTTGTCAGGAAATAAGGAGCCGGCGCTAGGCCTGCGTTTCTGCGGTGTCCAGACTTAATATTGATCCACGGAGCTTACCTTAGATGACACCTTTCGCAATCGCAGGCATCCAAATGTATGTCAATGCAGTTGAATCCAATGTCGAGGCGATGCTGCACAAGCTTGATGTGGTGATGGCGCGGTTTCCCTGGACACAAATGGTCGTGTTCAGCGAACTGGCACCATTCGGGCCTCTGTCGCGATTTGCACAACCGCTTTTCAACGATACCATCGAAAGGTTTCAGGCGGCAGCGCGGCGCTACAATGTCTGGGTCATACCCGGATCGATGTTTGAACAGACTGCCGACGGCCTGATCTACAACACCTCCACGGTGATCAATCCGCAAGGCGAGATCGTCACTCACTACCGCAAGATGTTTCCATTCCTGCCCTATGAGGCAGGGGTTTCAGGCGGCACCGAGTTCTGCGTCTTCGACGTGCCCGGCGTTGGCCGGTTCGGGCTTTCGATCTGTTACGATATCTGGTTCCCGGAAACGACGCGGCATCTGACCAGTATGGGGGTTGAAGTGCTTATTCACCCTGTGTTGACTGGCACGATTGACCGGTCAACCGAGATTGCGATTGCCCAGGCCACCGCCGCGCAATTCCAGTGTTATATCTTCGATATCAACGGGCTGGGCGCTGGCGGAATTGGCCAGTCCTGCGTGGTTTCGCCTTCGGCAACGATCCTCCACCGGTCGATGGCGGGAGACGACATGTTCCCGATTGAAATTGACCTCGATCAGGTCCGCCGTCAGCGTGAAACCGGGTTCATGGGACTGGGTCAGGTGCTCAAGAGTTTCCGCGATCGTGCCGTCGACTTCCCGGTCTATGACCGGGCCAGTGGCGTGGACGGATATTTGCACACCCTGGGCAAGCTGGAAACTCCAGGACAGGGATCCAAGGCCGGATTGCCGTCATCGAACGCGCCACTTGTTCCTTCTACGGATGCCACTGCACCCGAAGCGGCGGGTCTGCCGTTAGCGGCAGGCAAGACAGTCACGGGTTGAAGACCTGCGAAAGAAACAATCGAGAAAACGGAGATCACGCAGACTACAGGGGAAACCAAAAAGGATAAATTGATGCAATCAATGAGCGACTATTACTCCGCAGTTCAGCTTCGAACTGATCGTTGGAGTGCGTTACGCGAAGCGCTGAATTTTCTTGAGCGAGAGCCCAACAGCCGGCAGGCCAAGGCGACGCGGGCCAAGATTGCCGAGCTCTTCGAATCGCTGTCGCTGATTGAAGCCTATTGGGCTTTCCCAGGTGTTTCGGCTTTCGCCCATCTGCGCCGCCAGTATGAAAATGGAAACATCGATAATGCGGCGTTCAGCGTTCGCCGCGTTACACGGGCGCTGACCAATGGTTCCTATCGCCGCCGCCACATCCCGCTGGACCGTGATGTTGTCGATGCCGATGAAAATGAAGACGAAGCCGTTTTATCGCCTGAGGCACGGGCGCTGACCAAGCCCTATTTCGAGGTGATGATCGTTGATGATCTCAATGAGCATCAGGAGCGCTGGCTCAAGAACAGCCTGCAGTCAATGCGGCGCGCGGATGATGCGTTTACCTATGAATCCGTTGTTGTTCCAAGTCTGCAGGATGCGCTGATCGGCGTTCTGTTCAACCATAATATCCAGGCCATCATCGTCCGCCCCGGACTGAAGCTTGAATCGAAAGTCGAATTGCCGATCCTGACCCGTTATCTGAACCGGGCAGGCGGTATCGATGAAATCGAGGAAATCGCGCCGGAGGACTATGGTCCTGAACTCTGCCGCCTGATCGCCAAGGTTCGTCCGGAACTCGACGCCTATCTGGTCACCGACCGCTCCGTCGAAGCGATTGCCGGGCTGGATCTCGGCATATGCCGGCGGGTCTTCTACAATCAGGAAGACTTCATGGAGTTGCACCTCAACATCCTTCGCGGTGTTCAGGCTCGCTACAAGACGCCGTTCTTCACGGCCCTGAAGGAATATTCGAAGCAGCCTACCGGCGTGTTTCACGCCATGCCGATCAGCCGTGGCAAATCCATCTCCCGCTCCCACTGGATCCAGGACATGGGCGCTTTCTATGGCCCCAACATCTTCATGGCCGAGACATCGGCCACCAGCGGCGGTCTCGACAGCCTGCTGGAGCCGCATGGGCCGATCAAGGAAGCTCAGGAACTTGCAGCGCGCGCTTTTGGGGCCAAGCAGACCTTCTTTTCCACCAACGGGACCTCGACCTGCAACAAGATCGTCGTCCAGGCGCTGGTGCGTCCCGGTGATATCGTGCTGGTCGATCGCGACTGTCACAAATCGCATCACTACGGGATGGTTCTTGCCGGCGCCCAGGTTGTCTATCTCGACAGCTATCCGCTCAATGAATACTCGATGTATGGCGCGGTGCCGCTCAGGGAAATCAAGCATCAGCTGCTTGCGCTGAAAGCGGCCGGCAAGCTTGACCGGGTCCGGATGCTGCTGCTGACCAACTGTACATTCGATGGCATTGTCTACAATGTCGAGCGGGTGATGGAAGAGTGCCTGGCTATCAAGCCGGACCTGGTGTTCCTGTGGGACGAAGCATGGTTCGCCTTTGCGCGATTTGGCCCGACCTACCGTCAGCGCACAGGAATGAACGCCGCCCAAATCCTGCGGGACAAGTTGAAGACTCCACAATATGCCAAGCTTTACGAAAAACAGCAGGCCAAACTGAAGGATGCTGACGACGAGACGCTGCTCAAGACGCGCTTGTTGCCGCCGCCGCATTCCAGGGTCCGGGTCTATTCGACCCAGTCGACCCACAAGACGCTGACCTCCTTGCGGCAGGGATCGATGATTCATGTCAACGATCAGGACTTCAAGGGGGAAGTCGAACAGAGCTTCCACGAAGCCTACATGACGCATACGTCGACCTCGCCGAACTACCAGATCATTGCGTCGCTTGACGTTGGACGCCGGCAGGTGGAGCTGGAAGGCTTCGAATTTGTGCAGCGGCAGGTCGAGGCGGCGATGTCCATGCGGCGGGCGATTTCGACACATCCGGTGCTGAAGAAATATTTCAAGGTGCTGACGGCCGGCGACATGATTCCGGAAACGCATCGCGAGAGTGGTGTGTCGAGTTACTATGATCCGGATCAGGGCTGGACCGACATCTGGAATTGCTGGGAGAAGGACGAATTCGTTCTCGATGCGACCCGCGTGACCGTTGTGGTCGGCGGCACCGGATGGGACGGCGACACGTTCAAGAACAAGATCCTGATGGACAAATACGGCATTCAGATCAACAAGACGTCGCGCAACACGGTCCTGTTCATGACCAATATCGGGACCACCCGGTCGTCAGTTGCCTATCTGATCGAGGTGCTGGTTGAAATTGCCAATGATCTGGACGACCTGCTCGACGATGCTTCGCGGATGGAGCGCCTGAGCTTTGAAAAGCGCGTCAAGAACCTGATGCATGACTTGCCGCCACTGCCGGATTTCAGCCGGTTCCACGACGCGTTCCGCGCCGACAACGACACCATTGAAGGAGACATCCGGTCAGCTTTCTTCCTGAGCTATGATGACCGCAACTGCGACTATCTGGAGCTTGATGGCTCGATCATTGAGGCGATCGAGAGCGGCAGGGAAATCGTGTCCGCATCCTTCATTATTCCGTATCCGCCGGGATTTCCGATCCTGGTGCCGGGACAGGTGGTGTCCCGGGAGATTCTTGCTTTCATGCGCGCGCTCGATGTGAGCGAAATCCACGGGTATCGACCGGACTTGGGATTGCGCGTGTTTACTCAGGAGGCACTGGACAACCAGGCCGGGCTAAGCCTGGCAAGGCCAACCAATAAAAAAGGGGAATGATATGCCGAAGAAAATGTTGAAAAACATGTCCGAAATCCGCCGGTTCTTTCACAGGAATGAAGACCCGATCTATTTCATTTCCGCGACCAATTTCAATTTGCTCGGCATTGATGAGTGGTGCAAGAACTTTAAATATATCTGCTACATCGATTGCTATGACGGCCGTCATCCGAACGTGTTTTGTCCGTCAGAGCAGCCGCATGCCGAGTTCCAGTCGATCGAGGACATCAACAATTACCTGCTTCAGCACAAGGAAGTTATTGATTTCGTCAAGCGCCGCGGTGGCAAACCGAAATTCGTGTTCCTGATGTTCGATGAGGAAACCGAGCGCCTTGCGAAAGAACTGGGCGCTGTCGTCTGGTTCCCAAGTGCCGAACTTCGCACCTCGATGGACAACAAGATCGAGACGGTGCGGGTCGGCAACAAGGCCGGGGTTCCGTCCGTGCCCAATGTGCTGGCTGAAGTGACCTCCTACAAGAACCTGCGGGAAACCTGCGAAAGCGCTGGAGTAGGGCATGATCTGGTGCTGCAGTCGGCGTTTGGCGACAGTGGTCATACGACGTTTTTTATCAAGTCCGAGGAGGACTTCCGGCGTCATGCAGACGAGATCGTCGGTCAGGGCGAAATCAAGATCATGAAGCGGATCGATTGCCGTGGTTCGGCAATCGAGGCCTGCACGACATCGACCGGTACCATCGTCGGCCCGCTGATGACGGAGTTGGTGGGCTTCAAGGAACTTACGCCCTATCGCGGCGGCTGGTGCGGCAATGAAATCTTTGCCACGGCGTTTCCGAAGAAGGTTCGCCAAAAGGCCAGGGAACTCACGTTCAAATTCGGTGAGCAGCTGCGCAAGGAAGGATACAGTGGCTATTTCGAGCTCGATTTTCTTATCGACACGAAAACCGATGACATCTGGCTCGGGGAACTCAATCCCCGCATCACGGGCGCCAGCTCGATGACCAATCATGCGGCGTTTGCGCATGCAGATGCGCCCCTCTTCCTGTTCCATCTGCTCGATTTCTCGAAAGTGAAATTCGATCTCGATATCGGTGAGCTGAATTCGCGCTGGGCTGATCCGGACATGATCGACAGCTGGAGCCAGATGGTGGTCAAGCATACGGATGACAGCGTCGACATCATCACCGAGGCGCCCCAGACCGGTATCTACAAGATGCATGATGACGGCCGCGTGGTGTTCGATCGCTTCGACTATCACCGGCGTGCCGTCGAGAGTGAGAACGAGGCGTTCTTTCTCCGCATTCAGAAGCCGGGCGATTACCGCTATGAAGGTGCGGATCTGGGAATTCTGGTCACGCGCGGACGTTCGATGACAAAGAATTTTGAACTGAACGACCGGGCCAAGAAGTGGATCCACGGGATCAAGAATGCATTTGTCGCGACGCCGCTGCCTGCAGCAGACGCGGGACCTGTGTTTTCCGAACCCGCGTTCAAGATCCTTTAAAGCCGGAGTGTTGACGTCAAATGCAGCATCTTTGGCGTTCAATCGGTGAACTTGAACCCGGCCCGAAATGGGCCGGGCTGTTTTCTGAATACTGGCCGGATTACAGGCGCTGGTGGAGCAGCGAGGGCGTGGAAACCCGCCCGACCTATTGGGAGTGCTATCAGGCTCTCAAGCTTCATATGCCGGAACTGCTGGCTCTCTATGAGCAGCTCTGCGAACTTGCCGGTGGCGGTGACGAGGCGGCCCGGTTCTTGAGCCTGTACAATCCGCCCCCGTATCTGTCCGGGTGCTCGCAGGCGGTCTGGTCCGGTGAAGAACCGGTTCTGGTGCGGAATTATGACTACAGCCCGCTGGCATTTGACCGGCTGGTCATGCGGACCGGCTGGCAGGGGCGCACAGTGCTGGGAACATCTGACGGATTGTGGGGGCTGGTCGATGGAATAAACGATGCAGGGCTGGCGATTTCGTTGACATTCGGCGGCCGCCGGGTGGTTGGTGACGGGTTCGGCGTGCCGTTGATCTTGCGTTATGTGTTGCAAACTTGCGAAACCACGGAACAGGCGGCGGCGGTGTTGTCCCGCATTCCCAGCCACATGAGCTACAATGTCACGGTGCTGGACGCGAAGCGCAGCTATATAACGGCATTCATGGCTCCCGACAGACCGACCCTGATCACACAATCCGCTGTTGCGACCAACCATCAGGAAAAGGTTGAATGGGCCGCGCATGCGCGGTTCACGGCAACCGTTGAACGCGAGCGCTATCTGCTCCAGCGGATGACCATGCATCGGGACACCGAGGAAAAATTCATTTCGGCATTTCTCAAGCCGCCGCTTTACTCCTCTGCCTTTACCGATGGATTTGGAACGCTCTATACCGCTGTCTACCGGCCAAGACTGGGTCAGATGGAGCTTCGGTGGCCGCGAGGGGTGTGGGCCTTCGAAATGGAAAACTTTTTTGATGATCAGCGGATGATCCACATTCCGGTTTAGGGAGCACAACAGCCATGAGCCACGTCTTTACCCGTCACACCAAGATCAAGCCGCCAGTCGTTGCCGGGGGGCAGGGTTGTTATCTCGTTGACCAGAGCGGCAAGCAATATCTCGATGGGTCGGGCGGTGCTGCGGTGTCTTGCCTGGGGCATGGTGACGGGGAGGTCATCGCTGCAGTCAAGAGACAGCTCGACAGCATCGCCTTTGCCCATACGGGCTTTTTTACATCGGAACCCGCCGAGGCTTTGGCCGATCTGCTGGTTTCCAAGGCACCCGAGGGCATTGACAAGGTTTACTTCGTCTCCGGCGGATCGGAGGCAACCGAAGCAGCCATCAAGCTTGCGCGGCAGTATTACGTCGAGAAGGGTGAACCCGGTCGCTCCAGACTGATCGCGCGGAAGCAGAGCTATCACGGCAACACCATCGGGGCCCTGTCGGCGGGGGGCAATGAATGGCGCCGTGCGCAATTCGGGCCGCTGCTTCTGGATGTCAGTCACATCGATCCCTGCTACGATTACCGTTTGCGGCAAGCGGATGAAACGCCGGAAGCCTATGGCTTGCGCGCAGCCAATGCGCTGGAGACCGAAATTCTCCGGGTCGGACCGGAAACCGTCATGGCCTTCATGGCCGAGCCGGTGGTCGGTGCAACATCCGGTGCGGTGCCACCCGCGCCGGGCTATTTCAAGCGCATCCGGGAAATCTGCGACCGCTACGGCGTTCTGCTAATCCTTGATGAGGTGATGTGCGGCATGGGGCGCACCGGCAGCTTGTTTGCCTCGGAACAGGACGATGTGCGGCCGGACATCATCGCCATCGCCAAGGGGCTTGGCGGCGGGTATCAGCCGCTTGGTGCGATGCTGTGTTCGGGGGAAATCTACCAGGCAATCGAGAGTGGCAGCGGCTTTTTCCAGCACGGGCACACCTATATGGGACATCCGGCGGCGTGCGCCGCGGGCTTGGCAGTGGTTGGGGCAATTGAGGACCGCAATTTATTGCCGAAGGTCAAAGAAATGGGGCAATTGCTCCGTGCCGGGCTGCAGGAGCGCTTCGGTCAACATCCCAATGTCGGCGATATTCGCGGCCGGGGCTTGTTCGTCGGAGTTGAGCTGGTTCAGGACCGTGAGACCAAAGAACCGTTTGCACCCGGCAACCGTATTGCCGCGAAGATCAAGTCTGCGACTTTCGAGGCCGGCCTTATCTGCTATCCGATGTCGGGAACCATCGACGGTCGCAGCGGAGACCACGTGCTGCTTGCGCCTCCCTATATCATCACTCCGGAACAAATCGGGGAGCTGATCGACAAGCTGGCAACCGGCATTGGCGCCGCCACCGGAGCCTGAGAGAGCCGGCAAACCCCGCGTGTTGGTGTGGGGTGAAACGCCTGATGCCAAACGGATTCGTCCGATCAGGATCTGAAAGAACCAGACTTCAGCGCGCTGCGCTGGATATCATGGGTGAAGGCTCCGGGCCTCAAATCGCCTTTGCGATAACCTTGGCCAGCTCTTGCCAGGCTTCACCATGTGCCGCCACAACGTCGGCCGGGCCGTTGGATCTGGCTTTGGCGGCGATGCTGAACTGCCGGATGCGGTTGCGGCTTTCCACCCGGTCGCGGCGGATGGAAAACTGCCCGGACAAGCGCATGGTGTTTGAGCTGTCCACAAGCATCTGCTCAACATCGATGCGGATTTCAGCCTCCGGTACGCCGCCCAACGGCCAGGGGTCGGATGCAACCTGGGCGCCGGAAATCTCGGCAAGACTGCGTACGAGAAACAGTCTCATGGCGCGTTCGGTATCATCGGCCCAGTCAGCTTTCGGTATTGCGACGATCGCGCCAGCCCCATTCTGGACGAAAATACCCGACTCCTTGGCATAAGTCGGCAAGTTCACGGTAGATACGGAAATTGTACGCGCATCTGTCTTGATGGTCGTGGCTGAAGCAACCGGCTCAATCAAGAACCGGTCATGATTTGTGCTGGTGCACCCTGACAGAAGCAGGAACGACATCAACAGGAACAAATTACGCATACTCATCATCGTCCTAATAGCAGAGAGTTCGGATTGCGCTCGATACTGCGCGCCAGAGACCGGAAGGACTCCGCAGTGGTGGAGATATCGCGAAGAACGCCCCTTATATCATTGTAGAAGCGGGAATCTGAATCGTACCCCGAAACAACGGCTTGCAGCCCGTCTGCGGCTTCATTGAGGCGCTTGGCAAGCGCTGGAAGCGTAGCGGCTGCAGTGTCGATGGATTTGAGGGCGCTGTCGGCACTGCGCAACGTGGTGTTGAGATTGTCGATGGCTCCACCTTCGCGGATAGCAGTGACAAGAGAACGGACCTCCTGAAGCGTCTGGTCAATCGACCCCGGAATGCGGTCCATGCCGTCTGCGGCCAGCACACCCTCGGCCGTGCCGGTCAATCTCGAGATATTGCTGAGCGCCTGTGTCGCCGCGGCCATCAACTCCTCTATGGGCAGCTTGGAGATGCGCGTGGCCAGGCCGTTGACGCCGGCTTCCGCATCGGCAACAGCTGCGGGTGCTGTTGGCAACATCAGTCTGCCGTCGGGACTGACGGTGATTTCGGCCTTTGGCTGCGAAGGCAAGCTGACGAGTTCGAGGATGACCGTTTGGCCAAACAGACCTTCCGAGCCCACACGGGCGCGCAGGCCATTGGCAACACGCCTGTCGAGCCGTTCCCGCAGCTTTTCTGACGACAGGCCGCCGGGCAGCCCCAGCCGTGTCGGCGAGAGACGCAAATCGACACGCAGTCTTACCGGCCCATCATTGCCGTCTTCGGCTGGAACGCCGAGCACATCCTCGACTTCCCCCACCTTGACGCCCCGGAAGCGGACCACGGTATCGGGTCCAAGACCGTTGATGTCGCCATCGAGCAGGATTGATGCGGTCATATCCGGGGCCGCATCGGCTTCGAATGCGTTTGCGCGGGCCACTGCTTCGCTCGCAAAGACATCGAAGATGTGGCCGTCGGCCACGGGATCGCCACCGGTGACGGGCGTTCCGAAGGTAACGCCGCCTTCCAGCAATGCGGCCAGACTGTCGATCTTGAGGGCGAGCCCCTGTGCGCCGAGATTGAACGACAGGCCGGATGCATCCCAGAACCGTGCATTCGTTGTCAGCCGGGCGTCATAGGGTTTGAGGATGAAAGCATCCATTGTCACGATGGTTCCGGAGCTGGACAGTGTGGGCTGTCCGATCCTGCCGACCTCGATGCCGCTGGTAAGAACCGGCGCTCCGGCCGACAGCTGGCCACCGGCCTTGGCTCTGAGCACGATACGGGTTCCCTCCTCGCCGAAAGAGGTGAGCGGGGGCACTTCGAGAGCGACAAAGCGATCGGCTTTGATGCCTTCCTTGCCGTCCCAGTTGGCAGCAATATAGACACCTGAAAGCAAGGTTCCTATGCCGCTGACACCGCGCGCTGTGACCTTTGGCTCCACGAGCCAGAATTCGGCCTCGGAATCGACATAGCGTGCGATGGTCTTGTCGATCCGGACCTGGGCTTCCACCGCCGCCATGCCGTCGGAGAAGCCAACAGCCTCGACAATGCCGACGCGCAAATCACGGATGCGCACTTCCGTCGTTCCGGCGCTGATACCGGAGGCTGACTTGAAAACGATGGTGATCAAGGGCCCCTTGGAAGCATAGTTGTTCCAGACGACACCGGCCGAGACCGCCAGCGCCAGTAGCGGCATGAGCCATATTATCGACGGCCGTCTCCCGCGGGTCTCACGCTGCGGAGAAGGCAGGTTTTGCAGATCCGGGGCAGTGTTGCTCATCGAGCTGTTCCTTCATCAGTAAGATCCCAGATCAGACGCGGGTCGAATGCCTGGGCGGACAACATCGTGAACACGACGGAAAGGGCAAAACAGGCAGCCGCTAGACCCGGCTTGATGGATGCCAGAACGTCGAACTGAACCAGTGCCACGAGTATGGCGACCACGAACACATCAATCATCGACCAGCGGCCGATGAACTCAACGGCAGAGTGCAGAGTGTGCAATGTGTGCGGATCCTTGTTGTGCGGGCGCGACAGCAACACGGCCAGATAGGTAATCACGATAAATTTCCCGACCGGAATAACCACACTCGCAACAAATACGATGGCGGCGATGGCGTAGGCGTGGTGATGAACGAGGTCGACGACGCCGCCGACGATTGTGCTGTCCTGTGAAGTGAACATCTGTGTCGTGCGCAACATGGGATACATGTTTGCCGGAACATAGACAATCAGCCCGGCAATGAGCCATGCCAGGACCCTCTGTATGCTGCCGGTATTGCGGCTTTGCATCCGCGCGTGGCAACGCGGGCAAGAGGTGACGTCCGGCCGGGCAACAATCCCGCAACTGGTGCAGGCAACCATGCCTGCATCGCGGGCTGTCATCAGGCTGTGTTGGTGGCCAGGGATGTCCATAGCGTGTTCCTGCACATGAAGGTGTCTTGAAGCGTGTTGACAATGACCAGCAGGACGAATGCCCAAAAAGCCACCCCGGTGTCGACGGTTGCCATTCCGGCGAGTTTGACCAGCGCTACGGCGACGCCGACCATGAATATTTCCGCCATTGCCCAGGGCTTGAGCTGGAATGCCCATCTCAGAGCGGTTTGCGCACCGGCGGCATTGGTGTAGCCGGCAAGAAGTGGCGCGAGCGCATAGATCAGCAGAAACGAGCGAAACACGGGAACAATTACAATGAAAACCAGGACGGCAAAGGCCAAAGGAATCATGATTCCCGTCGCGAAGCCCAGTACGACATCCACGACAGAGGCGTTGGAATCAAACGGTCCTGCGTCCAAATGCAGAAACGGCATGAACAGGACAATCCCCATCAAGATCGTTGAGGTCAGCGCCAGTCCCACCACGCGTGTGATCGCTTCCGACCTGCCAAGCGTCAATTGATAGCCACAGCGCACGCAGCGCGTCCGGGCAACCATCTCTTCTGCGGAAAACCTGTAAATGACATCGCAATGGGGGCAGGCGATGCATCCGGAGTCGTAAATCATTGCGGCTCCTGATCAAGGGGCGGATAGAACAACGCGAGAATGACGGGCTTTGCGGCAGCAGCAAAACTGCTGTCATTATGCATGTTATCCTCATCTTCTCTGTTCGTCGTGCAATCGCAGGTTCAGTGCCCCTGGGTTGCGCTTCACACAACCCGCCAGCTACGATGCCGCTGCACTATGCAGTATGAGGTGATCTATTGCCACGCATTTGAAGCGGCATCATGGCGGATGCAGGAATCAAGGGCAGGAAGCAGAAGCCTGCCGCTTAAGAGATGTGCTGCACTTGCTGCGGATTGACGATTTCCGGGTATCGCAACAAGTCATTTGGCTTTTATCGGGATCTGGTGCCGGCCGTTGGTGATCCCGGGAGATGAAATCTGCTGGAGACTGTGCTGCTAACTGCCGTTGATGTAGGCGGTCAGGGTTGCCTCTGTGCCGTTCTGCCAGAGAGCCGTGAGGGCAGCCGCAAAGGCTTCCGCGAAAGCTGGCCTGTCGCCAAGATCACCATAGATGTCTGTCATTTTGAGCCACTGCTGCGGGGTGTCTTTGGCCAATTTTGCCTGGGCCGTCAGCCGGTCCCAGTTGGGATCATTTGGGGGAATTGCTGCACCAGCGTCAGTTGTTCCATAGCAATAGCGGCACCAGAGAGCGGATTCGAGTGCCAGGCCGTCAACCGGCTGGCCTGCACTCAACCGGGCGTCAATCGTCGGCAGAATGAACTTCGGCTGCCGGTTCGATCCGTCCAGACAGAGCCGCGGAATGGTGTCGCCGACCGCCGGGTTGGAAAAGCGCTCAACGCAATTGCGGAAATAGCTCTCTGTGCTGACACCCTCGATACTCGGTACTGCCGGCATGATCTCTTCACGCTCCAGCTTGTCGAGAAAGCCTGCGACCAGAGGGTTTTCCATCGCTTCGTGAACATATGTGATCCCCATCAACCCCGCGGGATAGGCGATAACTGCATGGCCGCCATTGAGGATGCGCAGTTTCATCAACTCATAAGGTGCGACATCTGCCACGAACTGGACGCCTACAGTCTCCAGCGCCGGACGTCCCATCGAAAAATTGTCTTCGAGCACCCATTGCCGGAAGGGCTCGCAGACGACGGGTGCGGCATCCTCGATCCCGAATTTTTCAGCCACTATGCCGATCTCCCGCGGGCCGGTCGCAGGCGTGATGCAGTCGACCATGCCGCATGGAAAGGCGACATTGGCGCTAATCCATTCAGCGGCGTCGTCACTGCGCCGTTCTGCCAGACCAATCACCGCATTGCGCGCAACATGGCCGTTTTCCGGAAGGTTGTCACAGGACATCACGGTGAACGGAGCAATGCCTGCCGCCCGTCGCGCCATCAAGGCTGCTATTATCTGCCCGAACACCGTCGTTGGATGTTCGGGGTTTTCCGCATCGGCGATGATGTCGGGATGTGCCGCATCGAAGCCGCCGGTCTTTGCATCGACATAGTAGCCGCCTTCGGTCACGGTCAGCGAGACAATGCGGATTTCGGGCCGCGCCATCGCAGCGACCAGCTTGTCGGCATCGATGGCGCAGAAGTCGATCATCGAGCCGCATATCGTGGCGGAGTATCCGGCGGGGTCGAGCTCGACGACGGTTGTCAGCCAGTCCTGCGGTGCAAGGCGCTGGCGCATGGCTTCATCGTAGGGTTTGACGCCGGCGCCGATGATGGCCCAGTCATGGTCCCGGCCGGTCTCGAACAGACGGTGCAGATAGATCGCCTGATGCGCACGGTGAAAATTGCCGACACCAATATGCAATATGCCGGGGGTCAGCGCTGTGCGGTCATAGCCAGGCAGATCGATGCCATCGGTAAGCTTGTTCAGGTTGGCGTTCGAGAGTTTCATCAGCTCATCCACTGCCCGCCGTCGACATTGTATGTCTGAGACAGGATGTAGTCGGACTCGGGCGAGGCAAGAAAGATTGCCATGCCGGTCAGGTCATCGGGCGTTGCAAAGCGGCCTGCGGGCACGCTCGCGGCGACTTCGGCTTTTTTCTGGCCAGGTTGTTTGCTTTCCAGCCTGGCGAACATTGCGTCGACATGGTCCCAGTGCTCGCCGTCGACCACGCCGGGGGCAATGGCATTGACGTTGATGCCGTACTTGATCAGATTCAGGCCCGCCGACTGGGTCATGGAGATGACGGCGGCCTTGGTCGAGCAGTAGACCAGCACCAGACTTTCGCCGCGGCGGCCCGCCTGTGACGCCATGTTGATGATCTTGCCGCCATGGCCCTGTCTGATCATTTGCCTGGCCGCGGCCTGCATGGTGAACAGGGTGCCGCTGACATTGACAGCATAGAGCCTGTCATAGCTGGCGCGGGTGATGTCGACGGTTTGCGCCGCATCAAACAGGGCGGCGTTGTTGATCAGGATGTCCAGCTTGCCGGCCCTGGCAACGACGGCGGCAATCGCCGCGTCAATGCTGTCTTGCTGGCTGACATCGATCTGCACGGCATAGGCTGAATCACCCATCCCTGCGGCGGCGGCCTGCGCTGCCTCAAGGTTGATGTCCGCGATGGCGACGGTGGCGCCCTCGCGGATATAGGCTTCGGCAAAGGCGCGACCGATACCGCGGGCGGCGCCCGTGATCAGCGCGGATTTGCCAGAGAGACGGCTCATTGAATTCGCAGTCCCTGCTGGTCAAACCTGTGCAGATGCTCCAGCTGCGGCGTCAGGTAGACGGTGTCGCCGTGATGCACGTCGAATTCGCCTCCCGCGCGCACCGTCAGCGGATCACAGCCCGGAATGCCGTGAATGTGTACGAAGGTGTCGGAGCCAAGATGTTCGGCTATTCCAACAGTGCCCTGCCAGGTCCCTTCGGTCTTGGAAATGTCGATATGTTCGGGCCGGATTCCGATTGTATGTGCGCCATGCCCTGCGGCTTCTGGTCCGTCGATAAGGTTCATCCTGGGCGAGCCGATAAAGCCCGCGACGAACTTGTTGCGCGGCGTGCGGTACAGCTCCAGCGGACTGCCCACCTGTTCGATCACGCCTGCCTGCAAGACCACAATCTTGTCGGCCATGGTCATTGCCTCGACCTGGTCGTGGGTCACATAGATCATTGTGGTGGCCAGCTTCTTGTGCAGCTCCGAGATTTCCATGCGCATTCCGACACGCAGGGCTGCATCGAGGTTCGACAGGGGTTCATCAAACAGGAAGGCTGACGGTTCGCGCACAATGGCGCGCCCGATAGCGACGCGCTGACGCTGGCCGCCAGACAGCTGACCCGGCCGCCGGTCGAGGTAGTCTGTCAGGTTCAAGGCGGTGGCAGCCTGTTCGATCCGCCTGTCCTGCTCCTCCTGGGGCATTTTCGCCATCTTCATCGGGAAGGCGATGTTCTTGCGCACCGTCATATGCGGATAAAGGGCATAGCTCTGGAACACCATCGCCAGACCGCGCTTGGCGGGGGGGAGATCGGTGGCGTCCTTGCCGTCGATCTCGATGTTACCGGACGTGGTGTCTTCCAGGCCGGCGATCAGGCGCAGGAGGGTCGACTTGCCGCAACCGGATGGACCGACAAAGACCACGAATTCGCCGTCGTTGATTTCCAGATCCAGCGGCGGAATCACCTCCACCTTGCCGAAGCATTTCCTGACCTGCTTTAACTGTATGCGTCCCATTTTTCGCTCCTCACTTCACAGCGCCGAAGGTCAAGCCCCGGACAAGTTGTTTCTGGCTGAACCAGCCCAGTATCAGGATCGGCGCGATTGCCATGGTAGAGGCGGCCGAAAGCTTGGCGTAGAACAGCCCTTCAGGACTGGAGTAGCTGGCAATGAACGCGGTCAGCGGCGCGGCCTTGGCGGCGGTAAGGTTGAGTGTCCAGAACGCTTCGTTCCAGGCGAGGATGAAATTGAGGAGAAGCGTGGACGCGATTCCAGGCACCGCCATCGGCGTCAGAACATAGAGAATCTCGTCCTTCAGCGATGCGCCGTCCATCCTTGCCGCTTCGAGGATCTCCCCGGGGATCTCCTTGAAATAGGTGTAGAGCATCCAGACTATGATCGGCAGGTTGATCAGCATCAGAACGACCACCAGACCTGTGCGGGTATCGAGAATGCCAAGCTTGATGAAGATCAGGTAGATCGGATAGAGAACGCCGACCGCCGGAAGCATTTTCGTCGAGAGCATCCACAGCAGAATGTCCTTGGTGCGCCTGGAAGGCACAAACGCCATCGACCAGGCGGCCGGTACTGCGATGATCAGGCCAAGCACGGTCGAACCGCCGGCGATGATGATAGAGTTCCACAGAAAGCGGACATAGTCCGAACGTTCCTGTACGACGCTGTAGTTTTCCAGCGTCCAGTCGAAGAACAGAAAGACCGGCGGGTCACTGATCGCCTGGGCTTCGGTCTTGAAGCTGGTCAGGATGGTCCAGAGGATCGGAAAAAAGATGAGCAGTCCGATCGTCCAGGCGATGGCGGTGTTGATAAGCTTGCGGTTGGTCGAGACTGTGCGTGCCATGTCCGTTCACCTCACTTGTCAAGGTTCTTGCCGACGATGCGCATCAGGAAGATGGCAACGATATTGGCGAGAATGATTGCATAGACCCCTCCGGCCGACCCCAAGCCCACATTCTGGCTCTCAAGCACGCGTTGGAAGATCAGGTAGGTCAAAGTCCGGGTGCCGAAGGCGCCGCCGGTGGTGACGAAGATCTCGGCGAAGATCGACAGAAGGAAGATGGTCTGTATCAGAACCACGATGGTGATGGCGCGGCCCAAATGCGGCAGGGTCAGAAACCAGAACCGCTTGTGCACCGGCGCGCCGTCCATTTCAGCCGCTTCCATCTGCTCACCGTCCAGCGATTGCACGGCGGTCAGCAGGATCAGTGTCGCAAAGGGCAGCCATTGCCAGGAAACAATCATGATGATCGATTGCAGCGAGGCCTGGCTGAGCCATTCAACCGGCGTTGCGCCAAAGAACTTCCAGAGATGCGCGAACAAGCCGTTGACCGGATCCATGAAGATGTTCTTCCAGACCAGAGCCGAAACTGTCGGCATCACAAAGAATGGCGCGATGACCAGGATGCGGACAATGCCTTGCCCCCACATCGGCTGATCAAGTAGCAGCGCGAGCATGATGCCAAAGACAATGGTGATGGCGAGAACACCGCCAACGATCAACAGGGTGACCTGGACGCTGGGCCAGAAAGAGCTGGAGCTGACGAAGCGGACATAGTTGTCAAAACCGGCCCAGCCCTGATCACCGCCGCGCATGGGCAGGTAGACGCGGAAAGAAAACCAGAGGGTCATTATCAGCGGCACCAGCATCCAGCCAAGTAGCAGGATCACGGCGGGCGCCATCATCAGTCGGGCTGCGGAACGGGATTGCTGCGTGGCCATGACGTGTCTCCACAATGGGCAGCTACGGGCTGCCAGGAACAGATGTCATTTGAAAATAGTTTGGTAGCCGAAGGGCGGACACCAAAGTCCGCCCTCCGGCCCGGGAGGAGGCCTCAGTAACCTGCGGCTTCCATAGCGTCGGTGGTCAGCGCCTGGGCCTTGGCCAGGGCTTCCTCAACCGTCTGTTGCCCGGCATAGACTGCCGAGAATTCCTGGCTCACTTCGGTCGCGATGCCGGCAAATTCAGGAATGGCGGCGAACTGGACGCCAACATAAGGAACAGGGTCCACGGTCGGGTTGTTCGGATCAGCCGACAGGATCGATTCCAGCGTCATTTCTGCAAATGGAACCGACTTGTAGTTCGGGTTCTCGTACAACGAGGTGCGGGCACCAGGAGGCACGTTGGCCCAACCTTCCTTTTCCGCGACCAGTTCGATGTAGCCGGTTCCGGTGGCCCATTCGATGAACTGCTTGGCAGCAGCTTCCTTTTCCGTGCCGGCAGGTATTGCCAGCGCCCAGGCCCAGAGCCAGTTGGAACGCTTTCCAAGGCCGGTATCAGGGGCCAGCGCGAAGCCGACCTTGTCAGCCACGGTCGAGTCGTTGGGGTTGGTCACGAACGAAGCCGCCACGGTGGCGTCGATCCACATGCCGCATTTGCCCTGCTGAAACAGCGACAGATTTTCATTGAAACCGTTGGTCGCGTAACCGGGAGGTCCTGCTTGGGTCATCAGGTCAACGTAGAAATTGAGCGTGTTGGCCCATTGCGGCGTGTCGAACTGAGGCTTCCAGTTCTCGTCGAACCAGCGCGCGCCGAAGGAGTTGGACATGGCGGTGATCAAGGCGCCGCCCTCACCCCAGCCGGCCTTGCCGCGCAGGCAGATGCCGTTGATCTCGTTGTCGCGATCGGTCATGGCTATCGCGGCTTCCTTGATGAAGTCCCAGGTCGGGGCCTTGGGCATGGTCAGCCCGGCTTTCTCCATCAGGTCGGTGCGGTACATGATCATCGACGATTCACCGTAGAACGGCGCTGCATAGAGTGTGCCGTCATAGGACAGGCCGTCGGCCATCGCAGGCAGAAGGTCAGCGACGTTGTACTCGTCCGACAGGTCGTCGAGCGGAACCAGCCAGCCGTTCTTGGCCCAGATCGGCGCCTCGTACATGCCGATTGTCATCAGGTCGAAAGCGCCGCCCTTAGTCGAAATGTCCGTGGTGACGCGCTGGCGCAGGACGTTTTCTTCCAGAGTGACCCATTCCACCGTGTGGCCGGTCTTTTCAGTGAAGTCTTCGGTCAGACCCTGCATGCGGATCATGTCGCCATTGTTGACAGTGGCGATTGTGAGCTCATCGGACACTGCAGCCGAGGTCATCGACAATGCAGCAATCAAGCCGAGAGCGGTTGATGAGAACTTCTCATAAGGTGTCATGTTGGCTCCTCCCATTCTTAACACGCGTAAAGTTATAACTTCGGCTAGTGGCCGGAGTCAACGGGTGTCTTTACAATTGCTGCAAGGCCAGCAATGGCCATATCGGGAGTATGTGAAATCAGATGTTTACACGGAGCCGTGTCTGTGGAGTCGGGCCCCGAATATCAGCGTCGCGGCACTTCAGCTGTGGTCATTTACGTGCCAGTGTCATGTATTTTGCGGGTTGCGGCGCTGATTTTTGGTGTTGCCGTCTGTATGTTTTGGTACGGCTGGCCGAACAAAAGCGCATGGCCGGTGGTCATTGAGGCCTGCGGTCCGCTATCATGTTCCTGCCCGCTCTTGAGGTGTAGGATTGACTATAAGGGTCCGCTTAAATGTTGACAGGTGTAAAATAAAATTCTGTCGCGCAGATGCTTATTCGCGCGTTTTCCGGTGATGTTGGCGCGATTCATGTCTTATGCAGAAGGCCGGGCAGCGATCCCGCTTGTTCGCTGGCGCCGACCTTTCCATTGGTGTGTCAGCTGTCCTGACCAGATTTTGCAAAATCGGATCCATGTGTTGTTTTGTGCGTTGCACAAATTCCCGGATTGCGCAGAATGCGCTCATGATCGAAAATTTGCCGTCTGTGCTGATCATTGATGAGAACGCCACCCGCGCTTCGATAATCGAGGCGGGGCTGGCGGCTGCCGGGCACCGGCAGGTTACCGTCATCAATGAAATGCACGGCATCGCGGCAAAGATTGCCCTGCACGAACCCGATGTCATTGTCATTGATCTCGAGAATCCGAACCGCGACATGCTTGAGAACATTTTTCAGTTGTCGCGCGCCGTGAAACGGCCGATCGCAATGTTTGTTGACCGCTCCGACAAGGAAGCCATGCAGTCGGCGATTGATGCCGGCGTCTCCGCCTATGTCGTAGACGGCCTGCGCCAGGAGCGCGTCAAGAGCATTCTCGACATGGCAATCAGCCGCTTCAACGCATTCTCGCGGCTCGAGCGTGAACTCGAGGAAGCCCGGGGGGCGCTTGAGCAACGCAAGGTGATCGACCAGGCCAAGGGGCTGATCATGAAATCGCGCGGGGTTGATGAAGACACTGCGTACAAGATGTTGCGCAAGGCGGCAATGAATGGAAACCGCAAGATCGTGGATGTGGCCGAAAGCCTCGTGATGTCGGCGCGGTTGCTTGGGGATGAGGGCAAGTAGATGATCACAGAACTCAGTGCCGGATTTCTGCCCCTTACCGACAGCGCCATTCTAATCGCAGCAAAAGAGCTGGGTTTTGCGGAAGCCGAGGATATCGCGCTCAACCTCGTGCGCGAGACATCCTGGGCCAATGTCCGGGACAGGCTTGCCGTCGGCCAGTTCGAGATTTCCCACGCGCTTGCTCCGATGCCGATTGCCGCCAATCTGGGGCTCACGCCGTTCGACACACGGCTGATCGCGCCGATGGCGCTTGGCCTGGGCGGTAACGCGATTACCGGCAGCAATGCCTTGTTGGTGGAGATGAAGGCGCTGGGCGGCTTCGAGGGTCTGGAAGCGGGGGACGCGGGGCGGGCGCTTGCCAAGGTTGTTGCAGCCAGAAAATCGAGCGGCGGCAAAGCGTTGCAATTTGGGGTCGTACACCCGTTTTCGGGCCATAATTTCGAACTGCGGTACTGGCTCAGTGCTTCCGGTATCATCCCTGATGAGGATGTCGAGATCGTCATCTTGCCGCCGTCGCTGATGGCCGATGCGCTGGCTGCAGGTCAGATTGACGGCTATTGCGTCGGAGAGCCGTGGAACTCAGTCGGGGTGGCGAAAGGGGCCGGGCGGATCATCACGACCAAATCCGCGATCTGGGCCTCGAGTCCGGAAAAGGTGCTGGCGGTCCGGCAGGATTGGGCCGCTGAAAATGCCGAGACGCTTCATGCGCTGCTGCGCGCCCTGTACCGCTCGGCCGAGTGGTGCGGCCA
>Ga0114910_1000188_pt1 | contig 33321 bp, 30 predicted proteins | sample MalvireepMed_908_FD_83500 | JGI IMG/M metagenome (GOLD analysis project Ga0114910, IMG submission 83500) | Marine viral communities from the Global Malaspina Expedition - Malaspina viral metaG DeepMed_908 | ecosystem: Environmental > Aquatic > Marine > Oceanic | place: Mediterranean Sea...
ATCGTCAATCAGGAAAGGATCGTCCCATTGAAACGATGATTTCGCGGATTTGATCGAAACGGCGGGGGACACGGACATCTCAAAACTCCAGTTTGTTCCAGTCAGGATACATTCCGCCCCTGCTCAGGGGCACATTACAGCCTCCAGGCCACTTTAACACGGATCATACGAGATACTATAGGCTTAAAATATAATTCGCGGATCATTCCGCTCCGGCAGCCCTCTCACACGTCCGCCGGCGGCTCCATCACTTCCCACAATGCAATCATCTCCCGGCCGGCCTCTGTCACAAGCGGCGTAACAAGCCGCGCCAGCGAGACTGTATGGCCGCCATGCAACCAGGACGTTGTCTCGTAATAATCCGGAATTCCGCTTGCAAGCGTTTCCTCGAAGGCATTGATGACGCGCTTGATGCTCAGCCGCGGAACGCTTTCCATAACCGGCCTGCCCTTTACCGGAGGACCGAAAGGCCAGGGTTGCCTGGCGGCGAGGTCACGCCAGACCAGCTGGCGTTCCGGCCCTTCAACGCCGATATGCGCCAGCAGCGGATGCGTATCGCTCAATGTACCGATGTGGAAGTCAGAGATGTGAGGCAAACCACCCCGGGCTTTCTCCAGCCAAAGACCGTGAAATTCACGCAGACGAGGATGCGCTTTGTCAGGCAACTCAAACATGGAAGGCGACATATGGCTGTTCATGCGAAAAAACACTCATTTCGGTACCGGCAACAAAAACACCATAGCTTTGTTCTCGACAGCGTCTCCTGTTCAGCGTTTACTTGATGCGCCGAACACTTAACCCTGGACGCCAATTACATGAAGCCGACACTGGCAGACCAGTTCAAAGTCGCCGCCGGTCTAGCCTCCGGAATCGGTCGCTATGCAACCAGCATCGGCATTGATTCAGCCCCTATCGCGAAGGCCTGCGGACTGGACCCGGACCGGTTTACGGTGATCGGCGAGCGGGTCAGTCTCGATCGTGTTTGCCGCTACATGGAAGCGCTGGCGCTGATATCGGGTGACGATCTGTTCGGGCTGAAATCAGCGGCAGCCTTCGAGAGAGGCGCTTCCGGTCCGTTTGGCTACGCCATGATGAATGCGCCCACTGTGCGCGATTGTCTTGTCTTCATGGGCCGCAATCTGCAGAAAATCAGCGAAACCAGCATCTGCACGCTGGAAATCGGGCCCCGTGCCGCGCATTTCGAATGGACCTATTCGCCGTTGATCCTGCGCCGCGCGCAATTTGTCGATCTGGGAACGGCTCAGACGTTCCATCATTTCCGCGCCATCCTCGGCGACGACGTTCGCAAGATACGCGTGGAGCTGGAACGCTCCAAACCGATAAATACAAATTTATTCAAACGCTTGCTAACGCCCAACGCGAGTTTCAACGCTCCCGTCAATTCCCTGATCCTGCCGACAGAGATCCTTGACCGGGCCAACCCCCAGGCTGACCCGCGGCTGTTTGCCATGATGTGCCAGCAAATGGCGTCGATCGAGCCGCGCAGTATCGACCTCAATGATCCCGTGGCCATGGTCCGGCTTCATGTCGCCGAAAGCCTGTCGGGCAACACACTCACCCTGGCCAGTGAAGCCGAGAAGCTGGGCATGAGTGCGCGCACCCTGCAGCGCAGGTTGACCGATGCCGGAACCAGCATGCAAACCATTGTGGATGAATGCCGCAAGGAGATGGCGGAACGGCTGTTGCTGGAGACCGACCTCACCCTCTCAAGTATCGGCTACAAGATCGGCTTTTCCGCCCCCGCTGCCTTCACCCGCTCGGCGATCCGCTGGTTCGGGGTGACCCCGAGCGAGTTCCGGGAAAAGCACATGAAGGCTCGCTGATCAGCAGCCTTTTACAGGCGATGCGGCGCTTCTCGGCCGATAGGCCTGGTCACGGTTTTGGCGCGCAACGTGAAGGCGGACTTCCAGCTTACAGGGCATAAGCCCCCCAACATATCAAACACAATCTGGTGGTGTTTCGCGGCGGGCTGTCTGACCCGCCGCGATCTTTTCTTCTGATACGTCAGACCTGGCCACCCCCCGAAAGGACTTCTGATGGATCTTGGAAACGATCACGGGTTTCCCCCATTGACGCGAACAGAACTCTCTTGCCTCCGCCGTTGCGCGGATGGCCAGACCGATCAGGAGATTGGCAAAGATATGGAGCTGAGCCCCAACGAAGTCGCGTCCGTGATTTCCGTGGTCATGCTGAAACTGCGGACTCCCAACCGCATGGCAACCCTGGCCAAAGCCTCCCGGCTCGGCCTTCTCGCCAACACCACCGAGTAATACGAACAAAAACCGCTGCCCATGTACCTGAGGGGACTGGGTCCGAGGCGCGGTTTTCCAGACGTCAGCCGGAACCATGCGGGGTCCCGGCTGACGTCCATGATTTTGGCGTCAAACCCCTTATCCAATCCATGCAACATCATGGCTCGACTGAATCCGGTCCAGCGCAGCGCCCGTCACAGCCAGGTATCGTAGTCCGAAACCAGCAGACGGTCCGGCGCTTCATCCTCGATGATCGTCGAAAACCGGCCGATCGGCTCGCGAAACACATTGTCGGTCAGATCGTCGTTGACGGTCGAAACCTCCCCGATCAGCACGTCGCTGCCTTCTCCCCAGAAAGCATGCCAGACGCCCGGCAACAATGTCACGCTCTCACCCGGATCAAGCTTGAGCAGACCGCCTGCTGAGAATCGCCGCTCCACACCATCGGTCAACACGCTGACATCGGCCGATGGATCGACCGACCCATCCTCCGCCGAGGCAAACAGTTCCAGCACCAGCTTTCCACCGCCGCGATTGATAATGTCCTCGGCCTTGATGTTGTGCCGGTGCATCGGCGACAACTGGTCCTTGCGCGAAATCATGATCTTCTCGGCATAAAGCATCCCCCTGCCCGCAGACAGATCGTTAGCCGATCCATTGCGGACGGTAAACAGGAACAGGCCCAGCTCATCGAACCGGCCCTGTCCGTAGTCGGTAATGTCCCACCCCAGCCTGTTGTCGCGAATGGCGGCCGCGTCCGAGCCTGTGCGCTTGCGCAACTCTTCGGGGCTCCAGTAGGCAAAGGGCGGCATGACATAGCCGAACGAACGAATGAAGCGGTCGCTTTCCTCCAGTATTTCGTTGATCTGACTGCGTTCCATGACGTCCCTCCGCACCAACTTCCCGCCCTGGCGGCAGAAGATGATCTTCCTCTTGATTTCACCCAGCCTTAAAACCTGGCGGCGCAGGTGGCAATTGCACCACCGGATTTTTCGGGTTAAGCGAGTCCGCAGAACGGTTGCAAGTGCAACAACCTGATGCGTGTCGCGTTCAGATGTCTTTGTTTGGACGATGAGATAGATGCATCATTTCAACGTGGTTCAGCGTTCTTGCATATCCTGTTGGATGCGCGGCGCTGCAGGGAGCACCAGAGAATGATGAATTCGCCTGACAAGCAAGCCGCAGACATTTTGAACGACAACACCCTGGCATTGGAAGGTTTCCTGCCTTACAGGCTCGCGCGCGCGGCGGAGATCATCAGCCGCCAGTTTGCGACACTCTACCGCGAACGGCACGGACTGACCCGGCCGGAATGGCGGACACTGGCGACAATCGGCCAGTTCGGCCGGATTACAGCCACCCAGATCGGTGCCCATTCATCCATGCACAAAACCAAGGTCAGCCGCGCCATCCGCGCGCTCGAGCAACGCAAATGGGTCACACGCCAGGCTGACGACATCGATCGCCGGGTCGAGCACATCGAATTGACACGCGAAGGCCGCACACACTACCGGGATCTTGTTACCCTTGCCCGCAGCTATGAGGCCAAGCTGGTCGCAAAGCTGGGCGAGACCGGCGCCGGCCAGCTCGAAGCCGGGATCAGCGCCATCGAAACGAAGATTGACCGCCCCTGAGCGAAGTCGAGCCGGGAACCCGGCGTGCCGGCTTGTTAGAAAGGCGTGCTCGCGGCTACCGCTCCATCGCCCCCTTGCCGGCGATGATCTTGTCTCGATACCTGGCGATTCGGTTGATCCGGGTCTGCGCTGTCTTTGCCGATCCCAGCGCGATGACATAGCTCCGCTGGCGGCCCGGCGTAAGCGCGTGGAAGGCTTCGGCCAGTTCGGTGTCGGCATCGAGCGCCTCGATGAGCTCTTCCGGCAGATCCAGTCCGCCCTCCTCTTTCGGCGGCTTGAGGCCTTGGCGCGCGTAGTCCATAGCCTCTTCCAGATAGGAGCGCAGGATGTCCTCCATCGCGGTCACCTGGTCATTGCCGGTGAACCGGATCATGTCGGGATGCCGTGTGTTCGGCCCCTGCCGTTCGAGCACGCCATGCGGATCCTTCATCAGGCCTGCATTGAAGAAGGTCAGCCGGAAATCACCGCGCAGGGCGCCGATGATTGCGATGTTGCGTCCGGCGGACATGTAGCACGGATGCCCCCACTTGACTGTTTCCTCAAGCTTCAGGCCCCGGCAGATCCGTCGCAGGTCCTCAAGCCCGCAGCTCCAGTGTCTTACCGAACAGTCAGGCGTATCGAAGCGGGCGCACCGCCCGCAGCCTTTCGAAAAAAAGTCCTCGATGTCAGTGATCATCCTGACGCGCCCCTCTGCCGGGCTGGACGGCTCTAGCTTCCCCAGGGGCCGTGATGTTCGCCTTCGGCATCCAGCCGTTCAAATCCGTGCGCGCCAAAGAAATCGCGCTGCGCCTGGATAAGATTGGCTGTTCCGCGCTCGCGCCGGTAGGTATCGAAATACCCCAGCGCGCTGGCCAGTGCCGGAACCGGCAGGCCGTTCAATGCCGCTTCGGCGACAACCCGCCGCAGCGATTGGTCAGTGTCCTCGATCATCTTCGAAAACGCCGGCGTCAGCGCCAGGTTTGGCACGTCGGGATCCTGGGTAAATGCGGTGGCGATTTCATCCAGAAACCGGGATCTGATGATGCAGCCTGCACGCCAGATCCGGGCAATCGTTTGCATCGGCAGGTTCCAGCCGAACTCCTGCGAGGCCGCTGCCATGACGGCAAACCCCTGCGCATAGGCTGCCACCTTGCCGGCAAGCAGCGCTTTTTCAAGATCATCGATCACCTGCTGGTCATCGCGCCGCGGCTGTTGGCCCGGAATTCCAAAACGCGCCTGCGCCTTTGCCCTTTGGGTTCGCATCGCCGAGAGGCTGCGGGCTGCGACAGCGGCCTCGATCGCCGTTGCCGGCACGCCCATCATCTGGCTTTCGATCACTGACCAGCGGCCTGTCCCCTTCTGGCCTGCGGCATCAACGATGATATCGACGATCGGACGGCCCGTCGCCGCATCCTCAACCTTGAGAACTTCCCCGGTAATATCGATCAGATAGGAATCCAGCGGTCCGGTCGACCAGGCCGAGAAGACCGCCGCAATCGCGGCCGCGTCCATCGCGAGATGGTCGCGCATGACGCCATAGACCTCGGCGATCATCTGCATGTCGGCATATTCGATGCCGTTGTGAATGGTCTTGACGAAGTGTCCGGCACCATTTTCACCAAGCCATGCGGCACATGGTTCGCCCTGGTATTTGGCCGAGATTGCAGTCAGAACCGGTTCAACCCGGCGCCAGGCGTCTTCCGCGCCGCCGACCATGATCGACGGTCCGCGGCGGGCACCTTCTTCTCCGCCTGATACCCCCATGCCGATGAAGGTGAGACCAGAGCCTTCGAGATCCGTGAAACGCCGCATGGTGTCGCGGAAATTGGCATTGCCGGCATCGATGATGATGTCATTGGCGTCGAGCAGCGGCTTCAGCGCCGCGATCTGCTGATCCACCGGCTCGCCGGCCTTGACCATGATGATGACCGGGCGTGGCGGACGGATGGCGGCAATGAAGTCCTCGAGCGTGGCGCAGGCCGTCACCCGGTCGGACAGCTCTCCCGCCGAAGCAGCAAAGGCGTCGGTCCTGGACGCAGTCCTGTTGTAGACGGCAACATGATAGCCATTGTCGGCAATATTGAGCGCCAGGTTGGCGCCCATGACGCCCAACCCGATAACACCGATTTCCGCTTCGCCCATACGAACCTCTCCTTTTGAGCCTACGCCCTGTCCCTAGTCCCAGTGCAACCGAAAACCCGACAACGCACACATTCACATCTGCTGCATGGCGTTTACGCCGCGCGCACCACACCCGTATTACAATAAGAAAAACTGTGACCCAAGCCGCATCATGCGGCAAGCTCCACAGCCCGCAGACTTTTCAAATAGCCACAGATTTGATTTTGAGAGCACCGCCATCAGGCGGCGGCGGAGCATTGCGTTCGATCAATCCGGTTTCGGCTTGTCGTCACCATCGTCCAGCACCCGCCAGGCTGCACCATCGAGATCATCATACTGGCCGCTTTTCATCGACCACAAGAACGCAACCAACCCCATGGCGCCGAGAAACAGCGCGATCGGAATCAGGTAGATCAGGATACTCATGCCGACACCTCAAGCCCCGTACTGGAAGCGGGCGCGGCGGAAACCTGACCGGGAGTCTGCCGGGCGAAGTTTTCCACCCTGGTCTTGCGGCGCAGTCTCAGCGAATTCAGCACCACCAGGATTGACGAGGACGACATCGCCAGCGCCGCAATCAATGGCGTGGCGTGGCCCAGAACCGCAGCCGGGACGGCCACGCAATTGTAGATCACAGCCAGCGCGAAATTCTGCCGGATCAGTCTGCCTGCCTTTCGCGAAACGGCGATCGCCAGAGGCACCGCTTCGAGCGAATCATGCAGGAACACGAAGTCAGCGGCCATCCGCCCGACATCCGCGGCGCTGGCCGGCGCCATGGATACATGCGCAGCCGACAGGGCCGGCGCGTCATTGAGGCCGTCCCCGACCATCAGCGGCTTGCCACCTGCTGCTGCCAGCGCCTGTACCCGGTCAACCTTGCCGCGCGGGCGGACACCGGCAACATAGTGCGTGACGCCGAGTTCCGCTGCCAGCGCTCTTACTGGCGCTTCGCGATCGCCGGACAGGATTTCAGCATCCACGCCAAGCGCCGACAAGCGCGCCACCGCTTGTGCAGCGCCACGCCGCGCCTGGTCGGAAAACAGGAAGACATCCAGAAACCGGCCATCGCGGGAAAGGATCACCTGGCTTGAGTCGCTCGACCGTTCGAATTCATCGGGTTGACCATCGAGCGCGAATGCGCTGCGGCCGAGGCGGTACACCGCGCCGTCTGACGCTGTCGCTTCCACCCCGTCACCGGGCATCTCGACAATGTCAAAATCGGGAAGGTCCGTAGCCCCCTGATCGAATGCCGCAAGTGTCCTGCTCAGGGGATGCCGCGAGGTTCGCGCGATCCGCGCTGCGACGCGCAGATGTTCGGCGGCCACGGACGCGGAATTGATCAGCCGCGGCCTGCCTTGCGTCAACGTCCCGGTCTTGTCGAAGACGACATGGTCGGTCTGCGCCATGCGTTCCATTGCGGAGCCGTCCTTGACCATGATGCCGTTTTCGAACAGGCGGCCTGCGGCAATCACCTGGACCACCGGCACCGCCAGCCCCAGCGCGCAGGGACAGGTGATGATCAGCACCGCGACCGCGGTCAGCGTGGCCATGCGCCAGTCGCCCGACACCACCATCCAGCCGATGAAGGTTGCCAGCGCCAGAAGATGCACCGCAGGCGCATAGATCGCCGAAGCCCGGTCTGCAATCCGGCGGTAGCCTGCCCGGCCGCTCTCGGCGGCTTCCATCATCGAGACCATCTCTGCCAGGAAGGAATTCTGCGCGCTGCGCGTGGCTTCCAGCACGAGCGGACCGGTGAGGTTGAGTGTCCCGGCAGGCGTCAACGACCCGGCTTCGACCAGCTGCGGCGCGCTCTCGCCATTGACCACGGCAAAATCCATGTCGGAGCGGCCCGAGACAACCCGTCCGTCCACCGGAATCCGGTCTCCCGGCGAAATCGCCAGCCGCATGCCCGGCTCGATCTCGTCGATCGCCAGATACTCACGGCTGCCATCATCCTTGATCAACATCGCACCGCGCGGCGACAGGCGAACCAGATTGCGAACCGCCGACCGGGCCTTCTCGCGCATCATGTGGTCAAGCGTCCGCCCGGCGAGAAGAAAGAACAGCAATGTCACGGACGCGTCAAAATAGGCGTGTTCGCCATGAGTGATCGTCTCGAAAAGCGAAATCCCGTAGGCCAGGATCACACCGAGCGAGATCGGCACGTCCATATTGGCCCGGCCGTGCCGGAGCGCATTCCAGGCAGAGACGAAGAAGACCCGCCCGGAATAGATCAATGCCGGCGCCGCGATCAGCGCGGAAATCCAGTGAAACAGGTCGCGCGTCGCCGCTTCCGCCCCGGACCAGACCGAAACCGACAGAAGCATGACATTCATCGAGGCAAAGCCGGCCACCGCCAGCGCCTTGAGCAATTCGCGAAACACCGGGTCGCCCGCCTCGTCCGCGCCACCGGGCAGATGCGCGGGATATCCCAGCGCAATGAATTTCTCGCCCAGCGAAGTAAGCACGGTTTCCGGATGATCCCGGTCATCGAACACCACCGCGACACGTCTCGTGGACAGGTTGACCCGGGCGTGATCGACATGCGGCAGTTTCGGCAATTCCCGTTCCAGCAGCGCGATGCAGGCACCGCAGTGGACGCCGGGAACAATCAGATCGACCTGGCGCAGTCCCTCGCCCAGCGGACGGCTGGAGAGCCACATTTCTTCCGCAGACGGCGCTTCGGTTTTCAGCGCCTCAAGTTCGGCCGCGCTTTCCGTGCCCGCAGCGCAACAGCTCACAGTCTCAGGCTCCCGTCCGCCCTGACATGAAAACGGTGCCCGCGCTTGTACAGAGTTTCGTTGCCGCGCGTAGCAGTCACCGTGGCAATCCACTCGCCTTCCGCCAAAGCGCCTGCAGCCCGGTAGACCCCGTCAGCATCGCGCATCAGCACCAGTTCACGGTCCTGATGGGTGCCGACCGGCCGCCGCAACTGGACGAAAATGCTGTCGGCAACTGCGGCGAGTCCGTCGCGGTCGGTGAAGACGATCGACAGGCCATCGGCGTTCGAACCCAGATCTGCCTGATAGCCCAGCGCGGCAATGGCCCGCGATTGCGCTGCCCTTCCGTTGAACTCCTGGCTGGCCACATAGGTGTTGGGAACGACCAGCCCGCTCCAGGTGGTCACAGCAAACCGTGCCATGATCAGATTGACGGTGATGATCACGCCGAAAAACGCCACCATGGTTCCCAGCATGTGCTTGCCGGTGAATTCCTTGGGCTGGAAGATTGCCCGGATCATTTGCATCATCGTGTCTCCGGCCCATGGAAATTGGCTGTGTAGCTGTCACGTTCGAAACTCGACTTGTCTTCGGCGATGAAACGGAACGTCGCCGTCTCGGGGCTGACATACTCCTTCGGCTGAAGAACATTGACCCGCAGCTCGCGAAGCCGGTCAGGCTCGACCGGAATGGCAAACGCCACACCCGCCGGCTGGTCAATTCCGGGGATCTTCATGGTCGCCCCCGGCAGCCCTTCAATCGACAGGAAAATGGTGCGTGGTTCGGGGATCATGTTGAGGATCTTGACCGAATAGCCGTTGCGGATGTCACCATTGGATTCCATCACAAATTGCGGATTGCGGTCATGCAGCACATTGACCTCCAGCCGGTCGCGCGACAGCAGCGCAACAACCAGCCCGAGACCGACAGCAGACCATACTCCCATATACAAAAGCGACCGCGCCCGGAACACAATGCGCCAGTTAAAATGCTTGACCGCATCAATGAACCCGCCATCCGGCGTCCGTGTCCGGCGCGGATCAAGGGTCCCGGTTTCCGGATCCTGGGCCAGCGCCATGTTGTCGGCATAATCGGCCAGAGTTGCGTAGGAAATCAGCCCGCGCGGACGGTCCAGCTTGTCCATGATGTTGTCGCAGGCATCAATGCACAGCGCACAGGTGATACATTCCAGCTGCTGGCCGTCGCGGATATCGATGCCCATCGGACACACCGCGACACAGGCATTGCAGTCGACGCAATCTCCCTGGACGATGCCTTGTGCAGCGGCTTTCTTGGCATGACGGCCACGGGGTTCGCCGCGCCAGTCATTATAGGTCACCACCAGCGAGTTTTCATCCAGCATAGCCGCCTGAATGCGCGGCCACGGGCACATATAGATGCACACCTGCTCGCGCATCAGCCCGCCGAAAGTGTAGGTGGTCGCGGTCAGGATAGCCACGGTGATATAGGCGATCGGCGCGGCATTGCCGGTCAGGAACTGGACCAGCAAGGTTGGCGCATCGGCAAAGTAGAAGATCCAGGCACCGCCGGTCGCGACCCCGATAAAGATCCAGATCGCATGCTTGACCGCCCGTTTGACCAGTTTTCCGGCGCTCCACGGCGCAGCATCGAGCTTCATGCGCTGATTGCGGTCGCCCTCGATGGCACGTTCGACCACCAGAAACAGATCGACCCAGACCGTTTGCGGACAGGTGTAGCCGCACCAGGCGCGGCCAACGGCAGAGGTGATCAAAAACAGCCCGAACCCGGCCATCACCAGCAATCCGGCAACGAAGAAGAATTCCTGCGGCCAGATCTCGATGAAAAAGAAGTAGAATCGCCGGTTGGCGACATCCAGCAGCACCGCCTGATCGGGCGCGAACGGGCCGCGGTCCCATCTCAGCCAGGGCGTGATGTAGTAGATCCCCAGCGTGACCAGCATGACCAGCCACTTGAAGCGGCGATACGTCCCCTCCGCGCGCTTGGGAAAAATCTTCTTGCGCGCTTCATACAGCGGTTTTCGCTTCCAGGCGGCATTGACCGCCTCAGCCTCAAGCCGCTCGATCTGATCGGGATCGCTGGATATGTCGGGGGTTGTCTGCATGTTCATTTCGGGCACCATAGATTAGGATCGCACATTGCATCCGCGATCGTCCATATGCCTTGATCAAGATCAATCCATCACAGCCAGCTCGCCGCCCGCACCCGTGCCGTGCGGGTTCCGTCCGGAGCGGCGACTTCCAGGGCCGTGCCGGCCGCCCAGTGGTCGCGGCCAATCATCGAAATCGCCACATTGGTCGCAAAATCAGGTGACCAGGCCGCCGATGTGACCTGCCCGACAGGCTCTCCAGCAAAGCTCACTGCCCACGGTTCCGCGCATGGCGGCACCGGATCACCATCGATCTCCAGATAGCGGATCTGCTTGAGCGGACCTTCCCTGGCAACCCTCAACAGCGCATCACGGCCAACACAGCCAATCGCCGACCGGGTGTCGCAAAACCGGCCCAATCCACATTCATGCGGCGTATTGGCGCGGGTCATGTCATTTCCGTAAGACAGCATTCCCGACTCGATCCGCTCGATCAGGTTGGGGCATCCGGCCCGCACGTCGAAATCCCGGCCGGCCTCGAACAACGCGTCCCATAACGGCTCGCCATGCTGCCCGCCCTCGACATAGATCTCGAACCCGCCCTGTTTGGAATAGCCCGACCGCGCGACGACCAGATCAACTCCGTTGAAGGCCAGCCGCTTGTAGCGGAAAAAGCGGATCGAACGCACCTCTTCGCCAAACACCCGGGCGGCCAGATCATCAGCACGCGGTCCCTGGATCGCCAGCGGCGAGACGTCGGGTTCGATCACATCCACAGCCATCCGGAACCCGAGCGCCAGAGCCTTGACCCAGAGCAGCAGATCACTGTCGGCAATTGAAACCCAGTAGCGGTCCTCATCAAGTTTCACCGTGACCGGGTCATTGAGCATGCCGCCGGTCTCATCCACCATCGGCGTGTACAGGCACTGTCCGATGGCCATCTCCGACAAATCCCGCGGGGTCAGCATCTGAACCAGTTCGGCGGCCTGGGGTCCGCGAATTTCCACCTGCCGCTCGCAGGCCACATCCCAGACCTGCACGGCGGTCTTGAGATGGTGGTAATCCTCAATCACGGACCTGAACACGGTCGGCAGCAGCATGCGATTGTAGATCGTATAGGCAGACACGCCTGCAGCGGTGACGCGATCGGTGAAGGGCGTGCGCCGGGTCCGGCGGGAAATCGACAGGAAAGGCGGCATTGATGGTCCCCCGAGCATGAGGTGCACAGGGCATCCTCACCCGGAAGACTATTTGCGACGTTCCTGCGCATGCGCGCCAAATCGCGCCATCGGGGAATTATATTTCGTGCGTCAGGCGATCATTCCGGTGCGCTCGACAAACCACCACGCCGCCACTGCCGCGATCGCCAGCGACATCGGCATGGTCACGCGCGCCCGATACCAGCTGCGGTCGGAGAACCACGCCCCGAACAGCGCATAGCAGGCAGCCACCACAGCCAGCTGCCCCACTTCCACACCGACATTGAAGCCGATCAGACCGCTGACAAAATGCGCAGGCGACAGGCCGAACTCGGTCAGCACACCGGCAAAGCCCAGACCGTGCAGCAGCCCGAAGCCGAACACCACGAACGGCCGCCAGGGGCTGAGCCGGGTGGTCATCAGGTTCTCCACCGCAATGAACACGATGGAGGCCGCGATCAGCGGTTCGACAATGCTCGCGGGCGCCGAAATGATCCCCAGCATGGCCAGCGCCAGCGTCACTGAATGGGCCACGGTGAACGACGTGATCTGGATCAGCAGCGGCTTGAGCCGGGGCGAGAGCAGGAACAGCCCGACCACGAACAGGATGTGATCCAGCCCCTTGGGGACGATATGGGTGAAACCGATGCCGATGTAATCCCAGAACACCTGGCCGGCGCTCATGGTCAACCCGCCTTCCACCGGGATCGGCTCACTGGTGCCGCCATCCTCCAGATAAGCCGAGTAGCTGTAATCGCCCTGCGCATCGGGAACCCGGACAACGCTGGGTCCAAAAGCCGGATCGAAAGAAAACACAACGTTTTGCGCGTTTGGCGGCAGATTGCCGGTCAGTTGCAAGCGGCTCAGCCGTGCAAAATCGACATCACCGACCGGATCGAGATCGACGGTCCCGACGATAAGCGGCACAACCGCGCCATCCGCTGTCAGCGTTACGCCTTTGAGGAACCGGGCCTCGAACCGGGCAAATTCGGTTGCCAGATCGGTCTCGTTCATGAGCCGGAACTGATCGTAACGCTGCGCATTCGGACTGTCGTCGGTATCGCCGTGTTCCGCCCCGATCTCCGCCAGGGCCGCTTCCAGAATCAATGACATGTCCAGCTCGACCTTGCCGTCACCGGCAAACACGAGGTCGACGATCGCCGGCCGGATTTCGTGAGCCCGCACGCTTGTACAACAGGCAAATACGAGCATAACGACAGGCAAGAGGCTGGTCAGCACTTGATTTATCGGACTGGAGAACATCTTCATCTGAAAGACCACTTTGGAGAAAACACCTTGGAACTACAGGTACGCCACACGTCTGGCCGCGCCCCGCTTTGGGCGATAATTGGAGCGATACTGGTAGCAAGTCCAGTCTCCGCGCACGAATTCTGGATCGAACCGCATGATTTCTCGGTGGATGCAGAGACGGAAATCCGTGCAGACCTCCGCGTCGGCCAGGACTTCAAGGGCGATGCTTTCCCGTTTGTGGCTTCCCGGTTTACCGCCTTCAAAAGCCACGACGGCCTTGGCGAGAAAGATGTGGACGGCACCACCGGTGATCTGCCTGCTCTCTCCCTGACACCGAGAACGGATGGCCTGACCATCGTCACCTATGTCTCGGCCGGTGAGCGAATCCGCTTCCGGGAGTGGGAGAAATTCGCCGCTTATCTGGATCTGGAAGGCCTGACCGCGATCCCTGCGCTTCACGACGCCCGCGGCCTTGCGCGCGACGATATCCGCGAACTTTACACCCGCTGTGCCAAGACGCTTGTCTCCGTCGGCACCGGTGCGGACGACAGCGACCGCGCCACCGGCATGCCGCTTGAACTGGTGGCCGGAGAAAACCCGCTGACGCTGACACCGGGTGCAGCAGTGAGTTTCACCCTGCTGTGGCAGGGCGAACCGCTGGCCGACGCACAGGTGGCGCTGTTCAGGAAAGACGGAAACACGGAAACCGGGACGAAAACCCTCACCCGCACCGATGCCGATGGCCGCGCCAGTTTCACCCTCCCCGCCTCCGGCAGCTACATGGCCGCGAGCGTCCACATGATCGAGGCCGCGGCAGACCGCAATGCCGATTGGCAAAGCTACTGGGCGTCGCTGACATTTGCCGTGGAATAAGCAGGCTGGGCAGCGCCGTTTGTGTCAGAACTTAATGAATATTTCTGGCAAATTGACCGCATTAAGAATTTTATGGAATACTTAAATAGTGTCGCGTTTGGACGTCTTTATTGCAACCGATTAGGCGGAAGCTTCGAATGCGATGCTCGGAAAATTTGTACGATATGCTTATGCCGTCTCCGTCGGATAGGAATAGCCGCGGGATTCAGGAAATATTTCAAACAATAATCCTGGAACGGCACTTGAAACAACCGGTGACGGTCTGCGCGATTACGATCGAAGCAGGAAACAGGTCAGGCGCCCGGGTCCTGTGCGAGACATACAAATCCAACACATTGCATGAGAAAAACTGGACCGAATTCGCATCGGTGGACGCTGCGGTTGTCGCGGCGGGCCGGTTGGTCCACAACAAGATGTGCAACGGATTTCACTACAGGGCAGCTTCCGCGGATACGGGCTTTCGAGACCACGCAGCGCTTTCGACCGCCTGAAACCGTTTTAAGCCGGCTTGTGGCCCGGAGCCATGACAGCCCGGCCAATCCCAGGTCGGCTCAAGCGCCGTACCCCCAATCAAAAACCCCGCCGGACGGCCATCCGGCGGGGTTTTGTGTTGTCGTCAGCTGGCTGTGAAGCTCAGCACAGATCCGGTGTTACTGACCGCCGCCCAGCGTGTGGACGAAGACCGCCAGCTGCTTGACCGTCGGCTCGCCCAGACGGCCCACCCAGGCCGGCATGGCGCCGTGCTTGGGATTGCGGATCTGAGCGGCGATCTGCGCCTCGGTCGACCCCTTCAGCCAGATGCCGTCCGACAGACGCGGCGCGCCGAAATCGATGAGACCTTCCGCGTTGTCGCCGTGGCAGGCAGCGCAGTTTTCCGCAAAGATCTCCTTGCCGGGCTCAACCATTGCAGGATCAGCCGGCGTATCGCTCAGGCTCACCACATAGGCGGCAACCTCGTTGATCTGCGCGGGCTCCAGAATGTCGCCAAAGGCCGGCATTTCGGAGTAGCGGGTGTCATCATCGCCCTCATAGCGGATGCCGTGCGCAATGGTCAGATAGATCTGGTCGATCGTTCCACCCCAAAGCCAGTCATCATCATTGAGGTTGGGATAACCGGCAGAACCCGCAGCCCCCGACCCATGACACTGGGCGCAATTGACCTTGAAGGCGGATGACCCGCCGGCAATGGCAAATTGCAGCAATTCCGGATCAGACGCGATCTCCTCGACCGGGGTCGCGGCGATCTTTTCCAGCAGCGCGCCCTGCGCCGCCTTGGCATCCGCCAGTTCGGCAACCACCTCGGCACGGCTGGAATAGCCCAGCAGACCAGGTGTGGCGCCATTGATCAGCGGGATTGCCGGATAGGCAATCACATACCCGATGGCCCAGACGATGCTGGCGTAGAACGTCCACAACCACCAGCGCGGCAGCGGATTGTTCAACTCGCGAATACCATCCCATTCATGGCCGGTGGTCTCGACGCCGGTGATGTCATCAACATGCTTCTCGGACATATCTCAGTCCTCCTTCAACGGGATTTGCGCTGCCTCGTCGGCGGCTTTTCTGGCACCAGGGCGCAGCAGGAAGAGCACGACGCCGACGAAGACGGCAAACATGAAGACGAGTCCCCAGCTGTCGGCGAAGTGGCGCATTGCGGTGTAGGTTTCCATTGCTCAGATCCCCTTACCTGTAGCCGGCGGCTTCATCGTAGGTCGAAAAGTCGACCAACGTGCCGAGCATTTGCAAATAGGACACCAGGGCATCCATCTCGGTGACTGCGGACGGATCGCCGTCGAAATCACCCAGCTTGGCCTTCGGATACCGCTCTTCGATGCCCGACGTGTCTGCATCGGGGTCGGCCTGCGCCATCAGGTCGGCTTGGGCGTTGGCAATCATGTCCTCGGTGTAAGGCACACCGACGGCCAGGCTGGCATTGAGGTCAGCGGTGACATTGGCCACCTTCAGCGGGGTTGTCGCCAGGAACGAATAGCTCGGCATGATCGATTCAGGCACCACCGAGCGGGGCTCCTTGAGGTGCTCGACATGCCATTCGTTCGAATAGCGGTTGCCGACGCGGGCGAGGTCAGGCCCCGTCCGCTTCGATCCCCACTGGAAGGGATGGTCGTACATCGACTCCGCCGCGAGGCTGTAATGGCCATAGCGTTCGACCTCGTCCCGGAAGGGACGGATCATCTGGCTGTGGCAGGTGTAGCAGCCTTCGCGGATGTAGATGTTGCGGCCGGCCAGTTCCAGCGGCGAGTAAGGGCGCATTCCCTCGACTTTCTCGATGGTGTTTTCGAGATAGAAGAGCGGTGCGATCTCGACGATGCCGCCAATCGAGACCACCACGAGGGAGCCGACCAGAAGCAACGTCGCGTTGCGCTCGATGATACCGTGTTTATCTAACAGTGACATGGTCTTGTCTCCTTACTCTGCCGGCTGCATGGCTGGTTCGCTGCCCGGTATGGGCATCTCGTTGCGCTCATGGCCACGAATGGTCATGAACACGTTCCATCCCATGATGATGCCGCCAGCCAGGTACATCAGGCCGCCAATGGCGCGCAGGAAGTAGTAAGGGAACATCGCCGCCACGGATTCTGCGAAGGAATACACCAGGAAGCCCTGATCATTGTATTCGCGCCACATCAGGCCCTGCTGGATACCGGCAACCCAAAGAACCGCCGCATAGACAACGATGCCCAGTGTGGCCAGCCAGAAGTGCCAGTTGACCAGGCGCATGGAGTAGAGCCGCGGACGGTTCCACAATTTCGGCACCAGATAGTAGATGGCGCCGAACGAGATCATGCCAACCCAGCCCAATGCGCCGGAGTGAACGTGACCGATGGTCCAGTCGGTGTAGTGGCTCAGCGAGTTGACCGCCTTGATCGACATCATCGGACCTTCGAAGGTCGACATGCCGTAGAACGCCACCGCGATCACCATCATCCGGATGATCGGATCGGTGCGGATCTTGTCCCAGGCGCCCGAGAGCGTCATCAGACCGTTGATCATACCGCCCCAGGACGGCATCCACAGCATGATCGAGAACACCATTCCGAGAGTCTGCGCCCAGTCAGGCAAAGCCGTGTAGTGCAGATGGTGCGGACCGGCCCAGATATAGAGGAAGATCAGCGCCCAGAAGTGAATGATCGACAGCCGGTAGGAATAGACCGGGCGGTTGGCCTGCTTGGGGATGAAGTAATACATCATGCCCAGGAAGCCGGCCGTGAGGAAGAACCCGACCGCGTTATGGCCGTACCACCATTGCGTCAGTGCATCCTGCACTCCGGCGAAGGCCGAGTAGCTCTTGACCCCGAGGAACGACACCGGAACCGCCAGATTGTTGACAATGTGGAGCATCGCAATGGTGACGATGAAGGCCAGATAGAACCAGTTGGCCACATAGATATGCGGCTCCTTTCGCTTGATGATCGTGCCAAGGAAGGTGATCAGATAGGCCACCCAGACGACCGTCAGCCACAGGTCCACATACCATTCGGGTTCAGCATATTCCCGGCCCTGGGTAATCCCCAGCAGATAGCCGGTCGCCGCCATCACGATGAACAGCTGATAGCCCCAGAACACGAACCAGCCCAGATCGCCCCCGAACAGCCGGGCGCGGGAGGTGCGCTGGACCACATAAAACGATGTCGCAATCAGCGCGTTGCCGCCGAAAGCGAAGATCACCGCCGAGGTGTGCAGCGGACGCGTGCGCCCGAAGTTCAGCCAAGGCTCGATGTTGAGATCCGGAAAGGCGAGCTGGAAAGCGACAATGACGCCGACCAGGAAGCCGACAATGCCCCAGAAGGTGGTGGCGATGATGCCGTATTTCACCACCTCGTCGAAATAACCCGAGCTGTCGTCGGCTGACTGGCCGGTGGCCGGTGAGAAGTTGATTCGCCGCATCAACAACACGGTTCCGACCAGAAGAACGAAGAACAGGACCCACATATGGGCCGCGAACAGATCGTCCTTGGCGAAAGCCACGCCGAGCAACGCCAGAAAGGCGCTTATGCCCACCGCGATCGTTTCGGTAGCGTATTTCATTTTAGGTATCCCCCTGGGGTATCAGAACAGGGACGGCCAAGCTGCGGTGCCTGCCCCCTTTAGACAAGCTTCGAATCTTCGCCGAACTGTTGCACAATTCGCAGAGAGGTCGCCGCTGCGCATTGATCCAAGTCAAGGACGCAAGGCCTTGTCACACATACTTTCCAGACCAAGAGGGAAACAACACGAACAAGAATGACCGCTCTTTGACTGGGATGAGACCTCATGACAGACAACGCCACCATCAAGCTGGCGCATGGCGAAGACCCTATTTCCGCCTTGCGCAAGGCCCACGCGGATCAATTGCTGCTGTGTGACCGGCTTGAGGAAATCGCAGACTCTCTCCCGGAAGCCATCAATCGCCAGAAATGCATGTATGCCGCCCGCGCGCTCGGCCCGATGGTTCGCGGCGTGCATCGTTTCGAGGAAGATGTCGTGTTCCCGATGGTTGCGGAGCGGCTTAAAGACCAGGAGCAAATCGAGCCGACACTCAATCGTTTGCGCTTCGAGCATTGCGAAGACGAATGTTTCGCCGAGGAGTTGACCGAGGCTCTCCACAAGCTGGGGATCGGAGACCCCGACATCAACATCGAGGCAATCGGTTACATGCTGCGCGGATTTTTCGAAGCCATGCGGCGCCACATCGCCTTTGAAAGCGAGATGCTGCTGCCGATGGCCGGCAACCAAAGCGGCGGCAACCGCCACTAGAATGCTTCTTGGCCAGAGGGAACGCCCACATCCCGTGTCCGGACAAAGGCACTGCTCGACCAACCGGACGATGCGCTAGGCCCGTATATCGAGAACGCTGAACCGGCGTCTGTATTCGACCGCGGTCAGGCCGGTGACCGAGCGGAACACCCGGCCGAACGCCGAAACATCCTGATAGCCCACCGCCCAGCCCACTGCACCGACAGGTTCGCGGGTGCGTTCGAGCAGCCCGCGCGCCTTTTCCACCCGGAGTGCCTGCACATAGGCATTCGGGCTTGTACCGGTGGCGGCCTTGAACCGGCGCAGGAAGGTGCGCCCGGACAATTCCGAACGGGCTGCCAGGGCATCCACACTGAGATCCTCCTGGACATGAGCTTCCATCCAGAGCTGCAGCTTGAGCACGGCCTGGTCGCCATGGCTCATATTGGGCCGGAAACTGCGATAGTTCCGCTGCTCGCGCTTGCCCGGGTCAATCAGCAGATGCCGCGCGGTAGCGGTCAGCACATCGGCGCCCTGCCAGCGCTCGACGAAAAACAGTCCGAGGTCGATCCACGCCATCATCCCGCCTGCGGTGACGATGTCATTGTCATCGATCAGCAGATGCTCGGATTGCAGGTCCGCATCGGGGAACGCTGACCGGACTTCGGACTCCAGCGCCCAATGGGTGGTCACCGGACGCGAGGCGAGCAGTCCGGCATGACCAAGCCAGAACAAACCGGCGCAAGCTGATGCGGTCAGGGTCCCTGCCCCATGCCGGGCCCGGATCCAGCCATGCAGATCTGTGTCGTCGTCGCCCCGCGCCCCGCTTCTGTTGGGCGGCAGGATGATCGCATCAAAGTGCACAGATACGGGCGGCAATTCACCCGGCCTGACGGTATGAACCGCGATCATGATTCCACCCTGGCGTTTGCTGATCGCGTTTGCGGTATCAAGCAGATCCGCCAGCCCCAGCACCGCGGCTTCCTGTGCACCCTGATAGGCGATGATGGCGAGCGAACGGTCCGGTAGCATCACTGCGGCGTATCTTGCATAATCTTTGTCATATCCGCCAATTTATCGCCGGCTCGGCCGCATGTAAATCCGGGTTATCAATTCAAGGAGAGCCAAGATGACTGACACAGCCCTTATTCTCGTCGACATCCAGAAGGATTATTTCGATGGTGGCCGCTGGACACTGAGCAGGATGGACGAAGCCAGCGGCAATGCGGCAAGAGTTCTGGCCCATGCGCGTGAAACCGGCGACATGATTGTTCATATCCATCATGAAATCCCGTCAGACGACGCGCCCTTCTTTCGCCCGGGCAGCGAAGGTGCCGAAATTCATCCGAACGTGGCCCCGCAGTCCGGTGAAGAGGTGATTCTCAAGCGCAAGCCCAACAGTTTTCTCAACACCCGCCTGCAAGATACATTGTCCTCACGCGGCATCACCAACCTGGTCATCGTCGGCGCAATGAGCCAGATGTGCATCGATGCAACCACTCGCGCCGCTGCAGATCTGGGTTACAAGGTCACCGTGGTGCATGACGCCTGCGCCGCGCGAGATGCCGAGTTTGACGGTGTTGCAGTCCCCGCCGCCCAGGTCCACGCCGCGTTCATGAGCGGCCTTTCGGGCACCTATGCAACCGTTGTCGATTGCGAGAATTTCCTCTCGTCCCGTTAAAGGCCGCGACTTCCGATTCGGGCTTTGGCGCAACCCGAAGCAGGCACTTTTCCGTCATCCGGCACGGATTGGTGTTTACATGCTGTGGACAAGTGTGGAGAACGGGCACAACATGCAAACTTCGGCGGTTGGCTTTGAATTCGGACTGGTCATGCACTGACATGGCCAGCCATTTTTGCTATTCAATGCCACCGCCCGCACCCAGTTCAGGACAGCCCAGACAATGAATGATGCCGCCCGCAAGATTGAGCCGATTCCGGCCCGCGCCGAGAAAAGCCCCTTGTTTCGCGAGGCTCCGTCAAACATCGAAGCCGAGCAGGCCCTGCTGGGCGCCATGCTCGTCAACAATGACGCGTTTTACCGGGTCTCGGATTTCCTGAAGCCGGAACATTTCCAGGAACCGTTGCACCGCAAGATCTACGAGGTCGGCGGCGACATCATCCGCATGGGCAAGACTGCCAACCCGGTGACCATCAAGACCTTCCTGCCCGCCGACGCCAAGGTCGGTGACATGACGGTGGCGCAGTATCTCGCCCGTCTCGCCACCGAAGCCGTCACCATCATCAATGCCGAGGATTACGGCCGGGCGATTTATGATCTGGCGCTGCGCCGCTCGCTGATTTCGATCGGCGAGGACATGGTCAATATCGCCTTCGACGCGCCGCTCGACATGCCGCCCGGCACCCAGATCGAGGACGCCGAACGCCGCCTGTTCGAGCTTGCCGAAACCGGCCGTTACGACGGCGGCTTCCAGTCGTTCAACGACGCCGTGTCGCTTGCCATCGACATGGCCGGAGCCGCCTATCAGCGCGACGGCGGCCTGTCCGGCATTTCGACCGGCATCTCCTCGCTCGATGCCCGCATGGGCGGCTTGCAGCATTCCGACTTGATCGTGCTCGCCGGACGTCCGGGCATGGGCAAGACATCGCTTGCCACCAACATCGCCTTCAACATTGCCCAGGCCTATGAGGGCGAGGTGCAGGCCGATGGCTCGATGAAGGCCAAGAACGGCGGCGTGGTCGGCTTCTACTCGCTGGAAATGTCGGCCGAACAGCTCGCCACCCGTATCATTTCCGAGCAGACCGAGATCTCGTCCTCGAAGATCCGTCGTGGTGAGATTTCCGAGGCGGACTTCGAGAAGCTCGTCGGCTGTTCGCAGATGATGCAGAAGATCCCGCTGTTCATCGACCAGACCGGTGGCATCTCGATTGCGCAGCTGTCGGCGCGCGCCCGCCGTCTCAAGCGCCAGCGCGGCCTTGATGTGCTGGTCATCGACTACATCCAGCTGATGACCGGTTCGGGAAAGTCGAGCGACAACCGGGTGCAGGAAATCACCCAGATCACCACCGGACTGAAGGCGCTCGGCAAGGAGCTCAATGTTCCCATCATCGCGCTGTCGCAGCTGTCGCGTCAGGTTGAAAGCCGCGAGGACAAGCGCCCGCAGCTCTCCGACTTGCGTGAATCAGGCTCGATCGAGCAGGACGCCGACGTTGTGCTGTTCGTTTACCGTGAGGAATACTACGTCAAGAACGGCGAACCGCGGCGGGCGCAGGACGAGATTGCCGCCGACATCAAGACGCCGGAATATCTGGCCTGGGAAGAAAAGATGCTCAAGGTCAAGGGCACAGCCGACGTCATCATCGCCAAACAGCGCCACGGACCGACCGGCACGGTGCAGCTGGGCTTCCAGGCCGAGTTCACCCGGTTTGCCGATCTCGCCGACAATTCCTATGCTCAGTTCATTCAAGACGAATAGGCAGACGGTTTGACGTCAACGCAGAGCCCCATTGAACACCGGTCCGCCTCTGCGGCCACGACGCGCCTGAGCATTGATCTGGGCGCGCTTGCCGCCAATTGGCGCAAGATGCGGGACCTGTCCGGCAGCGCCCGCTGCGGCGCCGCGGTCAAGGCCGACGCCTATGGCATCGGTGCGGAGATCGCCGCGCCGAGGCTGGCCCGTGAGGGATGCCGCGACTTCTTTGTGGCCGACGCCAATGAGGGCGCGCAGCTGCGTCCATTGTTGCCCGACGCCCGGATCTACGTGCTCAACGGGGTCTTCGAAGGCTCATTCGCACAAACGCTCGCGCATGATCTGGTTCCGATCATCAACTCCCCCGCGCAGGCAGACTTCTGGTGCTCGAATGCCGACAACCGCGCCTATGTCCTGCATATCGACACCGGGATGAACCGTATGGGGCTGACGCCTGAGCAAGCGGTCGCCCATTCCCAAAGCGGCGCCCCTTCTCCCTGTCTTGTGCTCAGCCATTTTGCCTGTGCCGACGAACCGGATCATCCTCTCAACGCGCGGCAGATCAAGCTGTTCGAGGCACTCAAACCCAGCTTTGCCGGGATCGAGGCCAGCCTCGCCAATTCCGGCGGAATTTTTCTGGGCTCTTCCTGCCATCATGATCTGACCCGTCCGGGCATCGCGCTTTATGGCGGCGAGCCGGGCGCGCACCTGCCCAACCGGATGCACACCGTTGTCACCGCAGAAACACGGGTGCTTCTGATACGCAATGCGAAAGCCGGTGAGTCGGTCAGCTATGGCGCCGCGCACGTGCTCACCCGCGACAGCCGCATTGCCGTCTGTGGCGTGGGCTACGCCGACGGGTTCCACCGCTCCGCTTCCGGCGCCGGTGTGCCGTTGCGATCTGCGGTCCCTCAGGGAACCTGCGGCGCGATCAACGGCGTCCAGATCCCGGTGATCGGCAAGATCACCATGGACCTGACCATGTTTGACGTGACCGACCTGCCTGAGGACGCCATCAATGCGGGAGACTGGGTCGAGCTTCTGGGCCCGACAATCACGCTTGAACAGGCTGCCGGCGCGGCCGGCACCATCAGCTATGAATTGCTCACAAGTCTCGGCCGCCGCCATACCCGCAGCTATCTGGGCTGAAGGGCAGATCCCGCCCCACTCCACGGATCTTGCCAGCGGGCACAGAAAAATAGAACAAACAGTGGACAAACCGTCATCTTCCTGACAAACCGGCAACAGCAACAAAGGGATATCGCTCTTGGCCAAAGCACGCGTTCAATTCGTCTGTCAGTCCTGTGGCACAGTCCATGCACGCTGGGCCGGCAAGTGTGATGGCTGCGGCGAATGGAACACCATTGTCGAGGACGACCCGACCGGCGGCGTTGGCGGCGGGCCCGGAACGGCGGCGCGCAAAGGCCGCGCCGTGGCGCTGGCCAGCCTCTCCGGCGAAATCGAGGAAGCGCCGCGCATCTCCACGCTGGTCAGCGAACTTGATCGCGTTACCGGCGGCGGCTTTGTGCGTGGATCGGCGGTGCTGGTCGGCGGCGATCCCGGCATCGGCAAGTCGACGCTTCTGATGCAGGCCGCGGCAGCGCTGGCCCGGCAGGGCAATCGCGTCATCTATGTCTCAGGAGAAGAGGCCGTGGCCCAGGTGCGACTCAGGGCACAACGGCTTGGTGCGGCCGACTCAGGCGTGCTTCTGGCGGCCGAAACCAATGTCGAGGACATCCTCGCAACCCTCGCCGAGGGAAAGCGGCCGGATTTCGTCATCATTGATTCGATCCAGACACTGTGGAGCGATCTCGCCGGATCGGCGCCGGGCACCGTCACCCAGGTGCGAACCGGCGTGCACGCTATGGTGCGCTATGCCAAGCAGACCGGCGCCGCCATGGTTCTGGTCGGCCACGTCACCAAGGATGGCCAGATTGCCGGCCCCCGCGTCGTCGAGCACATGGTCGATGCGGTGCTCTATTTTGAAGGCGATCGCGGCCACCACTACCGGATCCTGCGAACGGTGAAGAATCGCTTTGGCGCAACCGACGAGATCGGCGTCTTCGAGATGTCCGACAAGGGCCTGCGCGAAGTTGCCAATCCGTCGGAACTGTTTCTGGGCGAACGCAACGACAAGGCGCCGGGCGCCGCGGTCTTCGCCGGCATTGAAGGCACCCGCCCGGTTCTTGTCGAAGTTCAGGCTCTGGTCGCTCCCTCAAGCCTGGGAACACCACGCCGGGCGGTGATCGGCTGGGATTCGGCCCGGCTGTCGATGATCCTGGCGGTGCTTGAAGCCCATTGCGGAGTACGGCTGGGAAGCCATGATGTCTATCTCAATATCGCGGGCGGTTACCGGATTGCCGAACCCGCAGCAGATTTGGCTGTGGCCGCAGCGTTGGTTTCCTCCCTTGCCGGGCTTGCCCTTCCCGCCGATTGCGTCTATTTCGGCGAAGTCAGCCTGTCCGGGTCAATCCGGCCAGTGGCGCAAACAGGTTTACGGCTGAAGGAAGCCGAAAAACTGGGCTTCGCCAACGCGGTATTGCCGTCGGGATCCGCAGACCTTCCATCCAGATCGGGTGCAGGTCTGGCCCAGGTGGAATCACTGGCGGATCTGGTTGCGCGTATTGCCGGCTCCAAAGGTGCACTTGTGACCGGCGGAGACGAGGACGAAAACTGAATTCAGCCTATCCGGACGCCAACTGAGGCAAGGGTGGGCAGAGCCTGAACGGAACGCGATTTCATGCCCATTACCCTTCTTGACGGCATCCTGCTTGGCATCACGCTGTTTTCGGCAGTGCTTGCCATGGTTCGTGGATTTTCCCGCGAGGTGTTGGCCGTCGCGTCCTGGATCGCCGCAGCCGCCGCTGCCTACTTCCTTTATCCAGTGCTCACGCCGCTGGCGATGAAATATACCAGCTCCGACAAGATCGCGATGATCGGTTCGGCTGCGGTGGTGTTTCTGATCGCGCTGATCCTGGTCTCCTACATCACAATGCGGATTGCCGATTTCATCATCGACAGCCGCATTGGCGCGCTTGACCGGACGCTGGGCTTCGTCTTCGGCGCCGCACGCGGTGTATTGCTGGTCGTCGTCGCCATGCTGTTTTTCAACTGGCTTGTTGCCGCGCCGAAACAGCCCGAATGGGTGATGACCGCGAAATCCAAGCCGATGCTGGATTCGCTGGGCGCGAAACTGGTCAATATGCTGCCAGACAACGCGGACGCAACGATTCTGGAGCGGCTGCGCGGCGGGTCAGGTGAACCGGAATCCGGCGCGGCCCCCGCCACCAGCGGATGAGAAATTCCTGTCGGGGATCAATCCGGCAGGTCTATACAAAGGTTCTACGCCAATGACAGATGATGGCTTGAAACCGATCGACAACGAAGCTGATGTTTTCCATGACGAATGCGGCGTGTTCGGCATCTTCGGGAAATCGGAAGCCGCTGCCGTGGTCACACTCGGATTGCATGCGCTTCAGCATCGGGGCCAGGAGGCTGCCGGGATCGTTGCGTTCGACGGCAAGCAGTTTTCCGTCGAGCGGCATGTCGGCCTGATCGGTGACACGTTCACCAAGCGCTCGGTGATGGACCGGTTGCCCGGCGATCGCGCCATTGGCCACACACGCTATTCCACAACCGGTGGCGAAGGGCTGCGCAACGTTCAGCCGTTCTTTGCCGAATTTGCCGGCGGTGGCTTTGCCATTGCCCACAATGGCAACATTACCAATGCGCTTACCGTGCAGCGCGAACTGCAAAAGCGCGGCTCGATCTTCTCCTCGACCTCCGACACTGAAACCATCCTGCATCTGATCGCGGTCAGCGAGAAGACCCGGATCGTGCCGAAATTCATCGACGCGCTGTCGCGGATCGAAGGCGCCTATTCGCTGGTCGGCCTGTCCGAGAAGAAAATGATCGGCGCCCGTGACCCGCTCGGTATCCGGCCGCTGTGCATCGGCGATCTCGACGGAGCCTACGTGCTTGCGTCGGAAACCTGTGCGCTCGACATCATCGGCGCCCGCTTCGTGCGCGAAGTGCTGCCCGGCGAAGTCGTGGTGATCACCACCAAGGGCATCGAAAGCCATTTCCCCTTCGAAAAGCAGTCCCCCCGCCTCTGCATCTTCGAATATGTCTATTTTGCCCGTCCGGATTCGACCATCGACGACCGCAATGTCTACGAGGCGCGCAAGAAGATCGGCGAAGAGCTGGCCAAGGAATGCCCGGTCGATGCCGATGTCATCATCCCGGTTCCGGATTCAGGCACTCCGGCGGCCATCGGCTTTGCGCAACAGGCCAATATGCCTTTCGAGCTCGGCATCATCCGCAATCACTATGTTGGACGCACCTTTATTGCGCCGTCCTCGGCGATCCGCCACATGGGCGTCAAACTCAAGCTCAATCCCAACAGGAACATGATCGAGGGCAAGCGCGTGGTGCTGGTCGACGATTCCATCGTCCGTGGCACTACCAGCCAGAAGATCGTGCAATTGGTGCGCGAAGCCGGAGCCCGGGAAGTGCATATGCGCATCGCGTCTCCGCCAACCATGTCCTCCTGCTTCTACGGCGTCGACACGCCGGAAAAATCCAAGCTTCTGGCCTCGCGCATGTCGGTCAGCGCCATGGCTGATTTCATCCGTGTCGACAGCCTGGGATTCGTCTCGATCGACGGTCTTTACCGGGCGGTACGCGAACCAGGCCGCAATGCGGAATGCCCGCAGTTCTGTGACGCCTGCTTCACCGGCGAGTATCCGACGACGCTCACCGACCAGGAAGATACGGACAATGTCCGCAGCTTGTCGCTGCTGGCCAACAACGGATAATTTTCAGCATGACTTCTCTTCAAGGACGTATCGCGCTCGTCACCGGCGCTTCCCGTGGCATTGGCTACTGGACCGCTCTGGCGCTCGCCAAACAGGGTGCGCACGTCATTGCCGTGGCGCGGACCACCGGCGGTCTTGAAGAGCTCGACGATGCCATTCAGGCGGCAGGCGGCAGCGCCACGCTGGTACCGATGGACCTGACCGACATGCAGGCGGTCGACCGGCTTGGCGCCGCCATCAACGACCGCTGGGGCAAGCTCGATATACTGGTTGCCAATGCCGGCGTGCTCGGCACCATCTCGCCTGTCGGCCATGTCGAGGCCAAGGTGTTCGACAAGGTGATGGCCGTCAACGTCACGGCAACCTGGCGGATTATCCGTTCGGTCGAGCCCCTGCTGATCAAATCCGATGCCGGCCGGGCATTGGTCCTGTCCTCGGGCGTTGCTCATTCCGCACGCGCCTTCTGGGGCCCATATGCAGCATCGAAGGCTGCAGTGGAAACACTGGCGCGGGTCTGGGCCGCCGAGACCGAAAAGACTGCGCTGAAGGTCAATTCCATCGATCCTGGCGCAACCCGCACGGCAATGCGGGCGCAGGCGATGCCCGGCGAAAATCCCGACACCCTGCCCCATCCTTCGGAAGTCGCGGAAAAACTGATCCCGCTTTGCAGCCCGGCCTGCGCCGAGACGGGCAAACTGTTCAAGGTGGCGGAGAACCGCTTTCTCGACTACCCGATGCCTGCCTGACCGCCACAGCCGCTCCACGCGCAACATCAAACCTGTTCCCTTCCGGCAAGATCGGCTCTAGGCTTGCCCCGGGAGCATTCGCCGGTTGGGAAGCAAACGATCTTCATCGACCGGCAGGCATGGAGGAGTTTGTTGATGGCGGGATTTGCAGCGGCGCTGATAGTCGTCGTGTTGGCCGCTGGATTGCTGGCAGCTCTTAGACTGGCACGTCAACGCGGATGCGGTTTCGCTCAGGCAATCGCTCTGGTCAAGTTCCGGACGTTTTTTCGCCTGCGGCCACCTGCACACCCCTCATCCTCCGCAGCGGCAAGCCAAGCCGTTGTCCATGTCTACTCGCGCCAGTCAGGCCTCGATGCCGCTGTAGTGTGGTCGGTCCTCGACAGGCAATGCCTGCACCTGCTGCATGAAGATGATCAGCGCTCCTTGATCCTGTTTGGCTTGCGGCTGTTCGGTCACACCGCCCATGCAGGCGACACCGCCGCCATCGAAGCTGCACTGGCCGCCGGGCAGTCCGTCAGCATCCCCTGCCCGCCCAACATCGAACCCGCTGTCGAAACACTGGCTGGCTACAAGGCCCTGGCAGCGCTTGCACGCCAGCATGGCGCATCCCTGCGCGCCATGCATGTGCGCGGATCCAGCTTTTCGATCTGGTCCGCGCATCCACGGTCCAAAGCTCCGCGCCATCTGTTTCCGAAATTCTCGCTCGCCCAAACGAAATTGCTCGATTTCGCTGACATCGGCCCGGCGGACAATGGAGCGACCGACCCGCGCGATGAGGACCGTGTGCATGACCTGCTCGCGTCCGCACGCTATCGCAGCAATGATCTTGGCCGAGGCCTGTTTCTGGCGTTTCACGATGCCTGCGACACCTATGGCAAGGCCGGGGCCGTTCTCGAAGATGCGCTTGGCGGCAAGCTGACATACAAGCGCACCCTGATCGGTGCCCGGGCGCTTGCTGCCCGGTTTGAAAAAATCAGTGAGCCCGGTGAAGCACTGGGCATTTTGCTGCCTAATTCCAACGCCGTCATCGTGACCTTTCTGGCCATCCAGTCCGCCGGGCGGGTGGCGGCCATGCTCAATTACACCGCTGGTCCCGCAGCACTGGTGTCCGCTCTGTCGACCGCCAAGATCCGCACGGTCCTGGCCAGCCGCGCCTTTGTCGAAAAGGCCGGCCTCGAGGCGCCGGTCGCAGCCATCGAAAACGCCGGCGTGACAATCATCTGGCTTGAGGAGCTGCGCGAGAGCATTTCGCGGCTTGAGAAAGCCAGTGCTTTTGTGACGTGGCGCCGGCCATTGCGGCCGGTCAAAGCCAGCGATCCCGCGGTGATCCTGTTCACCTCCGGATCCGAGGGTACGCCCAAGGGCGTCGTGCTCTCCCATGCCAACATCCACGCCAATGTTGCGCAGGCCGAGGCCCGCATCGACATCTCGGTTGAGGACAAATTATTCAACGTGCTTCCGGTGTTCCATTGCTTCGGGCTGACCGGCGGTGCCATTCTGCCGCTGTTTTACGGCGTCAGGCTGTTTCTCTACCCCTCGCCGCTGCATTATCGGATCATCCCGGCGGTGGCGCGTGAGGTCAAACCCACGATCATGTTTGGCACGGATACGTTTCTGGCAGGCTACGCGCGCACCGCCAAGGACACAGATTTCCAGAGCCTGCGGCTGATCGTGGCGGGCGCGGAAGCCGTCCGCGACGAGACCAGGCGGATCTATCGTGAACGCTTTGGCGCTTCCATCATCGAGGGATTCGGGATGACCGAAACGGCACCGGTTGCCGCGGTCAACTCGGCCAGCCACAACAAGGACGGCACCGTGGGACGCCTGCTGCCTGCCATGTCGCTCAGGCTTGAACCGGTGGAAGGCATCAATGATGCGGGCAGGCTTTTCGTCTCGGGGCCAAATGTCATGCTGGGTTACATGCTGTCATCGGAGCCCGGCAAGCTCCAGCCGTTGACCGGCGGCTGGCATGATTCAGGCGACATTGTTGCCGTGGACGAGGACGGATACATCGCCATCCGCGGCCGCGCCAAACGCTTTGCCAAGATAGCCGGCGAGATGATTTCACTCGGCGCCATCGAGCTGATGGTGCAAAAGCTCTGGCCGGAAGCTTTCCATGCCGCTGTCGCGGTCGAGGACAAGCGGAAGGGCGAACGCATTGTGCTGGTCACAACCAAGATGCCCGCCTTGCGCGAGGAACTGCGGGACTATTCCCGCAGATTCGGCGCCACCGATCTGATGGTGCCCGGCGAAATCATCAATGTTCCGGAAATCCCGCTGCTGGGATCAGGCAAGACCGATTATGTGACCGCCCAGAAGATTGCAGACGACTGGATCAAGGCACACCGTGCTGACAGCAGCGTTTGAAAGGCTGCGCCGCCTGACGGTTCCCGGACTGAGGCCTGTGGCGATGCTGTTCAAACTAGTTTTTCGCGTCGTCATCCTGATCAGAAGATGAAGTGGGATCTGCATCCCCGGCCCCGGTTTTCGCGTTCGACTGGTACGATTTCGGACCGTATTTGCGCGCCCAGGCCCGCGCTCCGAAAGGCAGTGACGCGAGATAGGCGAGCGCTGTGACAGTCAGCGTTTCCCAGGTGAAGCTCATCAACAGCGACACATAGACCACAGCGACAAGAATGAACGGCAACACCAGATCGCGGCGAACGCCGCCGCCGACGCCCTTGCCCGAAAACACGGGCACCCGGCTGATCAGCAGGAAGCCGATGAAAATGGTGTAGGCGGCAGCGGCAAAGCCTGTCGTCCGGTCGATCGGCAATCCCATGATGCCAAGATAGACAGGCAACAACACCAGTAACGCACCGGCGGGCGCCGGAACGCCAACAAAATAATAGCTCTCCCACTCCGGACGGGTTGTGCTTTCCGAGATCACATTGAACCGGGCCAGCCGCAGTCCTGCCGCGACGGCAAAAACGATGGCCGCGATCCAGCCGAAGGAGCGCGCCTGATCGAGAATGAAGACATACAGCACCAATGCAGGCGCAACGCCGAAATTGATGATGTCAGCCAGCGAATCCATCTGTGCGCCGAATTTCGACTGGGCCTTCAGCAAGCGTGCCACGCGCCCGTCAACGCCGTCCAGAAAGGCCGCGAGCAGCACCATTGCCACAGCCATCTGGATCTGGTTTTCAAATGCCAGGCGGATCCCGGTCATGCCGGCGCAAATCGCCAGCACCGTGATCAGGTTGGGAACAAGCATCCGGAACGGAATTTCACGCAACCGGGGACCACGTCCCTCATGGTAGTCCGATTCATCCAGACCATGCGGGTCATAGGGCGGAAACGGCGTTGGCATGCATATCTCCCTTGTCGCGGGGCGAGTTACTAGTCGCGGCGGCTGACCACCGGGCCCTTGTTCGATCCGAATTCGGCCAGCATGGTTTCCCCTGCAATGGCGGTCTGGCCGACGCTGACCAGAGACCGCGCGGACGCGGGCAGAAACACATCGAGCCGGGACCCGAAACGGATCAGGCCAAACCGTTCGCCCGCATCAAGCTGTTCGTTCTCTTCAGCCCAGCACAGGATGCGGCGCGCCACCAGACCTGCGATCTGCACCACGCCGATTTCGCCATGACCGGCGGTGTCGATCACCAGACCGCTGCGCTCGTTTTCGGTGCTGGCCTTGTCGAGTTCGGCATTGAGGAACGATCCCTGCGAATAGATCTTGCGCACCACACGGCCCTTCACCGGCGCGCGGTTCACATGGCAGTTGAACACGTTCATGAAGACCGAAATGCGAAGCATCTCGTCGGATCCCAGACCCAGCTCGGCAGGCGGCACCATCCGCACGACCGACGACACCCTGCCGTCGGCGGGGCTGATCACCAGTTCATCGTCCAGCGGCGTCACCCGTTCCGGATCACGGAAGAAATACGCGCACCATGCCGTCAGCACCATGCCGATCCAGAACAGCGGATCAGCGATCCAGCCAAGCAGCACCGATGCGCCAAAGAATGCTGCAACGAATTTGTAGCCTTCCCGGTGAACCGGTACCAGCGCATTGCGAACGCTGTCGATAATGCTCATGACGTCTTCCCTGATTTGTCCATTGGCCGTGACTACAGCAAATCACCCAAAAGAGGAAACCACTTTCCAGCGTCAATTGCACACATGGCGCTCAGGCGTCGTCAATCTCCGGCGTGCGCCGCCGTGTCACGATGCCCATTTCATCCTCCTCGCGCATGCGCTTGAGTTGCTCTTCGGCCTCGGTGGCCTCGCGCTGCCGATCCCACATCGAAGCATAAAGCCCCTTCTGCGACAGCAGATCGGCATGCCGCCCGCGTTCGGCGATCTGGCCATCCTTGAGCACGATGATTTCATCGGCGCTGACCACCGTCGACAGCCGGTGAGCGATCACCAGCGTGGTTCGGCCCTTGGACACGAAATCCAGCGCGGCCTGAATTTCCTGCTCCGTCGCCGTGTCGAGCGCCGAGGTTGCCTCATCAAGAATGAGGATCGGTGGCGCCTTGAGAATGGTACGGGCGATTGCCACCCGCTGTTTCTCACCACCCGAGAGCTTCAGTCCGCGTTCCCCGACCATCGCCTTGAACCCGTCAGGCAGAGCCCGGATGAAACCGCCGATCTGGGCGAGATCCGCTGCACGGTCGACCTCTTCCTCGGTGGCGTCAATCCGGCCATAGCGGATGTTGTAGGCAATCGTATCGTTGAACAGAACCGTGTCCTGCGGCACCATGCCGATGGCGGCGCGCAGGCTCTTTTGCGTCACATCGCGCACATTCTGCCCGTCAATGATGATGTTGCCCGACTGGATGTCATAGAACCGGTAAAGCAGCCTCGAGATGGTTGATTTTCCGGCGCCCGACGGTCCGACGATAGCGACCGTTTTTCCCGCAGGCACTTCGAATGAAACGCCCTTGAGGATCGGCCGTGCCGGATCATAGCTGAAATTGACATTGTCAAAGCGGATGGCGCCTTGCTCCACGGCAAGCGGTTTGGCAGTCGGCGCATCACGCACTTCGGGCTCGACATCCAGCAACTCGAACATTTGCTCGATGTCGGTGAGACCCTGGCGGATTTCGCGATAGACGAAGCCGATGAAATTCAGCGGCACCGAGAGCTGCATCAGCATCGCATTGATGAACACGAAATCGCCGATGCTCTGTTCGCCTGCCTGAACAGCCAGCGCCGACATCACCATCATCACCGCCATGCCGGTTCCGAAAATGACGCCCTGCCCCATGTTGAGCCAGCCAAGCGAGGTCCAGACCTGGGTGGCCGATTTTTCATAGGATGCCATGGATTCATCGAAGCGGCGCGATTCCATCTCCTCATTGCCGAAATATTTGACTGTCTCGTAGTTGAGAAGCGAATCGACCGATTTGGTGTTTGCATCCGTATCCGATGCGTTCATCGACCGCCGGATCGAGATGCGCCAGTCCGACGCCCGCACCGTGAACCAGATGTAGAGCCAGACGG
>Ga0114910_1000198_pt1 | contig 32565 bp, 38 predicted proteins | sample MalvireepMed_908_FD_83500 | JGI IMG/M metagenome (GOLD analysis project Ga0114910, IMG submission 83500) | Marine viral communities from the Global Malaspina Expedition - Malaspina viral metaG DeepMed_908 | ecosystem: Environmental > Aquatic > Marine > Oceanic | place: Mediterranean Sea...
GAATAGCGCTGCCCGATATAGCCGGAGGCGAGCGAGCCGATGATGTTGAAGAAACCGATCAGCGCCAGCGACAGCACGGCATAGGAACTGTCAACGCCGATGTCACGCAGATAGGCCGGGAAATGGGCGGTGATAAAGGCCACCTGAAAGCCGCAGACAAAAAAACCGGAGACCAGCAAGAGATAGCTCTTGTGACCAAGCGCCTCGCGCAGGGCTTCGCCGATGGATTGCTTGTACTGCAGCGCTGATTGCGTGCCGGACTTGGAGTTGCCACGCAGAGGAATGGCCAGGAACGGGATGATGAACATCATCGCTGCCATCCAGACCAGCGCTTCCTGCCAGCCATAGGCGTCGATCAGGCCCTGGCTCAACGGCGCAAAGACGAACATGCCGGCCGAGCCTGCGGCGGTGCCGATGCCAAAGGCCATGGAGCGCTGTTCCGGCGCGACATTGCGGGCGAAGGCTGCCAGCACAATGCCGAAGGACGCCGAGGCGATGCCGAGGCCGACAAGAACGCCGCCGCCGATATAGAACCAGCCGGGGGTCGGGGCCACCGACATGATGAAAAGTCCGCTGGAATAGACAAGCGCGGACAGGGCCAGCACTTTCCAGGTGCCGTACTTGTCGGCTATGGCGCCGAAGACCGGCTGCCCCAGACCCCAGAAAAGGTTCTGCACCGCCATGGCGAGGCCGAATGTGGTCCGGTCCCATCCCGTATCGGCAAGCATCGGGAGCTGGAAGAAACCCATGGCCGAACGCGGTCCGAAGGACATCAGCGCGATCAGCGAGCCGGCAATGATGATCAGCCAGGGCAGGGGCGCACTGGCGGCGGCGGGACGGGATGCGGACATCGGTTGGCTCCTAGAATGCCCGGCGACATTAGGGATTTCCCCGCATTCGACAAGTGCATTTGATTGAACGCAATCATCAGTGAAATTGATCAGCCGGACCGGCGGCGGGCCGCGCTTGCGCCAGGTTTGCCTCTGTATTCAGTGAGATGGCGTGTCCGGATGCTTACCCGAACAGCTGGAGGATCGATTGAGTGCTCGAATTGGAGAGCGACAATGCCTGAATGCCGAGCTGCAGCTGCGTCTCCAGTGCCTTGAGACGTGTGGATTCATCGTTCATATCTGCATCAACGAGACGCCCGATACCGCGTTCGATCGTATCTCTAAGATCGGCAATGAAATCACTCTGAATCCCTATACGGCTATTCAGCGCGCCAAGCTCTGCGGCAGCATCGATCATGTCAGACATCATCATGTCCACCACCACGATCATTTCGTCGAGCTCGGCATTTGTCGTTGTGGAGGACAGGCTGATTTCGTTCTGGTGAACACCGGGGCTGGTGGACAGGACGAGAGCCCAGAGCTGGCTGGCGCCGATTGCCAGGGCGTATCCGTCTGACGTCAGAATGCCCTCGTCGCCGCCGTTGAGATCGTCGATCAGATAACGCGAACCGGTGGAGGCGGGGTTGGGATCATAATTCAGGGTCGAGATCGAAACCGTTCCATCGGCCGCCCGGTTGAACGATCCAACCACCGTTTTGGCAAGCGCATATGTCGTTGCTTGGCCAGCAGAGGCGATGAGCCAGTTCTCACCGTTGAAACTGGAGGATTCGGCGATCGACCGGATCTGGTTTTTCAGCTCGGTGAGTTCCTTGTTGATCTTTCCCTTGTCGACACCCGGTTCACGCGCGGCCACAAGTTTGGCCTTGATCTCGTCGACTATTTCGATGGCACCGTCCATGCCGGTATAGGCAGTATTTACTGTGGCGGCTCCAAGGGATAGCGCGTCTTCGACGGCCGAAAGCGCCTTGTTGTCGGATCGCATGGTTGTCGCAATCGACCAATAAGCTGCGTTATCCGACGCGTTTTCAATTCGAAAGCCGGACGAGACCCGCGCCTGGGTCGCTTCCATCGACCGGTTGATGGTCCGTAATGTGTCAAGTGCCGCAATAGCTGCGACGTTCGTCATGAGACTGGTCATGTACAAACTCTACAAAATGAGAAACATCGAACAGCCCCTCAAGGGGCGACGGGCGATCAATTCCTGCAGTGTTGGCTATACTGTTTTTGGGGAAACATGGTGAATATCCGGTTAATATCCTAAATGTTACCGGCAAGAAATTGCATTCCAATTGCTCTGGTTCCGCAGGCGGGCGGAACCGGAAGAGGACGCCCCCGGCAGTTGACTCTATTGCGCCGGATACGGATGCTGAAAGCAGATGCTCCGGCATCAGGAGGAGACAGCTCATGAATTGCGGGATTTCACGGGTATTCGCTGCAGCGGTGCTTTTGTTTGGGTTCACGGTGTTTGCCGTCGCTGGAGATTTCGACCCGGATCGCGCCACCTTTGATCCGGAAAGCAAGTTTGTCATCACCCCCTTCGGCGCCATCATCGGTGATCCGGCGCAGGTGACCGACCTTTCCACCGACCGGATCGGCTTCACCTATTGCTCGGCGGTGCCGGACAAGGACCGCGGGCTGCTGCTGATGGCATCTATTGTCATTCCCGCGCAGGGCGGCGCAGAAGGTGGCGGACATGCGATGATGCTGCCTGTCGACCAGGCGCGTGCTTTCATCGCCTTTCTGCGCAAGGGGCCGGAATGGGCGAAGGTGGCGGCTGATAACAAGGTCGGGCTGTTTTCCAAGCCGATAGGTGACGTGACCGGCAAAGAGGGCGATCCCGAACATCTGTCGATCAAATTTGTTTCCGACGAGCAGAGCAACGGGTCCGTGCGGATCGAACATGTGCTGGGCGGTGTGACCAGGGCCTTCGGGCTGGGCATCAATCCAGCGCTGAAATTTGCTGCACAGGCCGAGTTCGTGCTCGAAACGGTACTTGCTCAAACGCCTGAATCGGCCCCCGCAGAAGACGCGGAAAAGTCAAAATTGTTCGAATGAACGATGCTGCAGCGGCCGGTCGCCATAGTCCGGCTGACTTGCATTCGCAAAGGCAAAGTCTTATGTGAAGTGTTCCCCGGCATTGCCGGGTTCTTTTGAAACCTGATTATGCTCAAATTGAGCATAATAGACGAAGACGGGAGGGTTTTCCATGACCCGGTTGGAAACAGGCACCACCGCTCAGGCGACCAGACAGGCGCAAACTGCGGCGGAACGTTTTGGCGTGATGGAGCGTCCGGAGTTGAAGTATACCCCGGCCGTGGCCCGCGAAACCGCGCATCTTTACGAGCGCGTCCGCAACCATATCCCGGAAATCGAGTGGCCCGTCTACGCGCCTTACGTGCACGCCATCAACCGGATCAAGAAGGAACGCGGGGCCGCGATCCTGGCACATAATTACCAGACCCCGGACATCTTCCACTGTGTTGCCGACATCGCCGGTGATTCGCTGCAGCTGGCGCGCGAGGCAACGCTGGTTGACGAGCAGATCATCATCCAGTGCGGCGTGCATTTCATGGCCGAGACCTCAAAACTGCTCAACATGGAAAAGACCGTGCTGATCCCTGACGGCAAGGCCGGGTGTTCGCTGTCGGATTCGATCACCGGCGCGGATGTGCGGCTGCTCAAGGAGCGCTATCCCGGCGTGCCGGTGGTGACCTATGTCAACACGTCTGCCGATGTGAAGGCCGAGACCGATATCTGCTGCACCTCGTCCAACGCCGTGGCTGTGTGCGAGAGCTTCGAGTCCGATACCATTCTTTGTATTCCGGACGAATATCTGGCGATGAATGTCGCCAAGCAGACCAAGAAGAAGATCCTGACCTGGAAGGGCCATTGCGAGGTGCATGAGCGCTTCACGGCAGAGGAACTGCTGGCCTACAAGGAGGCCGATCCGACCATCGAGATCATCGGTCACCCCGAGTGCCATCCCGACGTGATCGCGGTCTGCGACTATTCCGGATCGACTGCCGGTATGATCAATTATGTCAAGGACACGCGGCCGCCACGGGTGTTGCTGGTGACCGAATGCTCGATGGCCTCCAATATCGAGAGCGAAGTCGAAGGCGTCGAGTTCATCAAGCCGTGCAATCTGTGCCCGCACATGAAACGCATCACTCTGCCCAAGATCCTCGACAGCCTGCTCACCATGACCGAGGAAGTTGTGGTTGACCCGGCGATCGCCGATCGCGCCCGGCTGGCGGTCGAGCGGATGGTCAATCTCAAAAACTGACGGTCTGGCCCGGCGGTTTACGGATCGCCAGCAACCAGCAGGGAGCATGTCATGGCGTCCACCGCAATCGCTGTCCATCAGCCGCAAACGGTCAAGCGATCCGATGAGGTCGTCATCATCGGCGGCGGGCTTGCAGGCCTGTTCTGTGCGCTGAAACTGGCGCCCAAGGCGGTGACCGTTCTGGCTGCGGCGCCGATCGGCCGCGGAGCATCCTCGGCCTGGGCGCAGGCAGGCATTGCCGCGGCGGTCGGGCCGGGGGACACCATCGAAAGCCACGTCACGGACACGATTGTCGCCGGCGACGGCATTGTCGACGAAGCCATTATCCGCACCATGGCATCAGAAGCCTCCGACCGGATTCATGACTTGCTCGCATACGGCGTGCCGTTCGATCGCGATCTGGAAGGCCATCTGGCGGTCAGCCGGGAGGCTGCGCATTCGGAAAGCCGCATCGTCCGCGTCAAGGGCGATATGGCAGGGCGCGCCATCATGGAAGCGCTGGTGGCTTCGGTGCGCAACACGCCGTCGATCCGGGTGCTGGAAGGCTATGTGGTCGAGGACCTGATTGTCGAAGACGGCAAGGTGACCGGCGTTGTTGCCCGCGACAAGGCCGGAAGCGGTGAAGAGTTGCACCGGGTGACGGGCTCGAATGTGGTGATGGCCACCGGTGGTATCGGCCATCTTTATGAGGTAACGACCAATCCGACGGAAGCCAGGGGTGGTGGCATCGGCATGGCGGCTCGCGCCGGCGCACGGCTTGCGGATATGGAATTCGTGCAGTTTCACCCCACCGCGATCAATGTCGGCAAGGACCCGGCGCCGCTGGCCACCGAAGCGCTGCGGGGTCATGGCGCGACACTGCACAATTCGTCCGGAGAGCGCTTCATGCTGCCGCTGCATCCGGATGCCGAGCTTGCGCCCCGCGATGTGGTGGCGCGCGGCATCTTTGCCGAGGTCAAGGCGGGCCGCGGCGCCTTTCTCGATTGCCGCACTGCCGTTCACGACTTCGCGGCGGAATTTCCCACCGTCTTTGGCTATTGCCAGGAAGCGGGCATCGACCCGGCCCGGGAGATGATCCCGGTCATTCCGGCGGCGCATTATTTCATGGGCGGCATCTGGACCGACACCAATGGACGCTCATCGCTGCCGGGGTTCTGGGCCTGCGGTGAATGCACGTCCACAGGTGCGCACGGGGCCAACCGGCTGGCGTCGAACTCGCTGCTGGAGGCGGTGGTGTTCTCCGCCCGCATTGCCGAAACAATGAAAGCTGAAATCAAGGCCGACGCGCCGACGAACTGGCAGGATGGATCGGTGACGACGACCGAGTACATCACGGAAAACGACCATCCCAACATGATCGCCTTGCGCAAGACCATGAGCGCTCATCTGGGCGTGTTGCGCGATGGCGGGGGCATGCGCGAGGCTCTTGGCACGATTTTGCATCTGGCCCGGGAAAGCCATTCCGTGCGGTTCGACAATGTTATCACCACGGCGAAACTGATCGCGGTTTGCGCGCTCAACCGCACTGAAAGCCGGGGCGGGCATTTTCGCACCGATTACCCCGAAGAACAGGCGGCGTGGAAACGGCGCACGCTGGTGACGCTCGATCAGGCCCATGCCATCATCCCCGACCTGCTGGAGAGCTGAACAATGTCCACTGCATTCCTTCCCGAGCTGCCGCAATTGATGGTCGAGGATCAGGTGCGTGCAGCGCTTCTGGAAGACCTTGGCCGGGCAGGCGACATCACCTCCAACGCCGCCATCGGCGCGGACCGGCAGGCGACGGCGGAGATGAACAGCCGCGAGGCCGGGATCATCTCCGGGCTGCCGCTGGCCGAAGCCGCCTTTCGTTTGATCAATCCGGCTGTCCGGTTTGAAGCACTGGTGCATGACGGGGCACGGGTGGAACCCGGCACGATGATTGCGCGGATTTCCGGTTCCGCACGCGGGCTGCTGTCAGCCGAGCGGGTGGCGCTGAACTACCTCATGCATCTGTCCGGCATCGCCACCCATACGGCGCGGTTTGCCGATGCCATTGCGCACACTTCGGCGAAAGTCACCTGCACCCGCAAGACCATTCCGGGACTGCGTGGCGTGGAGAAATATGCCGTGCGCTGTGGTGGCGGTTCATCGCATCGCTACGGGCTCGACGATGCCATCCTGATCAAGGACAATCACATCGCGGTGGCCGGTGGAATAGCTGCAGCATTGCGGGCTGCCAAGGCCTTCGCAGGTCATCTGGTCAAGGTCGAGATCGAGGTTGATACGCTTGAGCAGTTCGAAACCGTGCTTGCCGAAGGCGCGGATGTTTGTCTGCTCGACAACATGGGGCCGGAGACATTGCGTGAGGCCGTTGCGATGAACAATGCCCGTGACAGGGGGCGGATCACGCTTGAAGCCTCCGGCAACGTCAATCTCGACACGATCAGGGCCATTGCCGAAACCGGAGTTGATTATATCTCCACCTCAAAGATCACCATGGCAGCACCTACGCTGGATATCGGGCTGGACATGGCGATCGCTTGAAAGCCGCTGTTCCGGTCGTCTCCGGTCAAGATCAACTCAACAATCGAAGCCTGAAAACAATCCGGCGAACCGGATGGCACCTTCGCGCTGCGAGGTAAGAACCAGCATTGGAACTCTTGTGACAGCTCATATTGCGACGGACCGCAAGGCCAATCTTGCAGGCAGTGTCTGGATGATTACGGCGATGGCCATCTTTGCCATCGAGGATGCCTTTGTCAAAGCAGCCTCCGTGACGCTGCCGGTCGGTCAGGTGCTCGTGTTCTTCGGCCTTGGTGGAGCCCTCGTCTTTGCCGCCGTGGCGCTTGTCAACAAGCAGCCTCTTTACAATCAGGACGTCGTATCGCGGCCAATGCTGGCCCGCGTTGTCTTCGAGATCACCGGCCGGCTGTTCTACGTGCTTGCGCTTTCGCTGATCCCGTTGTCGGCGGCAACGGTCATCCTGCAGGCGACACCGCTTGTTGTGGTCGCAGGCGCGGCACTGGTCTTCGGCGAAAAAGTGGGCTGGCGGCGTTGGACGGCGATATTCGTCGGGCTGGTCGGTGTGGTGGTCATCCTTCAGCCGGGAACAGACAGTTTTTCGATGTTGTCGTTTCTGGCCGTGCTTGGAATGATCGGGTTCGCGGGACGTGATCTGGCCAGCCGCGCTGCGCCTGCCGGGTTGGGCACTGCCATTCTCGGGCTCTACGGCTTTCTGTCCATTGTCGTCGCCGGCGGGTTCTACGCGGCCTGGCAAGGCGTGCCCTTTGTGATGCCGGATGGCGAAACATCACTGTGCGTGCTCGGCGCTGTACTGGCGGGTGTCGCGGCCTATTCCTGCCTGATGAAAGCGATGCGCAGCGGAGAGGTGTCTGCGGTCACGCCGTTCCGATACACAAGGCTGCTGTTTGGCATTGCGCTCGGGATCGTGTTGTTCGGTGAACGGCTGAATGGGGCGATGATCATCGGGTCGGGACTGATTGTCGTCTCCGGCCTGTTCATTCTCTGGCGCGGCCGGCAGGTTGGCGCCGCGGCATGATGTGCGTGTCTGCTTCGCCGGTCAAAGTTTGACGGTGTGGCGATAGCCAAGACATCATCGCACGACGCTTTAAGTTCATTTCAAACGCATGGTCAAAAAAAGGGCCGCCATCTCTGGCGGCCCCTTGGTTTTTAGCGTGGCTCGCTGTGCAGGCCTTTTACGATGGCGAAACAGGCGAGCAGCAGCACGATCGTGAACGGGAAGCCGGTCGAGACCGCCATGGCCTGGAGCGCCCCCAATCCACCACCGAGCAGCAGCGCGATGGCGACGAGGCCCTCGAAGCTGGCCCAGAAGATGCGTTGCGGCACCGGTGCGTCGACCTTGCCGCCTGCAGTGATCGTGTCGATCACCAGCGAACCGGAGTCTGATGATGTGACGAAGAACACGATTACCAGCACGATGGCGATGAACGAGGTGATCTGCTGCAGCGGCAAGGCTTCGAGCATGGCAAACAGCTTCAGTTCCAGCGGAGCGTCGACGACAAGCTGATAGCCGTCATTGACCAGCTGGCTGATGGCGGTGCCACCGAAAACCGTCATCCAGAACACCGAGACAAGCGACGGGATGATCAGAACGCAGGTCAGAAACTCGCGCACCGACCGTCCGCGGCTGACGCGGGCGATGAACATGCCGACAAACGGTGACCAGGAAATCCACCAGGCCCAGTAGAATGCTGTCCAGCCCTGACGGAAATTGTCATCCGTGCGTCCAAACGGATTGGAGAGTTCCGGCAGGTAGCGGGCATATTCATAGAGGTTGTGGAAGAAGCCGGTGAAAATGGCCATTGTCGGTCCGACGAGCAGAACGAAGACCAGCAGCAGGGCTGCCAGGATCATGTTGATCTCGGACAGGCGTTTGACCCCGGCGTCAAGGCCGGCAACCACCGACATCAGCGCGACCCCCGTGATTGCGGCGATAAGCACAACCTTGGACACATCGCTTACCGGGATGCCAAAGATATGGTTGAGACCGGCATTGGCCTGTTCCGCACCGAAGCCCAGCGATGTTGCCAGTCCAAACAGAGTCGCGAAGACGGCCAGGATGTCGATTATGTGGCCGGTCCAGCCCCAGACCCGTTCACCGAAAATCGGGTAGAACACCGAGCGCATCGTCAGCGGCAGGCCCTTGTTGTAAGAGAACAACGCCAGCGCCAGTGCGACGACGGCATAAATCGCCCAGGGGTGCAGGCCCCAGTGGAAGATCGTCGCGGCCATGCCGAGATCACGTGCCTCAGCCGTGTTGCCCGCGGCTCCGCCGAGCGGCGCCCAGCTGTCGGGCGAACCTGCGCCCTCCGCCACCGAGGAGGAAAAGTGCGAGATCGGCTCCGAGACGCCATAGAACATCAGTCCGATGCCCATGCCGGCGGCAAACAGCATCGCGAACCAGCCGGAATAGGAATAATCCGGCGTGGCGTCCTTGCCGCCGATCCGGACTTTGCCGTAGGGCGAGACAATCAGGAACAGGCACAGCAGCACGAAGATGTTGGCGGCGGTGAGGAAGAACCAGTCAAAGGTGCCGGTCAGCCAGTTGCGCAGATCGTTGAACGCCGCGCCAGTGCTTTCCTGGAATGCCAGGGTGACAAAGACAAAGGCGACAATGGTCAATCCGGAGATTGCAAAGACCGGATTATGGATGTCGAGGCCGAAGGGGCCAACAGACATGGAAATATTGTCCTGACCGACCTCGTATTCCGTGTCGATCGGGGTCGCCGGGCCTTCCGGCGCCGGGATACCCTGTTCGTTGTTGTCGCTCATTAAGTATTCTCCCGCTTGTGTTTTGTTTTGTTTTGTAATGCCACGTGCCGTACGTTGCGCTTAGCCGCGCACGAGAAAGACTGATGCATTGGTGTGGGTTGCAATCCGGCCGCCGTTTGAAGGCCAGATATGATCGGCGACATTTGGAATATGCGTCGCCATCACAACGAGGTCACTGCCGGTTTCATCCACCGCCTTGATCAGTGCGTCGTCCAGATCAACTGCCGGGTCATGGCTGACCACGGTCTTGCCATCGGCCTGGATGCCATGGGTGCTGGTCTGGGTTGCTATGAAGTCGTTGAGTTTTTGTGAATATTCTTCCGGATTATGGCCAAGCGGCCCGGGTGCCGACGATGTTACGCCGACATAAGTCACAGGTGCATGATAGAATTTTGCCAGATTAGCGGCGGTGTCCAAAGCAAGCGCCAATTTATCGACGTGTGCAAGATCCACGGGTACCATGATTTTCTTGTACATTCGCTCTTCCCGTCTCGTTTGCGACCGGCCGGTCGTTAGCCGGTTCTTTTGATTTTGCATCAGCCTACCGCGTATGGTGGGCTGCTGATGCGTTTCAAACGGCCAATAATAAGCCCGATTGCGACCAAAGGCTAACGTGGCGAATGTGTGATTGTAAACTGAAGCAGCCCGGATTTGATTGGAACGGGCTGTCTATCCCAAGGTTATTCCAAGGAAATCCGACTGATTGAGTGCATCACGCGGTTCTCGCTGCGGGCATCAAATTGGGATAGAAGAGGCTGTGTACCGGGTTGGGAGGCCCGGCGGCAAGAGTATGGCAAAGGGAGGTAGATGCCACAATGAACCTGTTTTCAATGTTGAACCAGCGTGCCGAGAACGGCGATCCAGTTCGCGTCGGGATGATCGGTGCGGGCAAGTTCGGCACCATGTTCCTGTCGCAGGTGCGCAGGCTCGCGGGCATTCATCTAATCGGCGTGGCGGATCTGTCGCCGGCAAATGCGCGCTCGAACATGGCGTTCGCCGGCTGGGAGCCGGAGCGGTTTGCGGCGACGTCGCTGGACCAGGCAGCCAAAGACGGGGGAACCCATGTCGGCGATGACTGGCAAGCGCTTGTCGCCCATCCGGCGGTCGACATTGTCATCGAATGCACCGGTGCACCGGTCGCGGCAATCGATCATATCCTCGGGGCATTTGATAACGGCAAGCATGTCATCAATGTCACGGTCGAAGCGGATGCATTTTGCGGCTATGCACTGGCACGAAAAGCTGAAGCTGCGGGAGTGATCTACTCCATGGCCTATGGCGACCAGCCGGCCCTGACCTGCGATCTGGTCGACTGGGCGCGGACCTGCGGCTTCAACGTGACGGCTGCCGGGCGCGGGCACAAATGGCTGCCGGAATTTCGCAAGTCGACACCGGAAACCGTGTGGGACCATTGGGGTGTTACCCGCGAAGCCGCCGAGCGCGGGCGGCTCAACCCGAAGATGTTCAACTCGTTTCTCGATGGCTCCAAGCCGGCAATTGAATCTTCCGCCATCGCCAACGCGACGGGTCTGATGGTTCCGGCGCAGGGTCTGCAGTTTCCCGTCGGCGGGGCAGAGGATCTGGCCAACATCATGCGGCCAAAGTCGGAAGGCGGGCATCTCGAGCAAAAGGGCATGGTCGAGGTGGCGTCTTCTCTCAGCCGCGACGGCACGCCGGTGCCTTACGATATCAGGCAGGGCGTCTGGGTGGTGTTTGAGGGGGACACGGAATATCTGCGCAACTGCTTCCAGGAATATCTTGTGCGAACCGATGACAGCGGCCGCTACTCATCGCTCTACAAACGCTGGCACCTCATCGGGCTTGAACTGCCGGTGTCGGTTGCCTCGGTCGGGTTGCGCCGGGAACCGACCGGCGTCGCGCGGCATTTCAACGGGGATGTCGCGGCCATCGCCAAGCGCGACCTGGCTGCCGGCGAGATACTGGATGGGGAGGGCGGCTACACCGTGACCGGTGGCCTGCGTCCGGCGAAGGCATCTGTGGCGGCTGGCTATCTTCCGCTGGGGCTGGCGCACAATGTCCGGCTGAAACGGGCAATCGCCGATGGTGCGCCGGTCCGGTTCGAGGATGTTGAAATCGATGAGACGACCACGGCCTACAAGCTGCGCAGATGGATGGAGACATTGTCCTGAGTGCGGGATTGATGGTGGTCTAATCGATGTGACAGCGTTTGAATGGATGCGCTTGCGGGACACCGGGAGGTGCCGCCGTCAAACAGTTCACCGCAGATCGAACTCCTGCTGCGCAAATTGCGACGGCGGCAGGCCGACATGCCGGGTAAAGGCAACGCTGAAAGCGCTGGCAGAGCCATAGCCGATGCGCCCCGCGATTTCTCCGACGCCGATGTCACGCTGCCGCAGCATGGTCTTGGCCTGCGCCATGCGCCAGGCAAGCAGATATTCCATTGGCGCCAGTCCGACCAGGCGCTGGAACCTGTCGAAAAAGGCCGAGCGCGACAGGCCCGCCTGCCGGGCCAGCTCAGCAACCGTCCACCGCTTCGTCGGGCTTTCGTGCATGGCCCGGATTGCCAGTGTCAGCCGTTCGTCCGCCAGTCCGCGCAGCAGGCCCGGCGATATTTCAGGGCCTGTGACCGAACGAAGCGCTTCGATCAGCAGCACCTCGAGCAGACGTTGCATGATGACGTCACGGGCCGGCCGCCTGGCGCGCGATTCATCGCTGACCAGCTGGGTGAGGGCTGACAGCCGCAGATCATCGCGGATGTGGATCAGCTGAGGCAGCAGCGAGACCAGCAGGGCAGCATCGGGGGAGCCGAAGACGCAGTACCCCACACGCAAGCGCACATCGGGCGGACCGTCCTGCCGCCCGTGCCTGATTTCGCCATCAAGCCTTGAGGCGATCGACGGGTCAAGGGCGTCTGAACCTCCCGGATCAAGATTGGACATGGTGAAGTTGTGTGCTGACGGAATCAAGACAAAGTCGCCTTCACGAAGGGTGACAGGGGCATGATCATCCACGGCAAGCAGGCACGAGCCTTCGAGCAGCACGCAAAAGAACGGCCGCCCGAATTCCGCACGCTGCACGCTCCACTGGCCGGCCCCGCTGGCAAGCTTGGAAAAAGGTGCAGCAGGACGCAGCAGTGTGACGATTTCCGCCAGCGGATCGATCATTCAGGACTCCTGCAAATGATATTTGGATTTTGGATTATAGATCGTCCGGAAAGCGCCGTCTATCCTGATGTCAGTTCAAACCAAAGGAGCTGCCATGAAAACCGTACTCATTACCGGATGCTCATCCGGGTTCGGGCTGGAGACCGCCCGCCACTTCCTCGAGCGCGACTGGAAAGTGATCGCCACGATGCGAAAGCCGGATCACAACCTGCTGCCTGCATCAGACAATCTGATTGTGCTTTCTCTCGATGTTGACGATCCTGACAGCATCCGCGCGGCGGTAGAGGCCGCCGGGCCGATCGATGCGCTGGTCAACAATGCGGGTATCGGCCTGCTCGGGGTGTTCGAGACCACCGCGATGGCGACTGTCCGGGAGATATTCGGGACCAACACATTCGGCACAATGGCAATGATCCAGGCGGTGCTGCCGCAGTTCCGGGAGCGGAAGGCGGGCGTCATTGTCAATGTCACGTCCAGTGTGACACTGGCCCCCCTGCCGTTGCTGTCGGCCTATACCGCCAGCAAATCCGCGATCACCGCCTTTACCCAATCGCTGGCTTTGGAACTCCGGCAATTCAATATCCGACTGGCTGTGATCGAGCCGGGCCGGTCACCAACACGCTTTAGCGAGAACGCACGGCCCCGGATGGAGGGCGGGATACCGGACGCCTATGCGGGATATGCCGAGAGCGTGTTTGCCGGAATGGGAACGCCAGCCGGCACCGCTGCTTCCGATGTGGCAGAGGCGGTGTGGTACGCTGTCACTGATCCCGCCTCGCCGATGCGCATTCCCGCCGGTGCTGACGCCATCGCGATGGCCGAGGCGCGTTGACGTTATTGCCAAGGTGATACCGGTCTGATGCCGCCGTGTGGCTCGCTGCATGGCGGCATTGCGCAAGGGGCGGGGTCACGCAAATTGCGCTTCGCCGTTGCCGAAGGACCAGTTCTCCCGGCGGGTTTCGATCAGATTGATCACCACGTCGGCCTCGGGTACGCCTGCATCCGTGCCGAAATTGCCGGCGATAGCGCTGAAGAGGGCTCTCTTCTGATCGGCAGTTCTCCCCTCTGCGCAGGTGATTTGCACAATGACGAGATCGGCTGAATGGGCAATTCCGAGAAATTCGTCGGGGCCAAACAGCCCGGTTCCGGCCTGATGTTCGGTTATGATCTGAAAGAAGTCGTCTTCCGGCACGCCAAAGGCGCTGACCAGTGCGCGATGCACTCCCTTGCTCAGGGCGGAAGAATAGGACCGGTCGTGTCCTGCCGGGTGAAAAATACGCACCAGTGGCATGATGGATCTCCGTGTTGTGGTGGATGAATGTCGGGTGAGCGGCTCTCAGGCCGAAATCAGCTCGATGCGGTAGCCATCCGGGTCCTCGATGAAGGCGATGACATCACGCTTTCCGCCGGTTGGCTCATGCATCATGGGACCGGGGCCGCGGATGATGGTGACGCCCATTTCAGACAGGCGCTCGCATGCGGCGTGAATGTCCGCGACAGCGACAGCTACATGTCCGAAGCCGCTGCCGTGGGTGTAGTCTGTCCCGCCGTAATTGTAAGTCAGTTCGATGGCTGAGTTATCAGTCTCGTCGCCATAGCCGAGAAACACCAGAGTGAACTGTCCATCCGGATAGTCTTCCCGCCGCAGTTCCCGCATGCCCAGGGCATCCCGGTAGAAGGCGACAGACCGTTCGAGATCGACGACGCGGAGCATGGTGTGGAGCAGGCGGTTCGGGACATCCGGCCCGGGAGACTGAGTGGTCATCATCTGTATCCTTGGTGGTGGCTGGTGGCCCGGACGGAAAGGTTTGCTCTCCGTCCGGGCCGTCTGATGCATGGGCTTTGGCGCTTGCCGCCGGATGCTGCCGTCATTGGACCGGGGTCATGCATCCAGGGAATGACAGCGTCACCCGTTGGAGACAGCGGCTCCGATTTCGGCGTTGGTCATGGCCTTGCCGTCGAGATTCCATGTCCCGTCGACAGCATGAACGCCGTTCGCCCAGATGCGGTCCTTGTCGAGCGTGCCGGCTGACAGATCATGCAGGATCTGCGTCGCCTCGCCGAAAAACGCGGTCTGTACCGCGTGATCGGCAAGAGCAAAGGACGGGGTCTTGGTCTCAACCCAAGCGCCTTCGACCGGCTTGCCACCGGCAAATGTGTGTCCCCTGGGCAGAATGGAGAGGTGGGCGGTGACGTTCGGCGTCATCACCTTGTTTCCGGCCAAGCCGTGATGCTTGAGGAAAGCGTCGGTTATTCTGGCAATGGCAACGGCTTCCTGTCCTGCCGGAAGAGCGCCTTCGGTGAGGGTGAGCGAGATTGGCATGTGAGTTCTCCAGTTAACTTGCAAAATGCAATACGTAATTCTCTAAATGTACGTATTGTGTTTTGCAAGCTATTTTTTTATGCTCATGAAATGAAAGCTGAAACCAGAAAACGCACCTCCGGCTGCCCGGTCGCCTATGGGCTTGATACCTTTGGCGATCGATGGAGCTTGTTGATCATTCGCGAGATCATGCTGCGGGGCAAACGGACCTACAGCGAGTTCCTGCAGGCCGAAGAGGGGATCGCGACCAACATCCTGATTGATCGGCTGAAGCATCTGGAAGCGGAGGGGATCGTCGAGAAAAGCCGCGATCCCGGCAATCGCCGCAGCTTCATCTACAGCCTGACGCAGAAGGGACGCGACCTCGCCCCGATCATTCTCGAAATCGTCATCTGGAGCGGCGCCTATGATGACCGGTCAAACGCCATGCGCGATGTTCTTGAAAAAGTTCAATCTGACCGGGCCGGATTCGAGGCGCAGTTGCGTGCGGGCGAAAGCGGTTGAATTTCAGAGTGTTGGACCCTTAAGTGTAGCCATCGCCTGTGGTGTCGGTGTCTTGGGTTATCCCCGGCTGCCCAGCCTCAATCCCGGCGCCGGGCGTTCTTCCAGGATCTTGGCGCGGAATCGATAAAGCGCTGCGGGGCGGCCGCCGGTGGCCGAGCTGGAGGCGCCGGTCGGTTCGACCAGTTCGGCGCCCTCGACCAGCCTTCGGAAATTCTGCTTGTGCAGGTGGCGGCCTGAAATCGCCTCGACTGTTGTCTGCAGCTCGGTCAGCGTGAATTCGGGCGGCATAAGCTCGAACACCACCGGGCGATACTTGATCTTGGCTCTGAGCCGCTGCACCGCCGTGGCGGCGATGCGGCGATGGTCAAAGCGCATGGCATGGCCCAGCTGCGCAACAAGTCCCGTGGATTTCACTCGCTGATCGGCCACCGCCTCGCTCAGCAGTCCGGCCTCGTAGAGGAGTTCATAGCGGTCGAGCACCCGCTCCTCGTCCCAGGGAAAGTACCCCAATCCGAAGGCCAGCCTGATGCGCGCCTTCCGGCCGGGAGCCTGTTGCCGTTCCACCGGTTCGTCGGCCCAGGGCAACAGTCTGGGCAGGATCGCCGTGTCGAGCATTGCAGGGCGGCCCCGGCGCCAATCCTCCCACGGGAACAGTTCATACCAGTCGCGCCAGCGCGCGCCGGTCGCATACAGGGCTTCGGGGTTTTCGGCGTCCGCCCGGGTCAACGCCAGATATCCCACCGAGACCAGATGCGGACTGCCATTGTCCCTGGCTTCATCGCTGCGCATGTGACGTCCGCGGTCGCCGAATGTGTAGAGCTGTTCGACATATCCCAGATGCAAAGCCGTCTGGCTTTCCACGCTCGAGCGCAGGCTGGCTTCAAAGGTCCGGTCCCGCGCCGGATCGAACTGGCCAAACGGCAAACCGTCGGCTGCTCCTTCACCGGGAGAGGCCGGCACCGCCAGAATGCTCGGCGTGTCATTGGTGACCGCAACAATGGCGGCGTTGAGGCCAATCCGCAGCGGAGGGATGAGGTCAGTGTCCATGGCCGTGCTCAGCCGAGGCCCGCGGGACGGTCCGGGGTGGCAGCCGGCACATCATCGCCGGGCCGGATGGTCAGGCAGATACGGCCACCCTCAAAGGTGTCGGCGCCCCGGCCGATGGCCTTGATGGCGCGGATCAGCCGCCCCTGCCGGCCGAGCAGGGAATCGCCGATTTCTATCAGCCGCGCATTGGGTGTGACAAAGGGAGACGCGGCGCGCAACCGCTCTGCCAAGGCGATCTCGTCCTGGTCAGGCTCAAGGGCCAGGGCGGTGATGGCGGCAGCGGCAGGTGAGCGGGAAATCCCCAGCCAGCAGTGAATGACCAGTGGCGCGCGCTGGTCCCAGCCATGGGCGAATTTGATCAGGCGTTCGACATGGGCTTCACCCGGGGGCGTCAGGCCGGGACGGGATTCGGATATGTCATTGAGACCGAGCTTGAGGTGGCGGTTCTCCTCGATTACCGCGGGGCGGTGGAAGTGCTGGTTTTCGGCAAGCAGGCTCACCATTTCCCGCGCGCCATGCAACACAGCGGTCTCGGCGATCTGGTTGAGGCGGCAGACAAGAATGTAGGACATGGGTCAGCCTTCCATCGCGTGGCGCAGGGCCTCGATTGCCTCGAAACGCTGAACAAACATTTTCTCGACCTCAGCGGCCGGGCGGGGCGCCACATCAAGCATATCGCAGGTGATGCCGCGTGGCGGGCCGAAAATGGCGCGTGCCTCCTCGTCATCGAAACCGGCCAGTTCGGTCGCTTCGAAATAGGCTGCGATCTGGTCCGCGCGCTTGATCAGCGTCTTGATGGGTTTCGGCGTCACCGGCGGAAGACCGAAGCGGATGTGGATGGCGGACTCCAGCCGGGCTTCCACCGTCTTGTAACCGCCGCCGACCACGGCCTTGAAGGGCGAGATCATGTCGCCGATGACATATTCCGGCGCATCATGCAGCAATGCGAGCTGCAGGGTCTGGGGAGACGCGCCGGTGAGGCGTTCGACAATTGCCTCAACCATCAAGGAATGCTGCGCAACGGAAAATGCGTGATCGCCGCGGGTCTGGCCGTTCCAGCGCGCCACACGCGCCAGTCCTTGCGCTATATCGGAAATCTCGACGTCCAGCGGCGAGGGATCGAGCAGATCTAGTCTGCGGCCTGAGAGCATGCGCTGCCAGGCGCGGGGGGCTTTTTCGGCTGGGGGCATCGATCAGGCATCCGGTGTGTTCGGGTCACCGCTGTTAAAGGATAAACCGGCCCAGCCTGGCAAGGTCAAAGTGACCGGAATTCCCTCGAGGGTCAGCGGAACGTCCTGAGCCAGCGCATCGGCCACCCGATCGGTGCGAACGATTGCCAGCGCCGATGCGCCGGAGACCGTGCCGAGGCTGCCCACCGGTTTGTCGCCGGCCCGGATGCTGAGCTCTGTTCCTGGCTCACTGGTCACAGGCAGATCTGTCGCAGCCGTTACGGTGGCGACCCTGCGCCGGGCGGTTCCGCGGTGCTGCATGCGCGAGACAACCTCCTGGCCGACGTAACAGCCTTTCTTGAAATCAACGCCGCCATTCTTGTCCATCAGGACATCATGGGGAAACACATCCGACAGCGCAAAGTCGGAGCCTGATTCTGCGACGCCATAGGCCACTCGGACCGCGTCCCATGCCGGCCTTTCGGCATCAAGGACGGAGCCGCTGCCATACAGCCGCCAGACATGGGCCTCTTGCGGAAAGCGCATGTCGTTCAATGCACCGTGCGGAGCATTGCCATCCCAACCGGCGATCACTGGCGTTTCTGTGACTGTCTGGAACGTGACGGCAGCTCGCAGCTTGTAAAGCGTGAGCCTGCGGATGAAATCGGCTGTCTGGTCGGCCCGAATTTCGCAGAGATAACGGCTGTCAGTTGATTTCGAGATCAGGAAGTCGAACAGGATCTTGCCTTGCGGCGTGAGCAGGGCAGTGGGCCGGACCTCGCCGGGTTTGATTGCGTCGACATTGGCGGTGATCAGGTTCTGAAGGAAATGTCCGGCGTCTGCGCCATCCACTTGGACGATGTTCCGGTCGGGAAGAATCAGGGCTGGCACGGTGCGGCACTCCGGATGATTGGGATTTGCTCTTGAAGGGGACAGGTAGGTGGCCGCATGGCCGCAGGCAAGGGCTGTCCGGATCAGTCGCCGGCCATGAAGAAGCGCCACTCCCCATCAGGGGAGATCCCGACCCGGTAGAAGTTGTAGGCGCCGTAGGCCTTCATGTCCTCGACATCGCCGGCTGTGACCAGCCGCAGCAGCTCGACCTTCTGCGGGGGCGTCAGGCTTTCGAGCGGCAGGGCAACGAAATAGGGCCAGACATAGGTTTCATTGGGTTTGCCCGCATCGACGCGGATAAAGCCGGTATTGAGAAGATCGATGAGGATCGCCAGGATTTCCTGGCCTTCCGCATCGCCGGAGATCGAGCGCAGATACTCCACCGGATCGGCATCGGTTTCTCCCTGAACCAATCTCGTGGCACTGGGCCCGGAGCCAAGCAGAGACCGGAGTTTGTCCGGATCTCCCGTTGCAGCAGCCTGGAGAATCAGTTCGCGCATGCGCAGTGCTGATTCGGGTAGCTGAGTCAGATCGCTGATGATCTCCACCGTCACGTCGTCTGCAGCCGTAGCGGGGGGATCTTCAGGTGGGAATTGCAGCGTTTCGCGAATGACAGGGCTTGCTGCCGGCAGTCCGCCATCCAGCCCGGTGGTTGGTTCGTCAAGCGGTGGCGGCGTTGTCTGTTCCAAATCCGTGGCCGGCGGCTGCGCCGGTTTGAGCTCGCTCAATGCCAGAGCTGGCCCGGAGACACCAAGCATCAGCACCGCAACAATCGCGGCCGGTCGCAAACTCAAACAGTTCGTGCCAAATCCGCTTTTGCGCTTGCTGACCACGTTGCTCCCCGTCAAGAATCCTATTGAAGAATGCGTTCGGGCGAAAACTCACCGGCCAATATGCGGCCCCTGAGTGATTCCACCAGAGCTTCCGCCTGGTCCTCCCCCAAAGCGCGAACCGTTTCCCGAATGGCGGTGATCATTGCCGCATCGGCAATAATCTCCGGCTCAATGCCATCAGCCGTGCTCTCGGCCCATGCATCATGCTGCAACTCAAGAGCCACCTGGAGTTTTTCCTGGATGATCAGATCATCGAGTTCATCGGGCGTATGGGCTGTGGGATGTGTCATGCGGACCAACTCTTACTTACTATCTCGTTAACACCGTAGCACGGCTTGAAACGTTTCGGCACGGGGCAGAGGCGATATCGGTTAACAAACTGTCAATTTCCGTAACGTGCCACAATTTCTGCAATGAGTGTGGCACCTTCGTGACGGTATCGCTCCTCTGCCACAAGTGCTGAAGCTGTGCAAACCGTGTAAACCGAGGCGAAAGCGCGAAAGCCGCGATTGTACCCCGCAGTGAGTTGCTCGCGCCGGTTGGCTTCGCCAGCGGTCTCGCTGTCAAGCAATGCCTGCATGCTCTCGCGCCAGCCGTCTTCCCCCTCCGGATTGCACAGGTTTCTCAGATACTGGATTGATCCGATGATCTCGGCAAGCCGCAACAATCTCGCTTCATAGGGCGGAGCCGGCAAGTCCGGGGAGGCAATGACATCTTCAGTACTGTCTTGCGCCCACGCCGATGGGCTGCCCGGGGCCAGCAGTACCGATGTCAGCAGGATTAGGATCAGGAACAAGCGACGCATCATCGTTGCTCCCATACACCAAGACATTGCCCGATGAAATCCCGCCCCGGATTTGGGGCGCTTATTTGAGGATGCGGGTTTCGGGCAGGAAGGCGCGGACCACAAAGGCAAATGTCAGCTCATGGGCCATGATTTCGCCATCGTGGATGCCGCTGACGCTGGCGCCAGGCAAGCCCGCTCACATTCGGTTGATGCGGTGCCGTTTCAGGTCTTCAGCTCTTGTGCCAGACGCCTGATCTGATCGGCGCCGATGCCGCAGCATCCGCCCACCAGCGTCGCACCGGCCGCCACCCAGGCCCGTGCAAAGCGCAGATAGCCTTCGCCCTCAAGCTCGGCGCGCATGCCGCTGAGGCCTTCATTGGCCCTTTCGCCTGCGGTTTCGTCCGCGAAGGCATTGGCATAGACCCCGATTATGGTGTCCGCGCCGGTTTGGCGAAAAACCGAGGCGGCTTCGGCGACGGCAGCCTGCATGACTTCCGGCCGGGAGCAATTGAACAGCAACGCCTCGATGCCACAACTGGCGGCCCAGCGGGCGGCTTCGGCCACGGTTTCGCCGGAGCGCAGTTTTGACGTGGTGTCTAGGGCGTTGGGTTCGTCCTGAAGGGTGAATGAAATCCACACCGGTTTGCCGGTTGCGGCGGCCGCCGAATTGACTGCCTCGGCTTCCGCAATCAGGCTGAGCGTCTCGCCGAGCCAGACATCAACATAGGGCGCGAGATTGCCGACCAGCACCGACAGGTAGTCTTGCGCCCGGGAAGCATCGAAATTCTGTGGTTCATAAGAGCCGAAGATAGGCGGAAGGGAGCCGCAGACCAGAACGCCGCGGTCGGAACGGGCATCGGCAGCTTCCCGTGCCAGACGGCCGGACAATTCGATGAGCGAAGCGCCTTGGGCTTGAAATCGCTCCTCGCCGATGTGGAACGGCACCAGCGCATAGGAATTGGTGGTGATCGCGTCAGCGCCGGCATCGATGAATTCGGCATGAACCTGGCGGACAATCTCGGGACTTTCCATCAGGGCCAGAGCCGACCATTCAGGTTGCACGAGCCGGGCGCCAAGTCTGGTCAGCTCACGGCTCATGCCTCCATCGAGGATCTTGACGGGCCGGGCCATGTGAAATTTCCTTCTTGCAGAACGGCTGGGATCGGTTGAGCAGTTGACGGCGTCGGGCTTTTCGCCGAGGCGCCGCACTCTGTTCAAACGCTCTCTCCTCTGAGTACGAGTCGCAGGTCAAGGTCAACGTCAACGTTTATTGGCGTTCCGCCGGAGGTCTGAAACCATCAGCGCGGATGGCGTGATTCAACCACGCCTGTTGCCGGATCCAGATCCTAGCAGTCGTAGTCACACGCCGGATACCGGGGCTTTTTCAGTTACCGCGCCTCAAGCTGCTGCGCCAGCCTGTCCATGCAGGTGGTCATGCTTTGCGGTACGGGCAATTCGCGGATTTCTTCCGGGGTGTACCAGCCGACCGCCTTGGCATCGTCCAGCGCCCTTGCGGTTCCGCCGGGATCGTCGGCGAGAAACACCGTCAGCAGGAAGTTTGACTTGCCGGCTTCCCGCGAATCATCGGCGCTCAGGTCGAAGGTCATGAAGGGGCGGGGATTGGAGGCTTTCAGCCCGGTCTCCTCCTCCAGCTCCCGCAGGGCTGCGGCGTCGAGCGCTTCATCCGGGTCAACGCGGCCGCCGGGAAACGCGTACATGTGCTGCGCGGGCGGATTGGCGCGCAGAACCAGCAGATATCTGCCGTCGCGTTCAAGCGCCACGGAAACCGCAAGTGCCGGGCCTGTGGCCGTCTCGCCTGTCTGACTTGTCATTGCTTGACCCTGTTGTTGGCTTGCGTCATGGATTGGCAATGTGTGGACGTTTTTCATTAACGGCAACCCCGGAAGAAGTGCAGGAGCTGTTCGGGCTCGAGGAAATCGAGGATTTCCCGCCGCGCTACAATATTGCGCCGACGCAGCCGATCCTGATCATTGCCGGTGACCGCCGCCGGGGAGAGGGCGACAACCGCACCGACCGCCGGGCGCTGTTGGCGCGCTGGGGCTTTCTGCCCGGCTGGGTCAAGGACCCGGCAGACTTTCCATTGCTGATCAATGCACGCTCCGAGACCGCAGCCGAGAAAGCCTCGTTCCGCGCCGCCATGCGCCACCGCCGGGTGTTGATCGCGGCGTCGGGTTTTTACGAATGGCATCGTCCGCCCAAGGAGTCGAAAGAGAAATCCACGCCTTACTGGATCAGGCCGAAACAGGGCGGCATCGTCGCTTTTGGCGGGTTGATGGAAACCTATATGAGCGCCGACGGGGCTGAAATGGACACCGCTGCTGTCCTGACAACCGGTCCCAACAGGGAGGTTGCGCCGATCCATAACCGGATGCCGGTGGTGATCCGTCCGGAAGATTTTTCGCGCTGGCTTGATTGCCTGAACCAGGAGCCTCGGCATGTGGCGGATCTGATGGGGCCGGCGCCGGATGATTATTTTGAGGCGATCCGGGTGTCTGATCTGGTCAACAAGGTTGCCAATTCCGGTCCCGAGGTGCAAAAGCCCGCTCCCGAGGCTGATCATTCCGATGAGCCGGCAAAGCCTGCAAAGCGGACGGCCAAAGCCAAAACCGCCGATGCCAGTGCTGACCAGATGAAGTTGTTCTGAAGAAATGACACCCTTTTTCGCTCCGGCCATTTCCGGCCTGCTGCTCGGCGGCTCGTTGATCATCGCCATCGGCGCGCAAAACGCCTTTATTCTCAGGCAGGGTCTGCTGCGGCAGCATGTGTTCATCCTGTGCCTGATCTGCGCGCTGTCGGATGCGGTGCTGATCGGGCTTGGCGTCGCCGGGCTTGGTGCGATCATTTCGGGTTCGAAAATCCTGATCGGCGCAGTCACGCTGGGCGGCGCGGCATTTCTCGCGGTCTATGCGTTTCTGGCGCTCAGGCGGGCGATCTCGCCTTCCGGGCTTGAGGCGGCCAAGACCGGACCGGGATCGCTGAAGGCTGCGGTGCTGACCTGTCTCGCCTTCACCTTCCTCAATCCGCATGTCTATCTCGATACGGTGCTGCTGGTGGGTGGGTTGAGCGGCCGCTATCAGGGCGCTGCAAGGATGGCGTTTGCCATCGGCGCCATGTCGGCGTCGTTCATCTGGTTTTTCGGGCTTGGCTATGGCGCGCGCGTGCTGGAGCCGCTGTTTGCCAGGGCGTCTGCCTGGCGGGTGCTTGACGGGGTGATTGCTCTGGTGATGGCGGCACTGTCGGTGTCGTTGCTGATCCGGTTTTTCGCCGGCTGAAAGCCGCTCTGCGGCATCTTGACCGGGCGGGTTCAATCGGGGATAAGACCAGTATGAAAACGGCACACGGCGCACGCGCCACCTGCATTTGCGGCATCATTATTCGCTAGCGCTTCGCTGGCTCGGCCGTTTTCGTCTTCTTTCACCAAACAGGACAAACGACCCGGGCCAGGGTGCTGGCATCGGGGAGTGAACATGACCGAGCTCAAATTCTGGAACACGCTGACGCGGGCCAAGGAAGAGTTTCAGCCGATCGATCCGGACAATGTGCGGATGTATGTCTGCGGTCCGACGGTCTATGATTTTGCCCATATTGGCAATGCCCGTCCGGTGATCGTCTTCGACGTGCTGTATCGGCTGCTGCGCCATGTTTATGGTGAGGATCACGTCACCTATGTCCGCAACATCACCGACGTCGATGACAAGATCAACGCCCGCGCGCTGAGGGATTTCGGACAACAGATCGAAAAGGGCGAGATCACGCTCAACGAGGCGATCGCGAAAGTCACGGAGAAGACGGCTGACCGGTTCCACAAGGATGCCGCCGCACTGGGCTGCCTGACGCCGACGCACGAGCCGCGCGCCACCGCCCATATCGACGGCATGGTCAAGATGATCCAGCGGCTCATCGACAAGGGCAACGCCTATGTGACGTCGGGCCGCGAGGGCCGCGAAGTGCTGTTTTCGGTCAGCTCAATGCCGGATTACGGCAAGCTGTCCAACCGCAAGCTGGAGGACCAGCAGGCCGGCGCCAGGATCGCGGTGGAGGACCACAAGCGCAACCCGGCGGATTTCGTGCTGTGGAAGGAATCGGCTGCCGACGAGCCGGGCTGGGATGGCTCGTTCACGGAGGACGGCGCTTCCGTCACCATTCACGGCCGCCCCGGCTGGCACATCGAATGCTCGGTGATGAGCGAGCATCATCTCGGCGAGACCTTCGACATCCATGGCGGCGGGCTGGATCTCATCTTCCCGCACCACGAAAACGAGATTGCCCAGTCCTGCTGCGCCCACGGCAATGACCGGATGGCCAATCTGTGGATGCACAACGGCTTCCTGCAGGTCGAGGGCAAGAAGATGTCAAAATCCGACGGCAACTTCGTCACCATCGCCGAATTGCTGGAGACGGACAAATTCGGCGGCCGCAAATGGCCGGGCGAAGTGCTGCGCCTGGCCATGCTGATGACGCATTACCGCGAGCCGATCGATTTTTCCGTGAAGCGGCTGGAGGAGGCGCTAGCAGTGCTTACTCGTTGGGAGCGTATTGCAACAGAAGCTGCTGTCCAACCCGGCGCATTGGATTCCAAGTTTGTCGAGCTTTTGTCCGATGATCTCAACACGTCTGAAGCAATTGGTCGGATCCATGAACTCATGAATTTGAGTCAGTGGGGAGACCCATCACTTCCCGCAGAGGCAAATGCTGGAGTGGTAGGGTTCGGAAAAGGCTACACGGGGTTCTCGGAAGGAAGTGAGAGGAAAGCATCGGTTGCTGCAGGTCTGGCGTGCGCGAACTTGCTTGGCATTTCGGTTGTGAGAGAGGTTGAGGCCGAACTTACAAATGACGTTCAGGTACAGGTTGACCGCCGCCTCGAACTCATCAAGGCCAAGAACTGGGCCGAGGCCGACAGGATCCGTGACGAGCTTCTGGAGCAGGGCATCCAGCTCAAGGACGGCAAGGATCCCGAAACCGGCGAGCGGGTGACGACGTGGGAGGTCAAGCGGTGAGGGGCAGGTTTCGATACAGACCCCTCCCCAACCCCTCCCCACAAGGGGGAGGGGCCAGATGGGGCAGCCATCACGTACATCCTCCAGCCACCGGACCAGGAGGAAACCGGCTCCATACCGGAATATCTCCTCAGAGATCGCAGTCGAAAAGACGTCTGGGAACCATCAGCGCAACTGGACGTGCGATTGGGCAGGATCGCGCCACGCGGAGCCCCTCCCCCTTGTGGGGAGGGGTTGGGGAGGGGTCTTTCCTGGCTATAAATTCAATGTCGCGGGGATGCTGATCCATGCCCCATTCCAACATCACTCATGAGACGCGCGAGAGGGCCAGAAAGCTGCGCACGGAACTGACAAGGGCCGAAGCGAAAATGTGGAATCTGCTGCGCGATTTCCGTCCACGCGGCGCGCGGTTCAGGCGCGAAACACCGATTGGTCCCTACATTGCCGATTTCGCCTGGTTGTCGAGGAAAATTGTTGTTGAAGTCGACGGCGACAGTCACGAAACCGATCAGGGCCGCGCTCATGACCGGGTTCGTGACGCCTGGATGAGGCAACAGGGCTATACGGTGCTTCGGTTCGATAATTCGGATCTCACCGAGGCGGAAGATCATGTCTATCTTGAAATCGAAAAAACCATCAGCAGGTATCTCGATGACTGAGGCGCAACCAGACAACTCCACCCACACCGGCGGCTGCCAGTGCGGGGCTATCCGCTACCGCATTGAAGGCGGGCTCGAGTATCCGCATCTGTGCCATTGCCGCATGTGCCAGAAGGCGGCGGGGAATTATTTCATGCCGCTCGGGTTTGCGCCGGGCAAGACGCTGACCATCACCCGTGGCGAGCCGGGCTGGTTCCAGTCGTCCGATCCGGCCAGGCGCGGGTTTTGCCGCGACTGCGGCACGCCGCTGTTTTTCGATACGCTGCAGTCGGACGGCATCGCGGTGACGCTGGGCAGTCTCGATGATCCCGCCGCGTTTCCGCCGGTGGCCAATGACGGCATGGAGACGCGGGTTCCGTTTCATGCGGCGCTGGATGGCCTGCCGGCAAAGAGTGTCGACCGGAATGATATGCCGGGCGGGCTCGAAAGCATCGCCTCGACCAACCATCAGCATCCCGATCATGACACCGCGCATTGGGGCAAGCCATGAGCACGCAAACCCTTTCCGGCGGCTGCCAGTGCGGCGCGGTGCGGTTCCGCCTGAGCGGAACACCCGGGACATCTTCGGTGTGCTATTGCCGGATGTGCCAGAAGGCCTCGGCGAGCCAGGCGCTTGCGCTGGTCTCGGTCGGCGAGGCAGGCTTTGAATGGACGCGCGGCGCGCCATCGTGGTTTCAAAGCTCTAACGCCGCGCGGCGCGGGTTCTGCAGCGCGTGCGGCACGCCGCTGGCCTATGATGCGCCGGACGGGCTGGCGCTGTCGGTACTGGCGTTTGATGATCCCGACAGGGTGGCGCCGACCATCGCCTATGGTACCGAGGCCAAACGGATCTGGTGCGATGGCATCCCGGCGCTTCCCGAGCGGCACACGCTGGAAGATGCCGAGGCGGTGGCGTTTCTGAAAACGCTGGTCAGCAACCAGCATCCCGACCATGACACGGAAACCTGGCCGGAGCGGAAACCGTGAGCGAGCGCAAGCCGGGAACCGAGATGCCGAAATGGCTGCTCTACGGCTTGATCGGCAAGGGTGTGCTGGTGGCCGCAGTCACCATCGCCGTCGTCGTCTGGGTCAATTGGGGATAGCGGCATGAATACTGAAGCGATCACCGGCGGGTGCCAGTGCGGGGCGGTCCGATACAGGGTAGGGCGGCTCGGACGGCCAACCATTTGCCACTGCCGTATGTGCCAGAAGGCCTTTGGCGGCTTTTTTGCGCCTCTGGTGACCGCGCATCAAATCGAGTGGACACGGGGAGCGCCATCGCATTTTCACAGCTCGGACAAGATCCGCCGCGGATTTTGCTCCGCATGCGGCACACCGCTGACCTATGAAGCCTATGACGGATTGGAAATTGCCATCGGCACGCTGGATCATCCGGCGCTGGCGGCGCCCGTGGCACAGGTCAACGCGGCCAGCCGCCAGCCGTTTTTCGAGGATCTGTGCAGCTTGCCGCAGGTCAGTGACGACAGCAGTGCCGAGAACGATGCCTGGAACGCCAGCCTCACATCGTTCCAGCATCCCGATCATGAGACAGCGGCCTGGCCGCCGGAGACCAGACCATGAGAGACTTACGCGGACTCTACCCCGAGATCGAGCCGTTCGAGAGCGGCTTTCTCGACACCGGCGACGGGCATCAGGTCTATTGGGAACGGGTTGGCACCAGGGGCGGCAAGCCGGCGGTGTTTCTGCATGGCGGGCCGGGTGGCGGCTGCGGCCCTGTGCACCGGCGGCTGTTTGATCCCGCTCTTTACGATGTCATCCTGTTTGACCAGCGCGGCTGCGGCCGCTCGACTCCCTTTGCCTCGCTGGACAACAACACCACCTGGGATCTGGTCGCCGATATCGAGCGGCTTCGCGAGATGGCGGGCTTTGAACAATGGCTGGTTTTCGGCGGCTCCTGGGGATCGACGCTGGCGTTGGCCTATGCCGAAACCCATCCTGCGCGGGTGAGCGAGCTGGTGCTGCGCGGCATCTACACGCTGACCGAGGCAGAGCTCGACTGGTATTATCAGTTTGGCGTCTCGGAAATGTTTCCCGACAAGTGGGAACGGTTTCTGGCGCCGATACCGGAGGCCGAGCGTGGCGACCTGATGACTGCCTACCGAAAGCGGCTGGTGGGAGATGATCCGGCAGAGCAGATCGCGGCGGCCAAGGCCTGGAGCGGCTGGGAGGGCGAGACCATCACGCTGCTGCCCGAACCCTCGACCAGCGACAAGTTCCACGAGGACCAGTTTGCGCTGGCCTTCGCGCGGATCGAAAACCACTTCTTCGTCCACAAGGGCTGGCTGGAAGAGGGCCAACTGCTGCGCGATGCACACAAGCTGGCTGACATCGATGGCGTGATCGTGCATGGCCGCTACGACATGCCGTGCCCGGCGCGCATTGCCTGGCAGTTGCACAAGGCCTGGCCGCGTGCCGGCTTCCACCTGATCGAAGGGGCAGGCCATGCCTTTTCGGAGCCGGGAATTCTCGACCAGCTGATCCGCGCTACTGACAGTTTTGCGGGCAAGTCCGCCGTATGAGTGCCGTGTTGTTCAATACTGAGAAGGCCTGCGGGCCAGGAGGAATGCGATGATTGATCATACTGGTGTTTCAGCGTCCGATTTTGCCGCTTCAAGCAAGTTCTACGATGCGGCATTTGCTGCGCTGGGCGGCGCGATGATGATGACGGTACCGCTCGAGCATACCGGCGGAGTTCAGGTGGCCGGATACGGCCGCGACCGTCCGGTATTCTGGATCAACGAGGGGCCTGCGCAGACCCCAACGGTTCACGTCGCCTTCACAGCAAGGTCGCGCGCCGAGGTTGATGCCTTCTACGCTGCGGCGATGGCAGCCGGCGGCACCGACAATGGCGCGCCGGGGCTGCGGCCGCATTACCATCCCGATTATTACGGCGCCTTCGTGCGCGATCCCGACGGCAACAATATCGAAGCCGTCTGTCACCGACCGGAATAACAATGACCAAAGACCGCATCTACCTGTTCGACACCACGCTGAGAGACGGCCAGCAGACACCCGGCATCGATTTTTCCGTCGAGGACAAGATCGCCATTGCCGGGATGCTGGATGAGTTCGGCATTGATTATGTCGAGGGTGGTTACCCTGGCGCCAATCCGACCGACACGGCCTTCTTTGCCAAGCCGCGCACCGAAAATGCCTCGTTCGTGGCTTTCGGCATGACCAAGCGTGCCGGTGTGTCCGCGTCGAATGATCCAGGGCTTGCGGCTCTGATCCAGGCCTCGGGTGATGCGGTCTGCCTGGTCGCCAAGAGCTGGGATTACCACGTCAAAGTGGCGCTCGGCTGCAGCAACGAGGAAAATCTGGAGTCGATTTCAGACTCGGTGAGCGCGGTTGCCGCTGCCGGCAAGGAGGCACTGGTCGATTGCGAGCACTTCTTCGATGGCTACAAGGCCAATCGTGAATATGCGGTGGCCTGCGCCCGCACGGCCTATGAGGCGGGCGCGCGCTGGATCGTGCTGTGCGACACCAATGGCGGCACCCAGCCCTCCGAGATCCGGGATGTCGTTGCCGCGCTCATTGCCGAGGGCATCCCGGGAGAGCGGCTCGGCATTCATGCCCACAACGACACCGGTCAGGCTGTCGCCAATTCGCTGGCGGCGGTGGAAGCCGGTGTCCGGCAGATTCAGGGAACGCTCAACGGCATCGGTGAGCGCTGCGGCAACGCCAATCTGGTGACGCTGATCCCGACCCTGATGCTGAAACCGGCCTTCTCCGACCGTTTTGAGACCGGAATCGCGCCGGAAAAGCTCGAGGAATTGACCCAGCTCAGCCACGGTTTCGATGAATTGCTCAACCGCTCGCCGGCGACGCAGTCTCCCTATGTCGGCGCTTCGGCCTTCGCCACCAAGGCAGGCATTCATGCCTCCGCACTGCTCAAGGACCCGCGGACCTATGAGCATGTACCGCCGGAAAGTGTCGGTAATTTCCGCAAGGTCATGGTCTCCGACCAGGGCGGCAAATCAAACTTCATCAACGCGCTGAAACGGCGCGGCATCGAGGTTGGCAAGACCGACCCGAGGCTCGACAAGCTGATCGGTATCGTCAAGGAACGCGAGGCCACCGGCTATGCCTATGAGGGGGCTGATGCGAGCTTCGAGCTTCTGGCGCACCGCACACTGGGGCGGGTACCGGAATTCTTCTCGGTGACCAGTTTCCGGGTGATGGTCGAGCGGCGGTTCAACGCGATGGGGCAGATCACCACGGTCTCGGAAGCCGTGGTCAAGCTGGTGATCGATGGCGCCGAGATGATGTCGGTTGCCGAAGGCCATGGACCGGTCAATGCGCTCGATATCGCGCTTCGCAAGGACCTTGGCGTCTATCAGTCGGAAATCGCTGATCTCGAGCTGGTCGACTACAAGGTGCGTATCCTCAATGGCGGCACCGAAGCGATCACGCGGGTGCTGATTGAATCCGCCGATGGCGACGGCGCGCGCTGGTGGACCGTCGGCGTCTCCGACAACATCATCGACGCCTCGTTTCAGGCGCTGATGGATTCGGTTGTGTTCAAACTGATGAAGAACCGCGATCTGGCGGGCAGGGTGGCAGCGGAATAGGGGGCTAATCCGCCATGTCCGGCGGATCGGGCGACAATCCCCAATCGGGCTCGGAGTACCATTCGCCCGGGCGCGGCGGGGTCTTCCATCGCAGGCTTCGCACCGTCAGGGCGCCGCCGCCGCGGCGCATCGCGTGATACAGGCGCGCATGGCTGCCGGCATCGGACTGGGCGATGGCTTCGCTCCAGACGAAGGCGACCGCCTGGAGGAAGCGGGCGGCGAAGCCTTTTGGCGTCCGGGTTACCAGAAGATAGCCGGCTCGCGCCGAGTATTGCGGTCCACCCTCCCGGGCCGGGCCTCCGGGCACGCCGAGCGGAAACAGCAACCGGCCTGCAGGCTTGAGCATGTCGACCCATCGGTCGGCGGGGCGGTCGACGGCGAAATTGACATAGATGATGTCAGCCGGCTCGTGCGGTTCGGAGGCGCCGTTTCCGCAAACCGGCTCGACCGTGGGCCAGGGCCCGAGGCACTGGAGAGCGCGTGCGGCCATCCCGGGATCGACCTCTACGGCGCTGACATGGCCCGACGGCCCGAGCATCTCGGCCAGAATGGCGCTGTAATAGCCGGTGCCGGCGCCGATATGGACGGCGGTCTCGCCCGGACGGGGGGCAAGCGCGTGCAGGCCCGCCGCATGCAGCGAGGGGCTGCCGTTGTTGAGGCCTTTCTCCGCATCAAGCGTCACCAGCACATCGGCATAGATGTCGCGCAACGCGCTGGTTTCGGTGGCGAGGTTGGCCCGCCAGCCGCTGATCTGCCAGGGCGGCTCGCCGAGAAAGGCCTCGCGCGGCACCGACGCCATCGCGTGCTCAAGAGCCGGATCGGTGACACCGGCCTCAGCCAGCATGGTGCGGGCATAGGCCTCGCGCAGGGCCTTTGGCGTTGACGACGGCATGCAGGGCTCTCCTGACTGCGCAGCTTGTCTTCCGGCCGACCCTGCGAGCCACGGCCCGTGACCAGGCCGCACATGCAGGGCGACACGCCTCGGAATAGATCTGCCCATTCCTTTTCCGGAATTTAATGCTCGGGCACCAGATTGGAAAGGCGGATGCAACATGGCGCAGCAGAATGTCGAGCCGGGCCTTGTCGCTCCGGCTGCCGATGGCGAAGACACCGCGCGCGGCTTTGATGTGACGGGGCGCATGGCCAGCCGTCGCGGAAGCCGTGGTCAAGCTGGTGGACGGTGCGCGTGTCGGACACTATCCTCGATGCCGTCATACAAGGCCTTGATCGATTCCATCGTTTTCAAGCTGATGACGAACTGCGGCATGGCGGGCAGGGTGGCCGCGGAGCAGGCGTCGATCTCGCGTTGAGGAGCAGATAATGATTGTGCAGGCCTGTCTGAATGGTGCCAGAGCGCCTGAATTTCATCCTCGGCTGCCGCTGACGACGGAGGCAATCGCTGCGGATGCAATTTCCTGCGTGAAGGCAGGCGCAGCTGAATTGCATATCCATCCGCGCGGAAAGGACCTCAGGGAGAGCCTTGCCGCCGTCGATACAACCGTTGGGATCGTGCGCGCGGCCTGTCCGGGAACACTGATCGGCGTTTCCACCGGCGCATGGATCGAAGACGATATCGAGAAAACCCGCGCTCGCATCTCCAGCTGGTCGGTGCTGCCCGATTATGCCTCTGTCAACCTGTCGGAGGAGGACGCACCGGACGTGATGAATATGCTGCGCTTGAAAGGCGTTGGGATCGAGGCCGGGCTCGCGACCGTGGCCGATGCCGAGCGCTTCGTCGCCCTTGCCGATCATCCCAAGGTGTTTCGCATACTGATCGAGATCGAGGAGCAGGAATTGGAAGCTGCCGTCGCCGTCGCCGACGGGATTGCTGCGGTTCTGTCGCGCGCAGGCGCAACGCGGTCGATACTACTGCACGGTTTCGATGCCACCGTGTGGGATTTTGTGCGCCTGGCTCGTAAGCGCAACTGGTCGGCCCGGATCGGGCTCGAGGACAGCCGCGACATGCCGGATAGAAGCCTGGCCCCGGACAACGCCGCGCTGGTGGCAGAGGCCGTGGCGATTTACCGGCGCGGATGATCGCCGCCGGCGGACCGGCGGCGACAGGAGCGTTTGGAATTCAAACCGCGGGCGGGTTGAGGCGGGCAAAGGCCTCCTGCCGGTAGTAGGGGAAATGCGGATAGGCGGCATCGGTGGCGCTTGCGGCATCGAGGCGGGCGATCTGGTC
>Ga0114910_1000202_pt1 | contig 32370 bp, 32 predicted proteins | sample MalvireepMed_908_FD_83500 | JGI IMG/M metagenome (GOLD analysis project Ga0114910, IMG submission 83500) | Marine viral communities from the Global Malaspina Expedition - Malaspina viral metaG DeepMed_908 | ecosystem: Environmental > Aquatic > Marine > Oceanic | place: Mediterranean Sea...
AGGGAACAGACGATGAACGACACCTCTACCCATTCATCAGCGCAGGGATCAGGGAGTGCCAGCCAACAATTGTCTTTCTTGAAAATGTTCCTGGTATCGTCAGCACAAAACTCCCCAGCGGAGAAAGTGTTCTCCAATATGTCCTTAGAGACTTGGAATCGATGGGTTACACAGCAACGGCAGGAATCTTTAGCGCGGAAGAAGTTAGCGCACCTCATCGAAGAGACAGGGTATTCATCTTGGCCTACGCCCAGAGCAGTGGACGCACGAAGCGCGAACCAACCACACAAGGATCGGGGAGTCAAGCCCATCGCCCATCTCAACGCCGCAGTCAAGCAGGAGAACTGGACGACACCCACGCAGGACACATCAGAGAGATCCAAGAACTACGCACAGGGGGGAACTCCGCTGTCCAAGCAGGTCAATCAGGAGAACTGGGGGACACCGACATCCAGAGATTGGAAGGGGCCGAGTTCGGGATCAATCATCCGCAACGATGGCAAGAGCCGGATGGATCAACTGGTCTACCAAGTAGAGCAGCCTCAGCATGGCCCGCCCGCCCCGGACACGAGCAGCACGAATGGGAAGAGCCACGGACAGTCGTGGTCAACACCCAACGCAAACGATCACAGGGAAGCGACGGGGATGCGGCCGTCACGGATAGAGACCAACCGCAAGACGGAGTACCTACACAGGCAGGTCAACACAACGACAGGCAAGCTCAACCCCAACTGGGTGGAGCAACTGATGGGGATACCAGTGGGGTGGACCCAACTCAGTTCCGCGTGGACAGGCTCCGAATGATCGGGAACGGGGTGGTTCCAGAGACAGCGCAGCGAGCGTATCAAGTACTCGCAGGAAGATTGAGAGGGGGTGAGAGAGATGCAGGACAATAAGGTACGGGACCTACGTTATGAGTTCCAACGAGAGATCCAGGATCTCCAGCGAAAATTAAGTCTGCTGGTGTCGGATCAATCAAAGCTGCAATCTGACATGCGGCAGCTCCAGTCAGCCGTGAATAGATTAGAGAGGTCAAGCCGATGAGTAGTGATGAGTTAGTCTGCGAGGGATGCGGTGAGAACAACGTCCTTGATTCGACAGGGATTGACTATGACGATACAGCAGGGCCGTCTGGTTTTTGCATGAACTGTGAGGAGCAGATGCGGTATGTGGAAAGAGAGGGGGTGATATAGATGTCTAAATCAGGAAGAGCAGCCTACAAAGCACAGCAACAAGAGCGGGGAGCAGATAACTACATGGCGGAAGAGGGTGAACGTCGTCACGATATCGATCAACGCATCACGGCGCTTGAAGAAATCGTGAACGCGGATGGACTGAGAAGAGGTCAACACATAGCAGCGCTGAAGGAGGCAGCGACTGCACTGACGGAAGCACTCCGTGATAAAGACTACCCGAAGCAGCCAGAGCCAACACAATCGGAAGACATACCATTTTAAGGGAGGTATCAATGGAACTTATTATTGGGATCTTGATTGTCGGAATCATCAGCAGCATATAGATGTTACAAGAGAGAGAGGTTTTTATGGAACGCGAAGATACATTTGCAGTCACAACAATTTGTACAACCTGCGGTGGACACCTCCAGTGTCCCACATGCCAACCAGATTTCCAGCGTCCACTCGACGCACAGATTCGCGAGGCTGCCACAACCATGCACCCGAAGGAAGCACGGCTCCTCGTCAAGGATTACTACATCATGCAGTCGAACCGTGTCCGGGCAGACAACCAGATCAGAAGCTCAAAGGCACTGGATGAGCCAACGTCTATCCTCGAATGGTCATCCCATAACTTTCGAGAACTGGAGAACCAAGTCCGCAAGGTCTTGGACAGTTACAGTAGCTCATCCAAGATCGGTGAGTGGGCAAAGAGTAACACCGGTATCGGGCCCGTCATCGCATCGGGGTTACTGGCACACATTGATCTCGACAAAGCACGGACACCGGGTGCGATCTTCCGCTTCGCCGGACTCGACCCCAGTATGCAGTGGCTCGGCAGGGACGGGACACGAGATATCGTAACGGATGTCTTGGGAACACAGCGTGACCCGGACGACGACGATCTGGATCTCATTGCGGATCGACTGAACAGGTCACCATCCAACCTGCGTGAACTGATCCGAGCCCACATGGAAGAGGAAGCCGAGCGCAACAACAGGAAGACGGTGAGTGATGAGATCACACGCGATGATGTCATCAAGGCAGCATCACGCAGACCCTTCAACGCCAACCTGAAGAGGTTGTGCTGGATCATGGGCGAGAGCTTCATCAAGGTATCGGGGAATGACAAAGCATTCTACGGTCAGAAGTATGCAGAGAGAAAGCTCTGGGAGATCGAGAACAATGAGGCTGGGGGCAACGAAAAGCTGGCTGGTGAGAAGATTGCCAGCGGAAAATTCAAGAAAGCAACGAAGGCGAAGTCCGCCTATGAGAAGGGGAGACTGCCGGATGCGGAGATCACGAGCCGTTCACGACGGTGGGCAGTCAAGATGTTCTTGTCCCACTACTGGGATGTGGGGTATCGTATCGCCAACGAGGGACAGCAGCCACCCCGACCGTGGGTGATCGAGCATGGGGGACACACCAAGTACGTTCTCCCACCAAACCTCGACATGATTTAACAACCGAGAGATCCACGATTGATGAAGTAACATAGTAATAGAGAGATCCATATCTCAAGAGGTAACATGAGCGATGAGAGATCCAAAGGCGAATAGGTAACATGTTAGGTGAGAGATCCACTGGCGAAGAGGTAACAGGAAGAGAGAGAGATCCAGATAAGAAGAGGTAACAAAGCATGCGAGAGATCCAGCGAAGATGAGGTAACAGGCTTACGGAGAGATCCATAGTTAATGAGGTAACAAAGCCCGAGAGAGATCCAAGATCTATGAGGTAACAAGGAATTTGAGAGATCCACGGGCGAAGAGGTAACACAGAGCTAGAGAGATCCAACGACAGCGAGGTAACAGATGGTGCGAGAGATCCACAGTGGGATAGGTAACAAAAGATGGGAGAGATCCATCCCGGCAGATGTAACAATCCATACGAGAGATCCATTGCTTTTGAGGTAACAATCCAGATGAGAGATCCAATTTCCGAGAGGTAACATGACCGATGAGAGATCCAAAATTGCAGAGGTAACAATGGGAAAGAGAGATCCATCGCTGTTAAGGTAACAAAGGAAACGAGAGATCCACGTGCCACGAGGTAACAGGTGAATAGAGAGATCCATGAGACTTGAGGTAACAAACGGTGAGAGAGATCCATCTCTGACGAGGTAACAGGCTTACGGAGAGATCCATAGTTAATGAGGTAACAAAGCCCCAGAGAGATCCAGTGCGAATGAGGTAACACAGTCAGGGAGAGATCCATTGGTGGGGAGGTAACACTAGATATGAGAGATCCACGATTGCTGAGGTAACAAGGTTGGGGAGAGATCCATTTCGGCAGAGGTAACAAAGCCGCGGAGAGATCCAATCGGATAGAGGTAACAGAAGATATGAGAGATCCATGAAAAAAGAGGTAACAAAGCCCTGGAGAGATCCACGCATCGCGAGGTAACAGTTCGGGGGAGAGATCCGCAGTTGATGAGGTAACAAGTTGGGTGAGAGATCCACAACCACCGAGGTAACACAGAAGTGGAGAGATCCAAGGTGAATGAGGTAACAATAGGTTTGAGAGATCCATTGTTCATGAGGTAACAAAGCCCCGGAGAGATCCAGATGTACAGAGGTAACATATGTGTCGAGAGATCCACAAGTGAAGAGGTAACAAGAGGTATGAGAGATCCACAAGCGGTGAGGTAACAAAAGATGGGAGAGATCCATAAGAACCGATGTAACAAAGTTAGCGAGAGATCCAGGTAGTCTGAGGTAACAGACCCAGAGAGAGATCCACTGGCGACGAGGTAACAAAAGATGGGAGAGATCCAAGCGGAACGAGGTAACAAGTAAGGAGAGAGATCCAAAAACTCAGAGGTAACAACAGACATGAGAGATCCAATCATCCAGAGGTAACAGATGACAAGAGAGATACCGAAGGCCGTCCCTGATAAAGAACATGCATGAAGAGACGGCCTGGAGAGAGGTACATCGGACGCCACAACATCCGATGACCTTATTCTACCACAACCGTAGTGACACCTAGGCATAGCTATTTGTATATGGGAGGTGTATACTACTACAGAGAAGGGAGGTGATAAACATGAAGGAACCAGAGGCATACATCATTGATGGACAGACGTTCACGCAGGACGATTTCTTAACACCTGTCGAGGCGCAATCCTATCTAGGTGTTGGAGAACAACAGATGTGGAGATGGCGATCAACAGGCCACCTAGATTATATACGTCTGTATAAAAGTATCTCGCTGCTCTATACAAAGAAGCAGTTGGATGAAGCACTTGCATTGAAGCGACCAGAGAGAGCTACAGCAAATAGTTAAGGAGTACCCATGAGTACCGTTGAAGAACAGCCACAGTATCAAGATGGAGAGTCGAGCCTTCTCCCAAAAACAGGATCAAATAACAACCTACCCAGTACATCTTTCGAGCCACCACCATCGGTGACACGAGAAGCGATTGAACAGTTGATGTCCCCTGAACACAATAGAAGCATCAAGAAAGAGCCATCACTGAAAGAAATGGAACTGTTTATTGTCCAGTGTCTCACCAAGGCGATGAACCCACTGGCAGGAGACGTTGATTTCTGGACTGACGCAAATGGTCGCCTAACATTTGTCATCAGGGAGTCGTTCTATCTCCGTGTTGCTGATGCACATCCCAAGTTCCGGGGTATACAGTCAGGTGTCATCGTCGAACGAGGCCCGGATGGTGACCCATTTGAAATTGAAGGTGGGTACTACAAGAAGGGTAAGGATATCGTCGGTGGATGGGCAATCGTCCATCGGTCTGATCGAGATTTTCCCATCGTCCACAAGGTAAACTTCCGGGATTACATTATGGGCAAAGAGAAGAGCGAGGCATGGATAAAGTTTCCGGGTAGAATGATTGAGAAGGTGGCCCAGGTGGGAGCCCTAAGGATCGCATTCCCGGCACAGTTTGGTGGGCTCTATTCCGAGGATGAGATGCCCGATAAGGGAAGCGATGACATTGTCGTGAGCAAGCCGAAAGCGAAACGGAAAAGCCCAACAGTCAAAGCGGCAGAGGAACGTGGCGCCAAGGTCGAGTCACCTGAAGAGCAGAACACAGAGCCGATCTTTGAGCAGCCTCCTGAAACCACAGCTTTGCCTGAGGATCAACCGGAGCCTGAACTAGAGCCAGAGGTTCCTAAGATTGCGTTTATCGGGACTGATCCAGAATCCGGAAACAAGGTGAACATGCCAACATGTCCGGACCACGGAGAAGAGTGGGATTTACAGCCAGCAGGAACATCAGCAAGAACAGGGAAAGCATACGATGCCTTCTATAAATGCCCAGCTCGAACCGATGACGGATCGTTCTGCCAAGCATTCAATGAATTCAAGGTACAGGCGTCCTATGCATCCGCAACAGGAGATGCATAGTGCTGTTGCGGCACGACGCATTCGAGTGTGCAGACGCAGGGTTTGACTTCCCCCATGCTGCAACACAATGCCCGAACCCCGTGAGACGAGCAGAGGATCACAAGATGCAGGAGATTGAGGCGATACAGCAACAAACACAACAACTCCGGCGTCAGAACGATCTGATGCAGCGACACGCTGATTTACGCGAGGATGAAGGAGATGAATATTCTTCTCGTCCTCGTGCCCGGACAGAAATTCGACGCTTGTACTTGGATGGAAATACCGGCACGATAGGCGGTGGAAATACAAGCAGAGGGGGAATCAACATTGAACCAAGACAACATCGAGAGCCAAGTGAACCAGACGGAGAGTAGCTACGACTTCGACATGAATGGTGGCTCTGGTATCTATGAGCTTGAATGGGAAAGCCTCGGTATTCATATCAAGGTCAACCGTATCAGGGAGAACTCAAGCCACGAAATCCGTGCCGGAGTCGAAGTGACATCCAATCGGCCCAATGGTGGACACCTCAATGGGGGGCGTGTGATCCTAACGTCCCCCGGAAACATGGAATCCTTTGAGAAGCTGTTGAAGAAGGAAGACAGCAGCATCGAATGGGGGACGGTAGTGAAGCAGATGTCTGCTGCCGTCATCAAGGATTACCAAAGAGGTATTCCGGAAGAAGCCTTGATGGGAACAGAGGATCGGGCTGAGGCCACACGCTGGATCATCGAGCCCCTCGTGATGGCAGGGCAGCCAAGCCTCTTGTATGGGACAGGCTCCACAGGGAAGTCCTTTCTCGGACAGTACTTTGCTGTCCTCGTGTCTGAAGGTGTCAATGACAATGGGTTTCACATAGAAGAACCTCTGACGACACTGTACTTGGACTGGGAAACGGACAAGAGGGAACTGGATTACCGGGTTGGAATGATTCGGAACGGCCTGCACCTCGACCCTGTGACGGAACCAAACCTCTGGTACAAGACCATGACACAAAGCCTGTCTGCGGACATCGAGCAGGTACGTGAGATCGTCCTGAAACGGGGGATCAAGTTTGCCGTACTGGATTCAATGGGTTCGGCCAGTGGTGGAGAACCAGAGAGCGCCGAGGTCATGCTCCGGATGTTCAATGCACTCCGAAGTCTTCGTATTCCGACACTGAACATCCACCATGTGAACAAGGAGAACATTCTCTTCGGTTCCGTCTACGCATTTAACTCTGCGCGTGTTGTCATCGAAGCAAGGAAGTCACAGAACGAGGGAGAAGACCGCATTGACCTGGGCCTGTGGTCAAAGAAGGCCAACAATGCACGGATGTTTTCCCCGATTGGTTTCACGATTGGTTTCGATGGGAACATGGTGACGTTTCGGAAGAAAGAGGTACGGGACACACGCCTCGTCAAGGAGTTATCCGTTGTCGATCAGATGAAGAAGCTCCTCGACGGTGAACCAATGTCCAAGAAGGATCTTGCCGAGGCCGTTGAGAAGAGCGAAAAGCATGTCGCAACGGAACTAAATAGAAACAAGGACAAGTTTGTCGAAATACGGAAAGGAGTTTACGTGACACCGACATACGTTTACAACAAGCGGCAGGAGAATCCCAATGTGTAAATGCCACATCCCAGCCACACTTGTCGATGGAAAGGGATTCATGCATGTGTGCCGCACATGCGGAAAGACGTTATCCACGATGAAGCAGGCCATGCGACACTCCTGCCCACGTGGAACAGAAACATGCCGACGCTAACAATCCACCTCAACCACCTACCTGACAGGAACCTGAGCCCCAACGCCCGGAAGCACTGGCGTGTCGTCGCAAAGGCCAAGCGGGATGCAAAGGCAGAGACGTACTATCTCTGCCGGGAAGCAGGGATACCGGAACACCCATTTGAGAAGGCAACGATTAGCGTCACTTTCAAGGTAGACAATCGTCGCCGTCGCGATATCGACAACTTGTTCGCGGCCTTAAAACCATACATCGATGGGTTGGTCGTGGCAGGTGTCCTCGTTGATGATTCCGCTGACCGAGTACGCTACGTCATCAACGAGCTGGTGGTCGGAGATGTTATGGATACCGTGCTAGAAGTAGATGAGGAAAGGAATCGTATATGAGTACGTACAAAGAAGAATTTGACGGATACAAAAGAACGCCCTATTGGGATGACAATGCACCTATAGAGTGGCGACATTTGGAGCCCGGACCGCCTTTTCCACCGCCGTGGTTAGATCACCTTAGTAGGCTCACAAAAGAAGGAGAGGAAACAATCTATGTAACAGAACCCTACTACCTTGATGGAGAGAGTTTTGTGGAATTAGGAAAAATCATTCGTGATGGATGGGATGTTGAGATTCGTCTGGGGAATTCTATTCATAACCCCGGTGAAGCATTACCAATCTGGATTTCAAAAGAAAAGGGAGATCGATGAGTAAGCAGAATTTAATCGAAGAAACTCGCATCGGATTATGGGGGGAAAAAGAAGACCCACGACCTTGGACTGGCATTCGTTCCATACCAGAAAATCTTGTTTTGACCGCGAAAGAAATGGCTGAGGACATTGAGTGGTATGTTCGGGAATCTGGACATACGGGAACCACGTTTCCACTACTAGAGGACCGATATGGAAAACAAATGTCTGGTAATTTCACAATGAGTTTTCCGAAGCGCAACTTTGTCCTCTGGGTCGATGTGTCAGAAACATTTTGTGAGGCGCTGGATATACTAGGCGTGTTTAATTTAGATCGTGGGAAAATACATATCCATCCAAGTGATCCTATGGCTTATTTGATAGATGGTGGGACCTTGAATATTCCTGTTGTCAAACAACCGAATCATCACTACAAAGATCCTCGATGGCTACCAGTTTCATTTTATATCGGTCACAAATGCGAAGATGGCACACCGTGTCCCAACTCAACAAAGAACATAGAGAAATCTGACATTCAATATCAAGGAAACGGATAAGAACGTCAGAAGGGGGGCGTGGGTTTGCAGTCGCCCCCCTAGCAGGAGGTGGATGACCGTGACTACGCAGTCATCACCAATAATGAGCCATTCTTAACGTGAAGAACAAGAATGGCTTCAGGAGTATACGAGAAATCGTTCGAGAGGTAAAGGAGTACTGTCATGGAGAGACGCAACAAGAAATCAAAGAAGATGAAGATGGTTGAAACCCAGTACGGAGAGCCACTGGAAACACTTCTTCCCCGTCTGTATAACCTGTATCAGGGGTTGCCCGGTATGGTCGATCATATGAACCTGAACAAGTCAACGATATGGAGCTGGATGATGCGGCTCGGAATTGCTGTTGAAACCAGGGCATACGAACCGGAAGAGAAAACGATTGAGGAGAAAGAGTTTAAATACAATGAACGCATTCGAGACTTGGAACGGTTGAGTTCCCAGTACAAGCATTCATTGCAAGATACAAACGATGAAAACAAGAGGCTGAAAGAGGAGCTGGAGTTTGCCAAGAGGAGTTCCGGTACCGTTTATTGATGATACAATGATGCGGTTACGAGTTCTGAAGCGGGCTCGTAGCCAGCGGAGAGGGTAGGGGTTCTCTGACCCCTGCTCTCAACCACTCTTTTAGGCAACGAGGCCACTGATACGGGAGACGTTGCCACCGCAGGCATTACATGACCCACGTAGGCTGCGTCTCCCATTCTTCAACAGAACTTCCTTCACTTCATTCATTGGGTGCGTGTGTCTGCATTTCATACAGAACGCCGTGACACTCGGTACTTGTTTCACGAATGGCTTTGCCATCCACTTCAAAAACCCAAACATATCATTCTCCTATTCCTACGATGGCGGGCTAATGCTCACCTCGACATTATCCTCGTTGTCAAACGATTTATAAATTACACTGGTTGCGATGGTAAAATCCTTTGTTGCAAAACCATCCCCAGCACCAATTTCATTCAATATGATCTCAAGCGTTCCTGCCTTGATTCTCGACAGCGAACAGGCGCCACCCTTGGTATATAAATTACTCAGGATCAGGCGATCCACTTTTCCATTGACTCCGCTGGTAGCGGATGTGATTTTCAATTGGTCGTAGTACCCACCGCTTGTGACCATCGCATCGGCGCGATTTCCCCCACCGATTCCCCTGGCCCTAGGTGTACCGGCCACTGCTGCAATCGACTGCCCATCACTGGCGTTCTGCTTGACGATCAGGTGATGCGCCTAGATGTTCGCAAGTGTCATGGTCGTGCATCTCCACCGGTCAACCGTCATATGGCCCACTTCGAGATATGTTTCCGTGAACGCAGGATCAACGACAGCTGGCAAACCGCCAACGATAACCGCTGATGATTCACCGGATGGGAGTGCCGAGTTTGCGTAAGCGGTTCCGATTGTGACGTTCTCGATTTGTAGCAGACCGACGGGTGTGGAGCCTAAATCAACACGGAGGGTATTGTCGTCATCATAGTATTCCGTCGGGATATCAGCAGGAGCAGAATAGACTCCGGAATCCCCAGCGCTGAAACTTTTTCCTTCCATGACTTCATTGACAACAACCGTGGAGGTAACGGCGGTTGATGCAAACAGAAAAGTCCCGGCCATCTGTGGCGAGAACCCCATCGCCCTGAGGAGAGAATAGGGCGACTTGAGGAGGGTAAATGTTCTCCGCCAGCGGTCGCTTTCGTCTTGGAGATAAGCAACCTTGGCCAATATCCAGTCGCGAGAATCCCGGAGCGCATAATAAGTTGTCCGCGGAGATCCCATCAGGACATGGAAGAACTCCACAGCCAGGCGGAAGGGCGCCAGCGAGAAGCTGAGTAGGAAACCAGCCAGCCAGATCAATTCAGACCTAACACCTACTCCAGCTTTGCCCATAACTCTCCCAGATTTTGATCTGAGAGCCCCAAAATTGGGCCGTGGTAGCGATATCATTCGGATTCCAGCACTTTCATACCTAATGCGATAATTCCGCTCGATGCTCCGGCTGCAATCTCAACGGCTTCATTCATGATGCCGATCACGCTGAGCCCACCCAGCACAATAATCGCAATAAAGATCTGAGGTCGAATCTTTGATATCCAGTTCATATTCCTACTCCTTACGCAGTGTCAAAAGCGCTCATTGTCCACGATGATTCGTTCTGGTCGCGCTCATACACACGCACACGTTCCTTGATTACATCATTGAGATAGGTTGTTAGCTCGGCCTGTGTCACAGCATTGCCATCTGCCGGAGTAATCGGCCCCTTGAATGCTGCAAGCGCACGGTTCATGTTCGCCGTCGAATAGCTGAGAGTTATATCTGGCATTACCTTGCTCCTTCAATCAGCGCCATCTTGTTCTCCAGCGCTTCCAGTTTCTGTTCCAATTGCTTTTGCCTGACATGTCCTTGCCATATTGCACCGTTATGTAATCGCTGCAATTGCGTCACGTTTGTCAGGCCACCGTTCTCTATTGTATCTCCAAGGATTCCAGCTTCAATCAAATCCTTTTCGTTGTAGTCAACGAAATTATCCCACTCTGTCCGAATCGTGTCGCCACGGGTCTGCTCCAAAGCACGGACCAATTGCGCGTCATCGTAAGAGTCAAAAGTCTGGGCCGAAGTGACGCTGTACAAATCACCGTCTTCATCCACAAGTATCCGTGTCGCCATCGCTCCACCCACCTGTGCACGTAGAGTGAAGACGTTTCCATTTGAAGCGATATTGTCTGACGAGTTGCTCCCGTCGTGCTCTTCCACCTGAATATCGACCAAACCGTAGCCAGACGTTGTCTTTGTCGTCGCAGCCGTTCCGCCACTTGATCGGATAATTGTCACGAGGTCATTGGCCCCATTCTCGGCAATACTGTCGATGATTAAGCCCCCAAAATTTCCTGACGCTTGTAGGAACGACGCATACGTATCCGTCTCTGCACGACCTGTGCGACCGTGTGCAACGCCGCTTCCTTTGAATGCCATGATCTTATCCGTGTTTGAGCCCTGATTGATCGTCAGTCCTGTGCTGATATCGCCATTCGCTGAGTCGTTCAGGTAGACAGAGGCACTAAATGTGCTTGTCCCAAAAGCGTTTGATGCAGCCGTGGATGTGATACCGGCCGCTGCTGTGATCCCGCCACCATCTGCAATGGTGATTGCATTGTCCCCATCCGTGTATCCAATACCTGTTGTCTGTACTTCTCCGGGAACATTGATTCCTGCCGCTGCGTCGAGGATCTTCATATTGGTTGCGTCACCGTTATCCGTGAAGACCAAGTCTTTTCCATCAACGGCAAGTTTCACCGTGACATCCCCAGAGTTACCTTCAGTAAGTCTCAGGACCTCGGTCCCACCATCTTCCAGTATCCAGATACCAGATGCAGAATCCAACTCGATGTTCCCTGCTGCATCCATCGTGATCGCACCATCAACTGTGACATTCAGATTAGCGGCTGCGGCTGCGTTATCCACGGTGGTGATATTTAAGACCCCGTTGGTTGCGGCAGCTATAGTCACTGTGTCGCTGGTACTTGGGGTCATGACGATACTGTCATCCGTGATGACTGTCGTTCCTATCGTGAAGTCAGTGGTTGCATCAATTGTCTCAGATGTAATTGCTGTTGCACCTGTTATCACACCCGCATCGACATTGACCGTTCCATCCAGAACAATCGCTGATCCACCCGCAGGGTTGAGGTTGAGGGCTGCGGCAGATGTAATCGTTAACGCACCGGAACTCGTTGACCATGTCGATGCCCCTGCTGCCGTGATGGTTACGGGATTCCCCGCTATCGTTGCACCAGTTGTTCCGTCGTGTGTAATCGTGAAGTCATTCCCAGCTCCCATGTTGAACACGGAACTGTCGCTGGTCAGGCTCAAGTCGTCACCAACAGTTGCATCACCTGCTATGGCTACGCTGGAGCTTGCTGTCGTCGCATGAGGCGTGATCGTCAACATCGTCACGTAGGAACCTGCTGACGCAATATCGTTTCCAATCGTCAGAACGCCACCGTCAGCGACGTTTACCTTCCACTCGTCACCTGCATCGTCGCCCTGATCGGCCATGAGGTAGAGGACACCAGCTTCTCCTTCGCCACCTTTAATGGTGAATGAATCAATTTCATAGCTGATCTCCGCAGCTCCGCCAGTCGTCGAGTTAATTGTGAACACATCTGTTATCGTTCCGGCGACGGAGACGCCAAACCGAAACTGGCCATCCTCTGACGTATTGGATACGTCCGTCGCTTCCGCAGTCATCCGTGCAAATTCGTGGAGATTTCCCCCGTCATCTGCTAACTCGAACGAGATGTAAATCTCGTCGCCATCTGCCCGCGTGGTGTTCGCTCCCCGGAATATCGCGACCTGGTTGGACGCACTATTTGTGAGGTTGGTGAATGTACCAGCAGGTGTCCCTGCTGCCGCGTTGTTCCGGACATCGATCTCCTTGAGAGAAATCTCGTCGTCCCAGCGAATACGCCTGACTGATGTACCGGATGTAATCTCGACATCGTACCGATCCTGGTCGGCCTCAGCGAAATACCATAGACCGTTGCTATCGGTCGTGACTGTCGAGCCCTCCTGCGTCGTCGTTCCCGTCTCTAGGAGCTTGACGGACGCACCAGACACCGCAGTCCCTGCGTCATTGAAAACATATCCGCGAAAATTAACTGTCATCTCAGCCCCCTAGCTGGCTATGGTCTTTGTAGTTAAGAGCCTCCCGGCAATAGTATTCCGGATCGTTCAGAAGATCATCGTCATCAATGAATATCAAACTAATCCCCTGCCCGGCCATCTGCGCCCGTGCCATCAGGTCTCGACCCCGCACTTCCACACCGAATTCGTAGTGATAATACACCCCTTGCACGTTCACCGCCAAATCTGGAGGATTGGTGAACATGAAGTCCAGAACAACGCCACCCTTGTCCAATCGACCGCCCATCAGGGGGGACTGGTAAGTGAAGTCCTCTCCGGGCTCCTTGCCCAGAGAGATAAACGTGGAGTATGCAACCCACTCTGGGATCGAACCTTCCCAGTTCTCTGGAACCTCGATTTGTGACGCCTGTGTTGTCACGCCTTATCCCTCCAAGATCATGAGCCAGGAGATTTTATCGTTGTGCGTTGCGGCATCCACATAGAAAATGTTTGCCGGGACCGACCCGCCAAACTCACCAAAGTTTAATGACACCGTGTTCCCTGCGCTGAGTTCATATCCCAGTGACGCGCTGACATCACTCACGCCCACATAGGCCAATCCAGAGTTGCCTGCCAGTGCCTTGAACTGCACCTGCTTGACCCTGTTCGTGACGTTGTTGACCTGTACTCTTGTCCCGGCACTCGACACATTCGTAATTCCTGCATCCAGACGCATACGTCCTCCTAGGGTTCGGCCACGGTGATTGTTGTTGAACCACGCTCATCATGACCTGTAAATTCCAGACCAGTTGCACTGGTCACATCAACATAATAGTTCCGTGTTCCACCGCCATCATCACGGAATGTGAACTCCACGAGAGTCGTTTCCTCAATTGCCGACACCAGCTTCTCGCGTAGGTCTTGCGGCGTGTTTCCTTTATAGTCATGTGTGAGATCAACATCCACCTGATGCCCCCACTTCGCTGGCATCTTCTTGCGCCACTCCAACGTCAGGCTCACGACATCGGGGCTTTCAAACTTCTCCAGACCCGTTGTCGTTGCATCGCTTCGATTCAACGTCAGCTTGAACTTGATGGCACGGAACCCTGTTCCCAAGGAAGACCCAAACGTGTAGACATGTGTTCCGCTTGCCGCCCCCATCGTGGATGCATCGAGGCTAGGAACAGCCGTCGTGTATGATTCCGCATAGTCCGTGGCATATTCCACCTTGACCTTCTCTGTGGATGTCAGGTCCTGCGCTTCGATCCGCAACTTGAGTGCCAGCTTATCAACTTCGCTCTGGCCTGCATTGAACCACGGTGTTTCATGAATACACTCCTCGGCGTACTCAAACTCGGCCATCTCAGAAGGATTGATGATCGCTGGAGGCAAATTCATGAACCAAACAGAATTGTTGTGCCCCCACCATACACGATATTCCTCGTCGTAAGAACTGGAAACATGCATTGAATCAAGGCCCTTACCGAGGTTTCCGCTCAACCATTTTGTTTCCCATCCCATCTCGTTGTAGCCAACGATACTGCTGTACCCTGCGTCTGATTCAATCACGGGTGAGTGCCCAGTTTGTGTCGTTCCCTGTTGATATGGGATTGATGTACTGGCAATTGATAGAGGGGAAAACCGTGCATCAATTCCAGCCAACAATTCATTGTGTGATCCCTCCATCATTCGGATCGCACCGCGCTTGTCAAAAGGCATACCATCATCGCGATCTGGGCCCACAACGGTAATCACCGCACTGTTGCTCCCGTTGATATATTTATAAAGCCCTAGACCGCTCGGAATGTAGACAGAATCCCTCCATCGGGTTGTTCCCTTTCCGTTCTCTGAATGAATCGGGAACTCCATTTGCGTCTCTTCAAACCGTGCGTTATCCGCGTTGTGCATGAAGAGTCCTTCTTTTGTTGCAACATAGATGTTTGGAATGCCTGCTGCATTCCGGGCGACAAACATTGCCGTCACTGACCCGTCCGGTAAGGGAAGAACGGCATCATTAACCTCTGTTCCAATGGTTGTCGCGTACCAAAGCTGACCAGTATAGCTAATTCCCCAGAGGCGATCATCCCAGACAGTCAGAAATTGCGTATCCTTTGCATCATTCGATGTCCATGACGATCCGTCGTAATGCGTGTACCCACTCCCATTGGCGTCATAATGTGCAAACACAAGGTGCGAATTTCCTGAAGCATCCGTGAAGACAACAGAATCTGTGACCTGATCTTCTGTTTCATCCAGCGCACTGCCCCAGCTATCACCCGTGTTGTTGTACTTGAAAATCTTTGCGTTCTCGCTGTTGCTTCCATTCCATGCAGCGTACACTTCGTCGCCATATGTGTTGATGGCGCCAATCGTTGCATCCGTCAATCCATGTGATGGGGCTGTCGATTCTGTCGCAAGTCCTGGCAACACGAGATGGTTCTTGTAGCGGAGCTGGGCAGTGGAATACCACGCCCGTGATACCTCACCCGCACCCTCCATGCGGTTGATGCCGATCCCTCCACGCCAGTCCGACCATGCAACAATCGAGGATCGAAGCTGATCGTCCTTTGACGTATCGCCGATGACGACCTTTGCCGGGTACAGCGATGCGAGGACACTGCGAACAGGCTTCGTCGTCGGGAAATAGGTATCATTCAAATATATTTCGTTGCTATCAATCACTGAGGCAGGCATTATTCAACTGACCGCGCATTCACCAAGAATGGTAATGCCTTTCGCGCTCTTTCTGTCTGGGCCGCCCAGTACGCAGAAAGCTGCCGCTTTGCGTCAGGGTCTGTTGCTGGGCCACCTGACGTTGAAATCAACGCCAAGTTCACCGTATTGGCGATCACGAAGTTCTCGCTAACCTCAGTGCCTGTGTCATCAGACCCAAGCAGGGCTGGCTTGTCGCCACCCTTGATTTTCATCAGATGGTAGCCGATTGTATCCTGTCCATCACGGGTCAGGATGAGATCCCGCGCCTCTTTATCGATGCGCCAGTTCCGTCGAGGGAGTGTTTCCCATTCAGCCGTGTCATTGGCAACCGCGACAATGTCGTCAATCCATATCGTGACACCTGCACCAAGATCGGCATCATGTTCAAGACCAACAGAGACAATAGCCGTGTCTACCTCTGGATTCGCTAAAGACATTCTGGCGAAAGTCCACGTATCCGGTGATATAGCTGGGAGGTTCAGGCTTTCCTTGTCGCTTCCATCGGCTGTAACCGTGCCATCATCAAGGTGTAATTTGATATTACCGGCAACAAGAGCGCTACCGATCCCTGTGACTTTGATCCACATCTCAATAGTGTCGTAGGCCGAGATATCGGTAGAAGTAATAGAATCTGCAATAAATGCACCCGCGCTTGCCCCGGCAGCAAGTGCAATTTTTAACGATTGGGTTCCCTGTTTTTTATCTTTCGTGTCAAGCGACAGGGTGAATCCTGTTGGGGCAGACACTTCGTCAAATGTAGTGGCACACGCATGAATCCGTTTACTACTGATCTTGTCCCTGTACTCGATCTTGTTGATCATGGAGATATCACTTGGAATATCAAAGCGTGTGGTCTTCCCATCTCCGTGGAGCGCAATGTTTTCAATGGGATCATAGGCGTTGCCTGTTGCCGAGATCAGGCTCTGGTTAATGAAATCATCGATGATGGATGGGTTGTACGCAACATCCCATAGTTCATAGGATTCTGAAGCTGTCTGCGCCGATGAGGCTGGCATGTACGCAAGTGTTGTTTTATTGTCGGTAATCGTTGAGTCTGTAACACGCCGTATTTCTTCATCATTGGACCCACTTGTAAATCGAATCCATTTCCCAATATGGTTGTCGTTCCCTCCGAGAACCAGGCTTGAGTCAACGAGAGTATTTTTCCCTACTGCTCCAGTTTCACTGGCAGCGCTTACATAGAGAGCGCCCAGAGCGTAACCGACATGCTGTCGTATCTGTTCGCGTGTCCGGCCTTGTATCACGGGCATGGATCACTCCTAGTACTTCGCCTTCTTCATCTTCTTTCCGGTCTTCTTGGCAAAGGCTTTTGCCTTTTTCTTCCCGGACTTCGTATAGGGGAACTTCCGCTTTCCTACTGCTGGCATATCATTCCTCCTTGTCGCTTGCCCCATTCTCCAGCTCGTGAACACGAGCAATCAGTTCTTCTATCGTGCGTCGCATCGCTGCATTCTCAACCTGTACGGCAAAAAGTGCGTTGTTCTTCAGCACTTCCTGCACATCCTGCGGCTGGACCTGAACATCAATTCCATTTCCTGAAGTCATATTATTTCACCTGATAGTATAAAGTATTGTTCGTTGATTCCTTGCGCTTGATCGCCTGCTTCCGAAAGTCTTCGAGTATCTTCCCGATTTCCTTCTTCTCATCAGCGGTTGGGCGCCTCTTGTCATATTTCTCACGTACTTCCTTCACGAAAGCCTCGGCTGAGTTGGCCATCATGTCTTCGATCTGCTCTTTAGAGGTATCTTTATCCGCTAGGATTTCGACACGAGTGACATGCTCAACACCAAACTTGTCTTTCGCTTTCAAAGTAAAGCGGTGAGAAACAATTCCTGATCCTGTTTCCTTGTTACCGCCCACAAGGGTCGTCCCAACCGGAACGACCCCCTGTGGTGTCCATAAATCAATGGGCATTAAACTATATTTAAGAATATTGAGTGGTATTCACCATTGACGGCAGTAGTCTTTCCCATTTGACCAAGGCAACCCCATAGAGTTGCACTACCTTCTGTAAAGTCTTCCATCGCACCTTCAGTGGCATCAGACCTCATTAATCCTGCACCCGGTGCCGGAGTACCTTGTATCAAGCAAACTCCCGGACCCTTTACTTGAAGCCATCCGTAACTACCACTGGCTATGTCAGAAACGGTTACACCAATCGCTGGACCTACAGGAGTTGTATTCGACTGAAGGACTCCCTCATAGAAACTCTTGAATGCACCAGCTTTAGCAGTACCGGCAAGAATCTCAGTAATGAACCCATCTTCATGGTCTATAGTTACTGTTACGTCAGACGTACCAGCAGGGTGTCCCTTGATCCTATATCTCCACCCAAGGGCAGTGCTAGCATCTACGTTGCTGAAAAGAATCCCATCAGCATATTCGTCTTTAGTAACTGATGCGCCAAAAGTGATACCTACAGTAGTACCGCCTGCGGAGCCGGTAGTTGCAACTGTGAGGTCATCATCATCGGTAGCTAGGAGAGCAGGAGCCTCCATTAGTTGACCAGCAATAACCGCCTCTCCAGTAGATGCATAGATATACTCTGTGTCTGCAATCTGCATCCTAGTTCCCAGCTTATGCTTTTTAGCGGTAGTGGTAACTTGTTCCCATCCCCATTTTCCCATAATCGTTTGTGGAAATGACATCAATTCGTCCTTTCTTACGGGTTCTTATGCCCCGCGATAAGCCGATACTTTTTTTGTCGCTAGGCTCGGCCAATCGTTACACCTAGCTATTCAACCTTTGTAATGTGGGCCCAGTTTTGATGGGGAAGTATTCTTCTCTTCCCCACCAGTTTCTTGTTTTTCTACCTTGGGAGCCTTGGAAGGTTCCTGGCACCAAGGACAGACACACCCATCGCTGGGAGGCCACTGGAACAAACCGATCCGTGCCTTGCGTAACACATAATCAGGGCTACCGGGAACATTACCAACTGTCGTTCCAACTTCTCTGACTATTTCACCTTCAACATTCAAGCTGGCTTTATGCCTGTACAGAGTTGTCTTCGGCTGCCACTCGTCAATGTATTTCAATGAATACCCGACGTTGGCCAGGTCCAGCTTCTGTTGATTCCGCTCCGTTATCCCTGCCATCTGTTACTCCTCAATTATGACGTTGCAAGGTCGCCAATCTCAAAAATGATTGATGCGCCACGGTCATCATCTAATTCAAAGACACCGTAGTCGCTTGTTAATACGACCTCAGTTGCCCGGAGAGACGCATCCCTCTGGCGCTCTGAGCGGCTATCAACGCTCTTCAAGACGGCCATTGCTGTCTTGTCTGCAATGACACCATATCCCGAATCCTGACCGGATATTTTGGCAATGTTTCCATCTTCAAAGATCGGAACATTGTTGATTGGTCGTAATCCGCTGTAGAAGTTCTTCAAGAGATCGACACTGAATCCACTGGTGAGTTCACCGCCTCCGGCTCCTGCGGCTGAAGCAACAGTTGCCCCATCCTTGGAAAGGTATGCAACAGCATTCGGGTGATGAACAATGTAGAGCTGGTTACCGAACTTATTTGCCTTGGCGTTGCTGATTATGGCATGTGTGTTCGCCACATTCATGTTCCGGCCATCTAGACCGAGGGACGTTCCGTCATTAAGGTTTGGCCAGAGAGCGATTACATCTGTATCTTTCTTCCGGGCCATTCCATCACCGAGCTGGCGACCAATCATGGAGAACACGTTCTCCGCGCTCTGCCGGACTAACTTGTCCGTCAGAATGATTTTTGCTCCCACCTCAGATGCGGTGAGATCAACGGTCGTCATACCGATATCTTCTTCATCGATGATATCCTGACCGTCTACGAGGTCGCTCACAGACATCTGGCTGACCTTGGGAACGGTCACCTGTTTACTGCCACTCGGCAAGTTAAACTGCTCGATGAGCGCCATTGCTGGAGCGTTATGCTCCTCCGTGTAACGAGAACTCGCAATGATAATCTTTTGTGCGTTCTCTAAATTTCCCGTCGTGGCTGTCTGAGCCATATTGAATCCCCCTTCTTAACTTCCGAACGTCATTCTTCGCGCTGCTTCTGTTGCCGCCTGTGACCGATCACCATTAAGGTACGCGGTCAAAAGACGGTCATCTGAAGTTGATGCCTCCGCAGCGCCTTGACTGTTGTCGAAGGTCTGTGGTGGTACCTGGCCCTGCCTGAGACGGGCAAGCTCTTGATCCGTATCACGCTCTTTCTTCATGCGTTGTGCTTCACGCTCCATCTGTTGCGGATCAGCACTGCTAAGAAGAGCCTGATAGTCTGATACAAATTGCTTGTCAGCAAGCCCATTCTTTTCCATAAAGTGGAGAGCTGCCATCTGTCGCCCTTCCACAAATCCAACGAGATCGAGAGCCTTCTGCTCCTGTTGTTGCGACCGCATCTCGTTCTGCATATATTGTTTGGCCTGCGCCCGTGCTTGCTCCGGAAGATATCCGGCATCCGTCAGTTGCTGCTCATAGGTGCGGGCCTTGCGTCCCAAGTCATCACGGAACGCTCTCTGTGTTTCCTCTTGTCGTCGCCTTTGTAGCTCCTCAACCTCAGCCTGTGAGACCTGCTGTTGCTGCGGACCAGGAGCGGTCGTCTGTGCCGGAATCTCTGGTGGGTCTGCGGGGGCAGCCTGCGTGGTGGTGGTTGCATCAGGAGCGTCACCAACAACGGGTTCCTCTGTGGGAGAATCCTCGACGACGGGTTCTGGAGATTCGATCTCCAGTTGGTCATCTGTCGTAATATCGAGAAGTCCACCCTGCTGCTCGGCAGGCGCCTCTACCGGGGCTGCTGGAGCCTCTGGGGGCGCTGTCTGGTTCTCTGCATTTGTTGTCATATCTTCTTTCCTCCCATACCCTATCTAGTACATTCCTTCCCCTATAGTACTACATGCGTAAAGAATGTCACGCTGCTTCAACCGATTCTCTTTCTTTGAGCCAGTCGTTATACTTCTTGAGGAAGACGGGATCATCGCGTCTCCGTGATTCAAATGGATGCTTGTCATGGAGCCAGAGCATGAGTTCGAGGTCTCCCCCAGCACGAATATCGTTGTTGATGATTTCTACCTGTTTGCGCTTGAGGTCTCGTTCTGCCAAGTCATAAGCAGTTTTCACCTGCGAATAAATCGACCTGTTTTGCAGGTCGGACATGAGCTTGTTTCTTTGATCCCTGTCTCCATCCACATATTCCTTGATATATGGGTGTAACGCCCGGGGGAAACGCTGCTCGATATATTTTTGAATCGCGTCGTCCGTCACAACATATTCAATTTGTGACGCATGGATTTTCCTTAAGTCAGCGATCCCCTGCGTCTGCAATGCAGACGGGAGATATGCCTTCTCCATGGGGTTTATGAGGTCCTGTCGTCCAATCGATTCCAGATGCGCTTTCCGGAGTTCAAGTGATTCCACGTAGTTGTCTTTCACCGAAGCAGGGAGTTGGTAGAAGAGTTTCTCTGGAATGCGATACCGATTGAGATTTCTCGTGACAAAATCACGCATCTCCTGTGACCATTGTTCTTGCAGCTTGGCGTATTCCTCGTCATATGTGTCTGCATCATAGTCATCATAGAGATCATAGACGCTCTCCAGCGCTTCCTCGTTCGGTGTGTTGTCCTTGCGTTCCTTGAACTCGATACCCATCCCGCGCTCAAGACCCTCACGAATCCCCCGGTAGACATTGCGAATCTTGAAGAATTCATTGAGTCGTTTCTGTACGGAAATATCGTCTCGTTCTGCCAGGTCTTCCAGCTTGCTCAACTCTTCCTGTCGTGCCTTGGTAAATTCTGTTGCGTCTTCCGCATAGTTCTCCTGTGCAATTTTTCTAACCATATCTTTCTGATAGGGGTCCTCGATATCTCTCCACTCTTTCTGAAAGAGATCCTGGGCAACCAGGTTTCGTGGGTACGCCGGGGACTCACGCAATCCAGCCAACCCTGCTCCGAGTCGTGCTGGGCCGGGCATTCTCTTGCCTAGCTCATCAAGGAAGTCCTTGTCATCACTCGTCGCATCGAGCGAATCAATCAACCCGTCCGTCACATAGGGTGCCATCCAGAAGGGCAACAGCCTTTCTGCAACCAGCGTTGACATGCCGGGGTAGGTATAGATGGGGTCTCCGAAATAATCTTCATGTGTCAGAAGAGACCAGCCGACTCCTGTGGCCGGAGCAACCATTCCTCGTACTGATTGAAGAAGAGGTTCTGTGAACTCTCCGTCCGCAACACCCGTTGAAACACGGGCCAACATTCGCATGTTGGAAATGTACGCCCCACCAAGTCCCATCTCCGTGTTGCCGATCCGAAGGCGCATGAAGTTGGGATGCGCGGGGTTGAATAAGCTCCAGTCCCCAAACTGAATGGGGGTTTCCCCAGTGGGATCAATGGAGATGGGTGCGCGTTGCCTGTTTGCCGGGCTTACTACACCAAGCCCGATGGCCAACGCTGCCATGAAGAACATCGATCCGGCAGCCAATGCTCCCAGAGCCTTCCGTGCTTCTTCTCCACGAACACCACCCTGTGTAACATCCACCATCAGAGCGGCAACCGCTCTCCTGTATCGTGGTGCATAGAGCAAGAACGCTCCCTCAAGGAATCTCTTTTGTCCGGATACTCCCAGTGCGCGTGAAGAACTCACACCGACCATATGGTCAAAGACATTTGTCAGGGCGCGTGATTCTTCAAGGAACTCACGACTACCCGGTGCGCCTGGTATTCTGCTGTCAGGGAACGCCTTATGTAATTCAATGCGGGAAGCATCTATAAACACGTTGAAAGCTGCTCCTGCTTTTTCTGCAAGAGGGAGCTTTTTCATGAGTCCGCTCTGGACAGCTTCGACATATTCCGATGAGACCAGAGGGGCTGCGTTTCCTCTCTCCATCCTCTGTATTGCTGCAAGATTATCTGGGGCAGCTAGGTATCTTGAAACATTCTCTGGCTTGATAAAAGCGTTCAGTGATTGCCACGCTGCTTTTGCGAAAAGGCGTGGATGTCGCATCGCCAGCATCTGCCCTTGGATCATCAAGAATCCGGGGTCTATTCCTGTCTGGAGAAACCGCGAGGCGTTAGCGACACCGTTAATGCGTTTCAACCATCCGGTTGGTTCCTGTGCATCCTCTGTCATTTTCACCAGTGCCTGAGCCACCTCGTTGGGGACAACGTACCCTCGGAACTTCGCCCCAATCTTCATCTCTTGACCAAGGTAGACCGAACCATCCGGGGCAAACGTCTTTGCTTTGCTTCGTAAGGACGGCGCCTCTTGATAAATCAAGCTCTTCTCTGCTCTTGAGAGTCCCGCCCAGTCATTGGACGAAAGGGTGACGACCCTTTGAGCAGCATCAACAGGAGGTCGAACAGGAGGAGGGACATATCCCTCCGGGATAATTCCCGTATTCGGGAAAAACTCTTCTCCGTCAACAATATCTAAACTGCGGCTATCCATGACTTCTTGGAGTCTCGCTCTAACTTTTCTCGCCGCGACAAAAATGCTTGAATCGCTCATATCCGGGAACATTGTTCGCAGCCATTTCATAAAATCCTTGTCACGAGCGGAGAGCTTTGTCCTTTTCTGAACAATAAAAAGCGCCCTGTCAATGTCGCTCTCAAACTTCAGGGGCCTTTGATTCCATTTCGGCTTCGACCCCTTCAAATCTGTTGGCAGGAGCCTTTCTTCTCCCGGAACATAAGCCTGTCTTGACTTCAGTAACACATCTTCCCGTTCCACAAGGACATCTCTGACTCTGGATACGGTGTCAGACCATTTCCCCGTTTGTGCGTTCGTCCGAAACGCTTCCATGAAATCATCCTGCCTTTTGGCAGCGCTTTGACTGGCATCGATAATCTGGTCCTTGTAGTTTTTCTTTAACCATGCAACAGAATCTTCATCATAAATGATTTCAATCCCGTCCTTCACATACTGTTGTAAAACATCCGCTGGGTGATTCTCGTAGAGCGCCCCGCCCTTCTCATTTTTGCGAAACATTTCTGTTCTCTCAGCGGCTGATTCTGGATACCGTGCTTTCTCCTGTGTCTTTTCGACACCGATCTTGTTCGGTTGTTTCGTCGTTTGCGTCGCGGAATCTCCTATATGCTGTGTCGCGACACGCGGCATATAGTTCGGATCAGGCGAGGAGATATCACTGCGGTCAATTCCATGTCGAGCGAATTCATCGTTCATGTTTTTGACAATGGTTTCCTTCATGTTATAAAAATCGACCTGCTCTTTGGTCATATATCTTCCATATGTTTGGATGTCAGCAAGAACATCCGCACTGTGTGTTGACAAACCGGGTGGTGGGGCCGAAGCCAGGTTCGTGACAAACCCCTCTTGGTCGATCTGAAACACATCTTTCCCCAGCGCCCTTAGTGGTGCAACAGCAGCAACAGATCCTGTTTCCGCAGTATCTTTTCCTGCTGTATAGATATGTTGAAATTCTTTCAATGGGTCACCATCAGCGAGAATTCTTGGGTTGATCTGTTGTGCAAGTCGTGGCCCAATCACGGGTATCGTTGCAACTTTTCGTCCGAGCTTGAGCAAGTTGTTCCCTGCGAAACCACTTGCCCTCTGGTAGTCAATCACGTTGACTGCCTTGTCTGCGCGACCCTGTCCGCTAATTTTTAAATCTCTCCGCAGATTAGAATCCAGATCAGTTTCTCGTGGCGTCAGTTCGAGACTCCTTCCTGTCTTTTCTGCTGCAACTTCTTTTGCTCTCCGGCTTGACGCTGCTTCTTCTTGTATCTGCCGATACGGCTTGACCTTTGATGGCGCAGCCTCGACAACTTCTTTCGCTGCTGTCTTTGCTGCTCCGCCCCCAAGGGCTCGTGCGATACGCGGAGCTGCTCGTGCGACTCTACTGGCTCGTGCAAGGGGCTGTAATCCTGCCTTGGTCGCAGCTCCATAGATACCAATTCCGGGAATCCACTCAATCGGGTCAGTAGCAATCCCTGTTAGAAGGTCTTGCCACCACGGAATTTCTCCGGCCTCCCTTGCCTGTTGATACGCAGCCTGAATGGCAAATGCATCTCCATGTCCTCTATCCTTCAACTCGTTATATCTCCGTCGCACACCTGGCTCACCGAGAGCATTCAATACAGCTTGCCCCGGTTCTGCGAATGGTTCTATCCATCCCTTTTGAATTCCATAAAATTCTGGTTGTATTTCCCAGAGCGCTCTCTGGAGAAACCCGCCTTCCGTTGGTGCTTCAGTTGGAAGGCCCTGTGACTCTCGCACAAAATCGCGGAATTGGTTGCCTCCGGGCAATAGCCGGCTTGCGAGGCTTCCGAGTCCGAGAGGTACAGATCTCGCTCGTGCGCCCCAGTCCACGGGTGGTGGCTCTGGTGTCAATCCGACAGGAGATGATCGTTCCTCTGGTGACAATACAGCAGGAGAACGACCAGCCTCTCTCATCAAGCGCCTTGTCAGAGCTGTTTCAGCCATGATGTCTCCTAGAAATTATAGAGGAACCGTGTGCGTGGGCTGGCATACATTCCCGTTGTCCCTCGTGCTGCCTGCGGTAATGCGGAGTAGCGCTTGGTCCACGGGTTTGTTTCGAGATATTGATCGAAAGTTGATGGTGTTGCTCCTGTTCGGAGGGCGCGTCCGAGTTCTCCAATGTAATCGGAGTACACGTTCCGGTAGGCGTTCTGGAAGAACCTCTGCTGTGCGGGGCTTCTCTGTCCAAAGGCCATGCCTGTCGGTGAACTGCGATAGGTTGCTTCCGGCATCTGCTCAAGGAGCAGCCCTCCCCAGTCTCCCTGACCGGAAAGGAAATCAACATATGGGTTTGTGCTTGCTACCATGATGTTCTCCTATGGCGATGATTCTTACGTTCCAACAGCGGCGGCCCCTGCTACGGGTCGCTTAAGGAACCAGTTCAGGAATCCTGCGCCAGATTTTCCCTGACCCAGTCGCGCATTGTAGAGCGATGCGATGGTGTTCCCGATTGCACGGGAGAGCGTGGGATCGACGGATGTCCCGCCAAGCCCCCCTCCCGCTGGTGTCGGTTGATAGCGGGATTGCCAGAGAGCCTGCGCCAAGGCACGTTGATTCCTCCCGGCATCCGCTCCTGCGCCAAACTGTTGTTGATAATATGCCCGCTGCATCAATTCATCCTCGGTCAGAGCGGCGTCCTCAAACGCGCTCGTCAGTTGTGTCGACGACCAGTCCGCCACATTTGCTGCTATCTGCGCTCGATTACGCATCGTTTCATAATCCATCGGCGTATACCCAATGGTGGTTTCTGACGGTCCGGATGCCATGCCCGTCAGATAATCCGTGAAAGACCCTGTTCCACCTTGTGCCATCGCCGTTGGCGCTTGTAGCATCCACCGTGCGGTTAGGGGAGATTGTATCCCTGCCATCCGCTGGCCCAGCGCTGGTGCAATCCGTGCCCCAAACTGTGAAAACTGTGCTTCTGGTGTATACCTTGGCCCACCAAACATCTTTTCCAACTGGAGGTACCCCGGTTGTCCAACATCTAGTTGGTTTGCCCATGATGCGAACTGGGCATCGTTATCCCCATTTGCCATAACGCGTCTCCTTTAGCCTCCGACCTTGTCCTGTGTTTGAGTATTTCCTGTGCCTGTTCCGCCGCGCATTCCAACACCCATTGGATTTCTTGTCAACCTCTGGAGAACTTCTCCGTAGGTCTTCCCCTGAGATAACATGGAATTCGCAACCAGGTCGAGGACGTTCCCAATTGCTGATGCATTGTAGGGATCGAGCCCGATGGTGTTCACCGTCTTGTATGTGTTTCGCCAGCGGTCGTCTCCACCGAAGTAGGGATGGAAGAGAGAAACATCTTCGACGTTCCGGGTCCAGTCCTTCTCGATATCTTCCAGCGACCGATTTGGATTTCTGGCTTGAACCTCTTTATAATATCCGTCCGCAGACGTTGCGTTGGGATTCCTGCTCTTCCAATCCATGAAGTCCACACCCCAGACGTTTTCGACGTTCGTTTCAAAGGCCCGGAGTTTATTCGCTGCTTCCTGCGCTCGTGCTGCAACGATGGAAGCGAAGGTGTTTCCAGATGCACCCACATCGTCCAAGTATCCCTGTGGGTTGTTGAGCCATTGACGTGAAAAATTCCTGAACCGATCTCCGTATTTCGGTGCAGCATCACGGAGTCCCGTCGCATCTCCTATTTCATCGGTGCCTAGTCCGTGTCCCAGAAGGTAGAGTGTCTCTGCCTGGTTCCATATCTTTCCCCTGTTTCGTAGGGCATCATATGTTCCGGAGCCGGGCATCTTGTAAAATTCGCTGAAGAAGAGATCCTGGTTGCTCATCTGACGCGTCCAGTCATCTGCTGGAAGTAATTCGCGTCCATCGGTGCCAACAGGAGTCAGAGTGTCTGCCTTAGTGTCTGCCGTGCCGTCTTTCTTTACGGTTGTCGTGACGACTTCCGGGACGACTTCCGGGACGGCTGTCCCTGACCCTCTGGTAAAATACCAGACGTTAGGATTGTTTTTGTCCTGTTTGGCTGTGTCTCCGTTGGCCAAATTGAATCCCTTAGGAGGATCGTACCCCGATGTTGTCCGCGTTGCTCCTTCTTTTGTGTCTAGCCACGCTTTATTAGGATCAGGATCAGGACCAGTCTCGTCGGTAGAAACGCCAAAAGTCCAGTCACCTGCCCCTTCAAGACGATTAAAGTATTCATTATATGCATCTTGTGACAGGGAGAATGCAGCCCCCTTTTCTGAATACGACCCGATCAACGACTCAAGATCCGATGCCAACATTCCCGGCACTGTCCCTATTGGGCGCCACGGGTTCAGGAAAAGTCGTGCCATAGCCGCGTCGTAATTTTTCTTGAGAATCCCAGATGTTTTTCCAGTTTGTCCCTTCTTGTCCGTCTCAGAAAGATCATGCCAAGCACGAATGTCAGCTATATCAGATAGCCCCTCATTCTGAAATATTTGGAAGACATTATGAACTGAATCCTTCTCCATTGGCTCCCCAGCAGAGAGACCAAGATCCGTGGCTATCTCCTCAGGTGGTTCCTTAATCAGTTTAAGAACGGCAGCACTGGGGTCATCTGAATTGAGGGCCTTGACGAAAGCAGCCTTGATCCTCTCAAGCTGTGCGTCTGGACCCGTCCCTTCGGTTTTCACGACCCTCTTTGTACCCTTGTCTACCTCAATCTTGACATCAGGAATAAAGTTTTCGTGACCTTCTCCCCAGTAATCGTTCCATGCCGCCCTTTTCTCTTCCCATGCCTCCAAAGCAGCAGGTAAGGCTAACCTTCCCGTATGTCCGCCTCCCAGATTTTCCACTGTTGGTCTGTCGCCAGGGTCTTCTGGACCAGGGTCTTCTGGAATAGCGGGGGCAGGTGTTGTCGCCTCACCCAGTGCCGCCTCTATTTCAGTCTCGAAATCCACTTCCGGTGTCACACCATCAAGCGGACTTTGATATTCACGATAGAGCCTCTCAATCTCCTCTGAGCGGGCTTCCCCTTCTTTAACTAGTTGTGCATCTGTTATTCTCTGCACCTCCTTTAGGGTGGACTCCGGCTGGCCACCGATGGATTCTATCATAGGCGTAACCTTCTTCAAGATGACGTCTAATTCTTCCGTGCTTAAACCAAGGTTTGCAAGATCAGCAGAAGCACTGAGAGTTTTAGTTTGCACTATTTCAAACACTGCCTTCTCTTTGGGGTTCAGGATAACCGGTTCGGTTGTGGGAATCGGTGTGGGACGATACTTCGCAAATGGATCAACGGGCGGGCGCCCACCGCCAGGGCTAAGGGCCTTCGAGATTGCATCCTGTATGGTACTCGGTGACGGTCCAAATTCGGTTTGCGGTAGAGCGTCGTCAGGAACATAAGACGCTCCCGGTGCTATCTGCGGTATCGAAGCGGCAGCCGCTCCACTAAGCAAATCATCTATGTAATCATGTATGGGGCTCGATGTCGGTATGTTTGGATCGACTCCCGCCATCACATCCTCCATCCCTATTTGTCCGCCGGGTAGAGCTTCGTCAGGAACATAAGACGGTCCCGGTCCTGTTATCACCGGTACCGAAGCGGCAGCCGCTCCAGCACCGGAAAGAAACTCCCGAAGCGCATTTGGTACGCCCGACAATGCATTGATCATATCAGCAGGATTGATCCCTGCCGGAAGTATCCCGGCCTGAACGAATGGGTCGCCCTGCATATTCTGCGTAATGATGTTTGGTTCAACCGCGTCCACGTAATTGATCCCGCCTCCGGGTTCGTCAAACGATGTCTCGCCGAGGTCACGCATAAGACCTCCACCGGGGAGCATGAGGGGATCATCGATGAGTCCGCCTCCGGGTTCTTCAAACGGAACGCTACCGATCTGGGTCTTGACATCTTCAGGAAGATCATCGAATGTGACCATCTCATCTTCGGGCAGCATTCCGGCCATCAGCAATTGATCAAGGGCGTCTCCACCAATTGCGTCTCCGACCATAGGTCCTGCAATTCCCATGTCCTGTTGCGTCATGGGACCGGGAACTTGTGTTTCCCCGAAGAATGCATTCAGGGCAGCTTCGTCGATCATTTCCTCGATATTCATATCGAACTCTTTCAGGCCAGTGGCCCGTCCGCTTTCGATATCCTCAGGAGATATGCCGTATGGTGCGTACATATCTTCTTGTTCTTTACGCGCAATCTTTTCCAGTGCCTGCTCGACGGTCGTGGATTCCCCTTCCGTGAGTTCCCAGATGACCTCATCGTTCCCCATCCACTTGTGAACTGTTCCATAGAGATAGGGAACGCTATCTATCTCATCAAAATCTTCATAATGGTACGGTGACATTTAGATTGGCCCTCCCTGTGCGCCGGGGCGTGGTGTTCCGGGTGGAACGACTGGCCCCATTGGTGGTGTCGGTGCGGGTGGCGGTGCCCCCATCATGGCTCCCGGAAGAACGGATGGATCGATGCCGGGTGGTCCCATGGGTGGAGGTGGCCCCATTGGTGGAGGTGGTCCCATCGGTGGGGGCCCCATTGGTGGACCCATCGGTCCTTCCATTGGTGGGCCCATTGGGCCGCCGGGGGGTGCAGCCATACTTTCTGCTGCTGCTTTCTGTTTCTGGAGGAGAACAAGCATGAGTTCTCCGGAGTAGAACTGAACGAGGTCTTGTCTCCCCTGTCGTTCTGCTGCCTGCAAGAGTGTCCAGAGTGTTGCTTCGGGCAGCATCTTCTCGGCGATTTGTTCCTTGATGGCGTCGTCCATGTTATCCGCATCCTGTATGGCAAGGATACGATCCCGGATGGCGCGGTCGGAGAGCAGGGGCGTGTCGCCTTCCCGTGCAATCTGTGCCATGGCGTAGCGGCTCATATCATCCTGCGGCAGTTCGCCGACGAGGTTGATCTCTGGTGAGCCTGCGCCCTGAATCACATCGGGTGTAATCTCTTCGCTAAAATAAATACGGTTGCGATCCATGCCGGAAACCTCGATGGCCTTGTAGGAGCCTGTTGCATACTGGTCGCTGATGCCGTCGAAGATCATCTTGTAGGCTTTCTCCATTCCCCGGAGGTACTTGGAGATCACGGTTTCCACGCCCTGTCGGAGCGTGTTGATGGCAAATCCCGATAGCTGGAACGGCACTTCGCCGTAGACGCTGTGGGGGAGGGCACCGCGCTGCATTTCTCCTGCGACGAGTCCCATGAAGGCGCCTGTTTCCCGTGCGACTTCCAGTAATCCCAGTGGTTGGATATCTTCTCCCTGTCCGAGGGCGACTTCGCTGCCTTCGAGGTAGGGATCTTCTTCGAGTGTTTTCGTTCCGTCCCTGCTGATGACCTTGATGCCTTGTCGTCGGCTGCGGGCGGTGAGTTCCAGCATGGTACTCATCATCAAATTATGGTTCGGGTAGAGGTCGCGTGTTGCCTTGAAGACGGATTCTCCCATATCGGCGATGGTATCCTGCATGGTTCCCTGGTCGATGGGAACGATCATGGGGTTGGAGCCGATGGGGCCGATAAAGACGGGAACACGTTCTGCTCCGTGTTTGATCTGTTTCTTCACGACCCGGAGGTTGGGGGATTCCATCGATCCGTTATGGACGATGATGGTGTTGTATTCCTTGTCATAGAAGTCATAGACCAGTGATCCCTCGGCGTTGGCCGGTGTGTCCCAGTCGATCTTGACGTTATACTGTGCAAAGATCTGGTCTTTCGTCTTGACCATCTTATAGCAGGCCCAGTCCAGACCATCGGGGCCTGTTCCCCAGTAGGTATGTAATGGGTCCCACGGCGTAATATCCACATAGGTGCTTCCGTCTTCGCGTTTGGCGAGGAGGGAGCGTCCGGCATACCAGCCTCGGAGGACGGAATACCATCCAAGCTGGTCGCGGAGAGTGGGCTGCATCATGGAGCAGAGTCGTTCGTCGGCGGCTGCGAGAATCCCGATGAGGAATTTTTCCTTGAGGTCGTTCTTTTCGCGTCGGTCTGCATCCGCTGCTGCGTGGGGGATACGGACGGTCATCTCGGAGCTGGAGATCCAGCCCATCACCTTATCGGCGAATGTCTGTGGTTCGTTCGAGGTATAGCTCTGGTAGCCTTCCCCGGCGTCATAGGGTTTCAGGCGGTAGAGTTCGTGGTCGTCTTCCATCCGTTGACGCAGTGCTTCCGTTGCGTTGTAATGTCCTTCGACGAGTGCAACAATATCTTCCGGTTTGCGTCGTCGTGCCATTTATGACCACCTTTTGACTGCTATTGTATTCCTTTTGTCAATATATCCATAGCCAAAGCGGTCGATTAGTCCATAAATCAGCGCTTTGACGGCGTGATTGTTCTTATCTTCCGGTATATCGCCCATAATATTCCCATCGCGGTCGGTTTTCCACTGGTAGGCCCGACTTTGGCCATCGAATGGGTTGGGAACCACCCCGAATTCGCTGAGAACACCATGACAATGGGGTGCAATCACGAGGCGTGGCGCATGTGTCTTCGGATCGATCTTGAGCCAGCCTTTCAGGCGTTCTGTTCCTTCGGCGATGCGGACTTTTTGACTGGAGAGGTAGAGTCCGGCCTGTTCGAGCCAGACTTCTGCGGGAGCGGCCATTGCCTGGTGTTGATTCCCGGCAACATCGATGACGCCCCACTTCACATCCTTCCACCAGTCCCTGGACATCGCGATATCGATCATTTCATCGGTCACAAGGTTCTGTTCGTAGATTTCATCCACGACACGAACCTGGTCATCATATATCTGTACCACTTGAATGGCGTAGGCGATGGCATAGCCGGGGTCCATCCAGAGATGCACCTCTTTACCGGGCTCATACTTGATATCGGCCACATGTGCATCGGGTTTGAACTCTGAAAAGACGATTCCCTGTGGCGGACTCGGCTTTCCCTCTATGCGTTCCATATAAAAGTCATCGCTGGCGGTTTCACGGAGCCGGAGTATTTCCGGATCGTCGATCCCACCGGGATAGAGATAGGTATTGGTATGGCTGGGAAGACTGAACGCCCGGCTGTCGGGTTCTGCGCCACTTGCCCAGCTCGTAAACATCTGGGGATACCATCCGAGGGAGCCCTCGAAGGTTCCTGCGAGGAACATCCATCCTCGTTTTGGTGCAGCACGGCCC
>Ga0114910_1000205_pt1 | contig 31935 bp, 25 predicted proteins | sample MalvireepMed_908_FD_83500 | JGI IMG/M metagenome (GOLD analysis project Ga0114910, IMG submission 83500) | Marine viral communities from the Global Malaspina Expedition - Malaspina viral metaG DeepMed_908 | ecosystem: Environmental > Aquatic > Marine > Oceanic | place: Mediterranean Sea...
ACTGCACACCGATCAGCGTCAGGGTCGGCAACACCGCATTGGGCAAAGCCTCGGACAGGATCACATGATTTTCGCTGTAGCCCTTGGTCCGCGACAGCGTCACGTAATCGAGATGCATGGTTTCCTTGAGCGATTGCTTGAGCAACTGGCTGATGATCGCCGCCAGCGGAATGGCCAGAGCCAGGGCCGGCATGAACATATGCTTGAGCAGGTCCCACCACAGATCAAACCGCAGCCTGAAAAGGCTCTCGAAGACATAGAACTGGGTGACAAACGGAAGATCCAGCGACGGCGAGATCCGGCCGGAAATATGGAAGATCGGCATCAGCACCCCGAACAACACAATCAGGATCAGCGCCCAGAGGAAATCCGGGATCGACAGCCCGATGCCATTGGCGACATCAACCGCTGTCTCGGTGCGGGTCTCGCGATGCCGGACCCCGGTCAGCGCCAGCGCACCGCCGATCACCACGGCGATCACCAGCGCAAAAATTGCAAGTTCCAGCGTGGCCGGCAGCCGCCCGAGCACCAGCGGCATCACCGGCTGACGCAGCGAAATGGACGTTCCGAAGTCGCCCTGGAACACGCCGCTCAGCCAGATCCCGAACTGCTGGAAAATGGTCTTGTCGAGACCGTAATGCGCAGTCAGCCGCGCGATATCTTCCTCGGAAGCCCCCGGTGGCAACATCATGGCGATGGGATTGCCCGGCACGACCCGGATGACAAAAAACACCACCACCGCCGCCCCGATCAAGGTGACCGACATGGTCGCAAGGCGAACAAGGATTGCGCGCAACAATTTCAAGATAAATGTCCTGCAAATGGGGCCGCTGCCCGAAGGCAGCGGCCCGTCCATTCAGAGCTGAGGCTTACGACGCCCGTTTCATCAGGTGCGGCAGAAGCGCGCCGGAAGCATGCGGCGTGACAACTACACCGTCGGCGTGAAGGATCGGCTGCACATACTGCAACAGCGGGATCACCAGCGCGTTGTCGGCAATGTACTTGTCGACGGCCTTCCAGCCTTCGATCCGCTTCTCCTCGTCAGCCTCGCCCCAGAGCGGGCCGATCATGTCGATGAGATCCTGACCGTCCCACACCGAATGCGGCGATGGGCCGAACATGGCAAAGCCGGTCGAAGTGGTCGGATCGCCAACCGAGTTGCCCCAGTTGTAGAACGCCGCCGGCGCCAGCTGGTCGGCAGCGCGCAGTTCGTAATGCTTGGCAATCTCGTAGACTTCGATTTCGGCCTCGATGCCGACCTTGCGCCACAAACCGACAATCGCCTGGATGATCTCGTAATCCTTCGGCTTGAAGCCGCGCGTTGTCTGGATCTTGAACTTCACCGGGTTTTCCGGAGAGAAGCCAGAGGCCGCCAGCAGTTCCTTGGCCTTTTCAGGGTCGTAGGGAACCTTGATCGAAGCATCAAACGCGATGTATTCCGGCGTCTGAAGGGTGTCGATCGCAACACCATAGCCCGACAGCAAGCGGTCGATGATCAACTGCTTGTCGATCGACATAGCTGCCGCCATGCGCACGTTCGGATCCAGCATGGCCTCGATATCGTTGAGGAAGATCATTCCAATGTCGGAGATGGGTGCGGCTGTGCCCTTGATCTTGTCCCCGCCCTTGAGCCGGTCATACTCTTCATAGGGCATTTCCAGGGTGACGTGCGAATTGCCGGATTCGATCTCCGCAACGCGCGAAGCGGCGTCGGTCACGAACTTGATGGTAACGGTTTCAAAGTCAGGCTTGCCGCCCCAATAATTAGGATTGGCCTTCAGCCGCACAAACGCGTTGCGCTCGAACTTTTCGACCATATAGGGGCCGGTGCCGATCGGAGCGGCCTCGAAGCCTTCTGCTCCGACCTTTTCATAATAGGCCTTGGGCAGCACATAGCCGGTCAGGAAGTACATCCACTTGAAGATGGTCGGCTCAAAGCGGGCGACGTCCGCGGTCACCATATTGCCTTCGGCCTTGATATTGGCCAGCGTCGACCAGATGAACTGGATCGGGTTGCCGGTGGCTTCGTCCGCGGCACGGGTCAGCGACCAGGCGACATCTTCGGCGGTGAATGGCGATCCATCATGCCAGGTCACGCCTTCGCGGACTGTCATCATGATCTTGGTCTTGTCGTCGTTCCAGCCCCACTCGGTCAACAAACCGGGCGCAGGCGAAAGGTCGGGCATCTGCAGGATGAACTGGTCGAACACCGACTGGTAGATCCCTTGAATGGTCGGATTGACCGCCGACGGGCCGACGGTCGGATCCCATGATGGCAAGTTCACATTGTAGGCGATGACAAGTTCATCGATTCCCTGGGCAAGCGACGGACCGGCAAAGGCGGTGATCGCCACTGCCGCTACTGTACCTTTGAGCACTGTGCGACGCGAAATCTGTTTCATGCTGTTCTCCCTGTTTTTTGGTGTTCATTTCCCGCCCAGTTTCTGGGCGAGCATATAGCCTGCACCCGCTCCGGTGCCCGCACCCGGCCAGACACTGGCTCCGGTGAGGTGCAAACCATCGACGGGGGTCTTTCCAGTGGCGTGACCCAAGGCCGGCCGGAACAGGAAATTCTGGGACAGATGATGACTGCCGGCAATCTGGTCGCCGCCCACGAGATTGGGGTTGTCGGCTTCAAGATCCAGCGGCGAAACGACAGCCCGGCTGATGATCTTCGCCCGCAAGCCCGGCGCATGCCGTTCGATCAGATCAAGCGCCCGCTCGGCATAGATCTCCTTGACCCTGGCCCAGTCGGTCTCCGTGATCTGGCCAGCCGCATCGCCGCGGATTTCGGCCGGAACCATGCGAACCTGAACCCACAGCACATGCTTGCCGTCCGGCGCACGGCTGGGATCAACCGCGGTGGGTTGCCCCACCACCAGCACCGGCTCGTCCGGCAACAACCCGGCCACAGCCTGCTGGTAGGTCTGCGCCATCTGATCGAGCGATGGCGCAATATGCACATAGGCGAATGACTTGAGCTCATCGCTCGCTGTCCAGTCCGGCAATCCGTCGAGCGCCAGATGGATCATCATCGTGCCGGGCGCATGGACAAAGCCCCTCATCTTGGCATCGAAGCCTGCATCTCCGGACTTACCTTCCAGAAGTTTCATCAGCCCACTCGGCGCGACATTGGCGATAACCGCCTTGCCGGCGCTGATGATCGATCCATCCTCGAGCTCGACGCCGGTCGCCTTGCCGCCGTCACGGATCACCCGCGCCACCGGCTTGCCGCAATGGACGGCACCACCCGATGCTTCGATCTGCGCCACTAGTGCGCGCGTCACAGTACCGGCGCCACCTTTGCCGATGACCATGCCGAAATGCTGATTGGCCATGGATTCAAGGTAGGGAAACACTGCCCCGCCGGCCATGTCAGGCGCAAAGTCGAGATGCATGCCCCAGGCCGCCATTGTCGCCCGCACATGATCGGATTCAAACGTCTCCGACAACCATTTGCGCGGTGAGGACACGAGCAGCCGCATCAAACCGGCAGTCCAGGAGAAGCCTTTCTTGAACAGTGCCTTGGCCAGCAATTTGCCTTGTGTATGCATTTGCATGGAATTTCCTAGCAGGGCAAAGACATATTCCGCCGTACCGGGAAAATCCTCGCAGAGCCGGTCCCAGGCTTTTGCATCTGCCTCGGAATAGGCCGCGATCCGTGCCTGGGTCTCACCCGGGCCGGTACTGATACCCAACCATTTACCGTCATCGAAAACACTGGCAAAACAATGGGAAGCCGGGGCAAACTCAAGCCCTTTCGCAACCAGGCCTTCGCCATGCACCTTGAAAAATCCGGAACCGGCAAAGAGGCTGAGATTCATTGCTGCCCAGTCATGGCGGAAGCCCGCTTCGGTCAGCTCCATCGTTTTCACCGCGCCGCCGGCGGCACCAGCCTGCTCGAAAACCCCAACACGCCAGCCCTTCGCGCCCAGATGGACAGCGCAGGCCAGGCTGTTTACGCCCGCTCCGACAATGATCGCGTCATACTCACTCTGCACTGCGGCTAATCTCCGTTCGAGATTTATAATTGCAAATGCATATTATTCTGTCTAGCATCTATTTGTTGCGACGCACAGGTTGCCTTCCGGGCAGATCATCGTCACTGAGCAACCGAAGCCATAAAACGCCTGTCAGGGGAGAGTCACACATGAACGCTGCAGAAACTCTTGGTAATCTTGCCGGAATGCTGATCGAGGGAAAAGTCGAGGTTGTCGACCTCTCTGGCCCGCTGGGCCCCGACACACCACTTCTTCAGCTGCCGGAAGACTTTGCCAAGAACACACCGAAGATCGAAATTCACAAGATTTCTGAATATGACAGTGACGGCCCCTTCTTCGCCTGGAACTGGCTCAAGCTCGGCGAGCATTCCGGCACGCATTTCGACGCGCCGCACCACTGGATCACCGGCAAGGATTATCCTGACGGCTACACCGATTCCATCAAGCCACAGAATTTCGTCGCACCTGTCAATGTGATCGACTGCTCCGCCGAAGTCGCCAAGAACCCCGACTTCCTGCTCGATGCAGCCGGGGTCAAGGCCTGGGAAGCCAAGCACGGCGAGATCAAGGCCGGCGAATGGGTGGTGATGCGCTCTGACTGGGATGCCCGCGCCGGTGATGAGGCAGCCTATCTCAATGCTGATGAAACCGGCCCGCATTCGCCTGGTCCGACTGTCGATTGCATCGAGTACATCCTGTCCAAGGGCGTCATCGGCTGGGGCAATCAGTGCATCGGCACCGACGCTGGTCAGGCCGGCGGCATGGAACCGCCCTACCCGGCTCACAATCTGCTGCACGCTGCCAACAAGTATGGTCTCGCCTCGCTCGCCAATCTCGACAAGCTGCCGCCCAAGGGCGCGATCCTGATTGCGGCGCCGCTGAAGATCGTCAAGGGCACCGGCAGCCCGATCCGCGCCATGGCGCTGGTCGCACGCGGCTAGCGCGCATTACGCGCCGGAGACCGGGACAATGGCAGATTTTGACCACATCATCGTGGGCAGCGGGATCAATTCGCTCGTTGCCGCGGCCATGCTTTCCTCAAAAGGCAAGCGTGTGTTGGTTCTCGAGCGCGAGAGCCGCTTCGGCGGCTGCATGCGCACCGAGGAAATCACGCTGCCCGGTTTCCACCACGACGTCATGGCAGCCACCTTTGTGCTGTTTCTGACCTCCCCGGCCCACGCCGCGCTCGGAGCCGATCTGGCGCGGCATGGGCTGGAGTTCTGCCACACGCCGCATCCAACGGCGGTGTTGCGTCCCGACGGATCGTCACTGGTTCTGACCACCGACCGGGCCGCCAACATCAAGACATTCAACAGCCTTGCAGCCGGCAATGGCGACCGCCACGGCGCCGATGTCGGAGCGATCGAAGCCGATGCCCTCTTCCTCTTCGCATTGCTGGGCGGCGAGTTATGGAGCTGGCCGACAGCCAGGCTGCTGATCAGCCAGGCCTGGAAACGCGGGCTGCGCGGCTTGGCTGCCTGGATGGGCGAAGCCCTTCGGCCAACCCGCGCATGGCTTGAAAGCACATACACGTCAGAATTAATCCAGGCTCTCTGGGCACCCTGGGCGCTGCACACCGGCCTGACCACCGAATCCGCCTATGGCGCTCAGATGGGCAAGGTCATTGCCTTCGCGCTCGAAGCTGCCGGTGCGCCGGTGATCAAGGGCGGCGCCAGCCAGGCCGTCAGTGCATTCAAGAGCCTGATCGAGGCCAATGGCGGCGAACTGCGCGCCGATGCTGACGTCGACCGGATCCTGTTGCGTGATGGCAAGGCCAACGGCGTCAGGCTCGACGACGGCAGCGAGATATCCGCGTCTCACGTCATCTGTTCGGTGGCGCCCGGACAGCTCTACAATCGCCTGCTGCGCGAAGACACCGCGACACTTCCCGGAGAGGTTACTTCCGGCCTGAGCCAATTCCGCCACGGCCGCGGCAATTTTCAGCTGCACTACGCTATCGACGGCCCCGTGAAATGGAAGACCGAAGGACTGGACGATGTCGCCTTGATCCATCTGGCTGACAGCATCGATTCCGTTTCCAAATCCTCCAATGAGGCCGAGCGCGGCATGTTGCCGGTGACGCCGACAATTTGCGTGGGCCAGCCACACCGTCTCGACCCATCCCGCTGCCCGGACGGCAAGTCCATTCTCTGGCTGCAGATCCCGGACGCACCGCGAACCATCAAGGGCGATGCGGCAGGAGAAATCGAAACCGGCGGTGTCTGGAGCGAGGCCACCCGCGAAGCTTTCGCCGACCGCATCGAAGCGGTGCTAGCCAAGCATATCGAAGGTTTTGGCGAAAGCGTTCTGGCGCGCAGGGCCTACTCGCCTGTGGATCTGGAATCCATGAACATCAATCTCGTCGGCGGTGACCCCTATGGCGGGTCCTGTGCGGTGGACCAGTTTTTCATCTGGCGTCCGTTTTCCCACAGCAGGAACAATGCGACCTCGATCGAGAACCTGCATCACATCGGCGCTTCCACCCATCCCGGTCCGGGTCTTGGCGGAGGATCAGGCTTCCTGTTGGCCAAGAGGTTGGGCGGATGAACGAAACCAGCAAACCCGAAACAGAAAAAGCCGAGCCCTTGCAGCGGCTGGGCGAAATCGGTCTTTCCAATTTCGCGCCCTATCTGATGAACCGGATCATGGGACGGTACAACGCCGACCTGAGGCAGGAGATGACCGGCCTTGGTTTGACAACGCCCAAGATGCGCGCGCTTGCCGTGCTCTCGGTCATTGATGCCCTGCCGATCAGCGAGCTGGCAGTCTATGCCGTGGTCGAACAGTCAACGCTCAGCCGCGCTCTCGATCAGCTTGCCTCGGACGGAATGGTCCGTCGCGATCCCGACCCCAATGACAGCCGGGTCACCCGGATCGGCATCACCGACGCAGGCCGGGCAGCCCTGGACCAGCTCTGGCCGTCGATGGCGCAAAGCTACACCCAGATGTTCAAGGATATCCCTGCCGAGGAGCGCCAGGCCTTCGTCACAACGCTGCAGAAAATGCTCAAGAACATACGGAAACACGATTTCTGACCGACCTTGCCGGAACCGACCTGACACTCACACTCCAAGGAGAACACTCATGAAGCATGGCCTTACAGCTGCAGCAGCCTTTGCAATTGCTCTCGGAGTTTGTTCCGCAGGTGCCGACACCTTGCCGGGCGTCAGGGGCGTCAACCATATCGGCCTGACAGTGCCCGACATTGGCGAAGCCGAGACTTTCTTTTCCGACGTTCTGGGTTGCGAGAAAGCCACCTCCTTCGGCCCTTTCCGCGATGATACCGGCACCTTCATGCAGGATCTGCTTGATGTCGATCCACGTGCCGTGGTCAACCAGATCACGCTGATGGGCCCGTTCCCGGTCAATGAAGGCCCGGCGGCCGGACAGTCGATCATATATTTCTTCGCGCCCTGGGGCCTTCAGATGGAGGCCATCTCCTTCCCCGAGGGCATGGCCTACGAAAAAGACGGCGGGCCGGTTCTCTGGTCCAACACCGCACCGGCCGAGTAAGGCCCGGGCAGTCAAGCAATTAGAGGTATCAGATGGCTGAACGTTCATTTGCCAAGGAAGTCCAGAAACTCAAGATCGGAGAAGGTGAAACCTTTTCCGGTGAAGGCATTCTGGCGCTGACAAAAGCACTGCTGGAAGCCGGCGTCGGGTATGTCGGCGGCTATCAGGGCGCGCCGATCAGCCATCTGATGGACGTGCTGGCCGATGCCGAGGAAATCCTCACCGAGCTTGGCGTGCGCTACGAGGCCAATGCATCCGAGGCAGCGGCCGCAGCCATGCTGGCAGCATCCGTGCATTATCCGATCCGCGGCGCGGTTACCTTCAAGGGGCCGGTTGGCGTCAATGTCGCCTCCGATGCGCTCGCCAACCTGTCGTCCTCCGGCGTGACCGGCGGCGCACTGGTGATCATCGGCGAGGATTACGGCGAAGGCTCCTCGATCATGCAGGAACGCAGCCACGCCTTCGCAATGAAATCGCAGATGTGGCTGATCGATCCACGGCCCAACCTGCCGTCGATCGTTCAATCGGTGCATCAGGGATTTGAGCTGTCGGAAGCCACCAACACCCCGGTGATGCTGATGGTGCGGATCCGCTCCTGCCATGTCACCGGCAGTTTCGCGGCCAAGGACAACAAGCGGCCGCCATTTACCGTCAAGGATGCGCTGGCGACACCACGCAGCGACTACGCGCGCGTTGTGCTGCCGCCGATGTCCTATCTGCAGGAACACGACAAGATCAACAATCGCTGGCCGGCCGCGCAGAAATACATCGTCGAGAACAAGCTCAACGAGTTCTTCGGCCCTAGCGAGGCACCGGTCGGCATCGTCCTGCAAGGCGGCATGTACAATGGCGTGATCCGCGCCCTGCAACGTCTTGGCCTGGCCGACATTCATGGCGACACCGAGATCCCGCTCTATGTGCTCAATGTCACCTACCCGCTGGTCAATGACGAATTCTTCGAATTCTGCGAAGGCAAGTCGGCCGTCCTGGTTGTCGAGGAAGGCCAGCCGGAATTCATCGAGCAGGCTCTGGGCGCAGCCCTCTACAAGACCGGACGCACCATCAAGCTGCACGGCAAGGACATGCTGCCGATGGCCGGGGAATATACAGGCCAGGTGATGCTCGATGGCCTTGAAGCCTTCCTGAAGAAGGCTGCACCCGAATTGCTGCCGGCCCGTCTGCGCGCGCCCAACTCAGAGGAGAAACCGGCGCTCCCCGATCTCTCCAAGACGGTTCCGATGCGACCGCCCGGCTTCTGCACCGGATGTCCGGAACGCCCGATCTTCGCGGCAATCAAACTGACCGAGCAGGAATTCGGCAAGCATCAGATCGCCGGAGACATCGGCTGCCACCTGTTTGCCACCCTGCCGCCGTTTGAAATCGGTGGCTCGACCATGGGCTATGGTTTGGGACCGGCATCCAACGCGGCTTTCGACGGCGGCGGCGACAAGCGCTCGATTTCCATTCTTGGCGATGGCGGCTTCTGGCACAACGGCCTGTCGTCCTCGATCGGCAACGCGGTCTACAACAAATCAGACGGCGTGATCGTGATTGTCGACAACTTCTACTCCGCCGCCACCGGCGGACAGGACGTGCTGTCATCGCGCGCCGACAATCCATCCAAAGCCACCGGCCATCCGATTGCCGATGCAGTCAAGGGCGTTGGTGTCAAATGGGTGCGCCAGCTCGACCGCACCTATGACGTGCCCAAGATGCGCGAAATCCTCAAGGAAGCCCTGACCACCGACCATGTCGGTCCCAAGGTCATTGTGGCCTCATCGGAATGCATGCTCAACAAGCAGCGCCGCGAAAAGCCGCTAATGAACAAGGCGATCAAGGAAGGCCGCCGGGTTGAAAAGCCGCGTTTCGGTATCGATGAAGACGTCTGCACCGGCGATCACGCCTGTATTCGCCTGTCGGGCTGCCCTTCGCTGTCGCTGAAGAAACTTGATGATCCGCTCCGCGACGATCCCGTCGCCAGTATCGACCAGAGCTGTGTTGGATGCGGCAATTGCGGCGAAGTCGCAGACGCCGCCGTACTGTGTCCATCGTTCTTCCGCGCCGAAGTTGTTCACAACCCGGGCTGGCTGGAACGCAAGCTCGGCACCATGAGCAGCTCCATCATCACATGGCTTCAAAACCGCCGCTCGAGCGGCCGCATCGAATTCGTCCGGACCTGATCGCATGGCAACCAACACATTGACAGACCTGCACCCCAAGCAGCCCGACACCGCACTCGATCAGATCATCAAGATCGCCATCATGGCCGTTGGCGGCCAGGGCGGCGGCGTGCTGACCAATTGGGTGGAAGATTGCGCGCACCGCAACGGCTATGTGGTGCAGGCCACATCTGTCGCGGGCGTTGCCCAGCGTACCGGCGCCACCATCTATTACATGGAGATGGCCCCGGCGCAGGACCGGAACCCGGTGTTCTCGCTGATGCCGGCCGCCGGTGATGTCGACATCCTTGTGGCAGCCGAAATGATGGAAGCCGGACGCGCCATCATGCGCGGCTTTGTGACGCCTGACCGCACCACACTGATTGCCTCCTCGCACCGCGCACTTGCGGTTTCCGAGAAAATGGTGCCCGGAGATGGCATCGCGGATTCCGAAGAAGTGATCGCAGCAGCTGAAATCGCGGCCCGCCGCTTCATAGCCTTCGACATGGAGAAGATGGCCGTAGACGCCGGTTCGATGATCTCGGCAAGCCTGTTCGGCGCTCTTGCAGGTTCCGGCGCGCTGCCCTTCGAGCGGGAAAGCTTCGAAGCGGCCATCAAGGCATCCGGCCGCGGCGTCGAGGCCAGCCTGCGTGCCTTTGCGGACGGGTATGAAGGTGCTGCCCGCGGCTGGGTCGAGCGCCCGCATTCCGGAGCGAAGACGGCCACAAAGGGCAATACACCAGCGGGCCCGAAGCATCTGGTCGACCAATGGCACAATCTCGAAGCGCGGGCCGCCGCCCTGCCAGCCTCTGTGCGCGACATGGCCCGGACAGGGCTGCGCGCAGTCGTCGATTTCCAGGATCTTGACTACGGGGCCGAGTATCTCGACCGGCTCGACAAAGTGCTGGCCCATGACGATCCAGCCAAAGATCACGAATTGAGCCTGGAGGCCGCCAAATACATCGCCAAGGCCATGGCCTATGACGATGTGTTCCGTGTGGCTGACCTGAAAACCCGCGGCAGCCGCTTCGCCCGGGTGCGCAACGAGATTTCGCCGGCTCAAGGCACGCGGATGAAGCTGACCGAGTTCATGCATCCGCGCGCAGAGGAAGTCGTCGGCATGTTGCCCTGCCGGCTGGGCCGCCGCCTCGCCGCGAGTGAAAAAACGATGCGGCTGATCGACAAGCTGGTCAACAAGGGCCGCAGACTGCGCACCGACCGGCTGCTGCCCTTTGCCCAGCTCTACATCCTCGGCGGCCTTCGCAAATACCGCCGTGGCACGCTGCGCCACGCCATCGAGAAAGACCATCTCGACACCTGGCTTGAGCAGACCATGGTCTATCGAAAGGTCGATTACGCGCTCGCGGTCGAGACCTTGCGCAACCGCCGTCTGGTCAAGGGCTACTCCGATACGCATGCGCGCGGCCTGTCAAAGTTTGACCGGGTCATGGATGGCGTCGCATTGCTTGCCGGTCGTGATGACGCTGCGCACTGGTGCAAATTGCTGCGTGAGGCGGCACTTGCAGATGAAAAGGGAACCCAGCTTGAAGGCGCGCTCAAGACAGTGCAGTCCTTCACCGGGCAGGATGCAACCGCACCGCAGAACTGATCCGGAAAGACGCAAGCCAGCCAAAGATCGCGTCCGGGCCTCACAGACGTGCCGGCAACCTGTTGCCGAGGCCCGGAAAAGCCATGGTTTACCGCCGGCACACCGTGCGGCCAAGGTCTGCGAGACTGCCGGGGACCCGTCGTGAAATGAACAGGCCGCGCCAAGAATCCATGGTATGGATTGCCGGCGATGCGTATTTGCCGTCATCGACATCTTGTTAGGCATAAGAGATCAGGTATGAGCCGAAAATTGCCGCCCCTCAACTGGCTCCGCGCTTTCGAAGCTTCCGCGCGAAGCCAGAGCTTCACCCAGGCAGCCGCCGAGCTCAACCTCACCCAGGCGGCGATCTCGAAACAGGTAAAGCTTCTCGAGTTGCATCTGCGCGAACCGCTTTTCATCAGAAATCCGCGCAGCCTGGAGCTGACCAAGACCGGCGAAGCCTATCTGCCGAAAGTCCGTGATTGTTTCGACCGGTTGGCCGCAGGAACCAATGAGGTTTTTGGCCGCCGCCGCAGCGAGATGCTGACGATCCGGTGCATGGTCGGGTTTTCGATCAACTGGCTGGCTCCGCGGCTTCCCCGGTTCATGGCCCGCCATCCCGGGCTGACCGTCCGCATCATCTCCAGCGTCTGGGGCGATGAGTTCGATCGCGAGCAGTTCGATTTCGATATCCGCTATGGCATCGGAAAGTGGCCGGGACAAAAGGCGCGCCGCCTGACTTGGGAAACCATGACGCCGGTGTGCAGCCCTGCCCTGCTGCAGGGGGAAAAGCCGATCCGCAAACCCGAAGATCTGGCCGACCACCCGCTGCTGCATGTTCTGGGCTATGAGGAGGGCTGGGGACTGTGGCTCAACGCGGCCGGTGTTGGCAGTGACATCGACAAGGGGCGAGGCCTGCATTTCGATACCTCGCTGATCGCCTTCGAGGTTGCGGCCAAGGGTGCAGGGATTGCCCTGGGCCGCTCCTGCATGACCGAAGAAGACCTCTCATCGGGCCGCCTTGTCGCCCCATTCGACCTGGCTTTGCCGATCGACCAGGCGTTCTACCTGATCACGCCATCCGACAACACGCCCCATCCCGATGCCGGGCTGTTCCATGACTGGCTGATCGAGGAAGCCGAACTTGCGCGCACGGCCGGAGATGCGGCATAATCCGGCATAGCGAGGACGACCTCCCCATTCGGAAAACAGCAGTCGGGACGACCCGGCATTGAGGTGGGGAGTCCCATGCGCACCACAAGAGACCGAATCCGTCACGCGCTGAGTTTCGAGATCATCGCACTCGTCGTGATCACGCCAATTGGTGCCTGGGCATTCGGGCTGCCGCTTCATCAGATCGGTATCGTCGCCCTTGTCAGCGCCACCATCGCCACCGGCTGGAACTATCTCTACAATCTCCTGTTCGACCATGCCCTCTTCCGGCTTGCGGGCCACGTCGGCAAGTCCATCCCGATTTGGATCGTTCACGCTTTGCTGTTTGAAGGCGGCCTGCTTCTCATCCTGCTGCCCTTCATCGCCTGGTATCTTGGCGTAAGCCTGCTCACGGCATTTCTGATGGACGTGTCGTTTGCGGCTTTCTACCTGGTCTATGCGTTCGCCTTCAATTGGCTCTACGACCTGGTCTTTCCATTGCCGTCAGAAAGCTCCGGTACCGCCGGGTGATATCCTGTCAAAGAAAAGCGGCCGCGGATTGCTCCGCGGCCGTGTATCAGTCGTCAAGGCCTGTGGATCAGGCGAACCACCAGCGTTCGGAGACCTTGGCGCCGTCGCTGAGCCAGTTGGCGGCGACATTTTCGTCATGCGCAAGCGTCTTGGTGTGGGCGTGGATGAAGCTGGCCCACATGCTCACGATAGCACCGCCATCGTCCTGGAGCAGCCTCTGGGCTTCCCAATACTGTTCCTTGCGCATGGCATCGTCGGTTTCCGACCGTGCCGCGAGAACCAGCGAGTTGAACTTGTCAGCCGATTCGCCGTCCTTCCACGCCGTGTCGTTCCACTCTGTGTCGCTGGTATAGGCTGCCGAGTACATCCAGTCCTGGGTCGGACGTCCGCCCCAGTAGCAGGCGCACCATGGCTTCTTGTTCCATACGTTCGACCAGTAGCCGTCGCTTGGCTCGCGAACCAGTTCGATCTCAATGCCGGCTTCCTTGGCCGACGCCGCGATCAGCTGAGCCGCATCGACTGCGCCCGGGAAGGCCGCGTCGGAAACGGAAAGCTGGATGGCGCCCGAATGGCCGGACTTCTTGTAGTGCTCGGCGGCCTTTTCGGCATCGAATTCATGCACCGGAAGTTCGGTGTTGAAATACGGCATCGATGCGTTGACCGGCACGTCATTGCCGGCCTCGCCATTGCCGAGCAGAATCTTGTCGACCAGTTCCTGACGCTTGATGGCATATTTGAGCGCCATGCGAAGATCGTAATTGTCAAACGGTGCCGCGTTAACCCGCATCGGGAAGGTGAAATGCTGCGTGCCGGTGGTCTTGAGAATATCAAGAATCGGCACCCGGCCCAGAAGCGCAACCGTCTTCGGATCGACGTTGTCGATGAAGTCGACATCACCGTTCATGATGGCGTTCTGGCGCGCCGTGGTGTCAGACAGCGTGATCATCTCGACTTCATCGAAATGGGCACGGCCTTCCTTGAAGTAGTTCGGGTTGCGCTTCATCAGGATCCGCACGCCCGGCTCGTAGCTCTCGACAATATAGCCGCCGGTGCCGACCGGGCTGTTGGCGTCATCGATCTTGCCGTCGACCGAAGGCATGATCATGATGTGGTAATCGGAAACGATATACGGGAAGTCGGCATTGCCGCCGTCAAGCTCGAAAATGATCCGGTTGTCGCCGTCCTTCTTGATCTCCTTGATGGCGGAGAGAAGGCCCTTGGCCGCGGACTTCGAGTTCTCGTCGCGATGGTAGTTGAACGTCGCGATCACATCGTCGGCGGTCATGGTCTTGCCGTTGTGGAATTCGACACCCTGGCGCAGGTCGAACATCCAGGTCTTGGCGCCGTTTGACGGTTCATACCCGGTTGAAAGCTCCGGGATCAGCACGCCGTCATTGTTGACTTCGGTGAGGTGGTTGCCGCGCGCATAGATGATGTTCTGCGACATGCCGTTCTCGGACGTGCCTGCATCCAGCGCATCCGTTGTCGAACCGTAGGAGGATCCCATACGGAACTTGCCGCCCTTCTTCGGGGTGGCGGCGAGCACGTCAGTCGCCAGCGTCAATGCCGAAGGAACCGCAAGGCCCGCGGCAATTGCAGCCTTGATGAACTGCCGGCGGTCGATCTGGCCTTCGCTGAGCCAGCGAGCCTGTTTCTTCAAATATTCGTCTCTCATGATACCTCTCCGTTGGATTCCCGTGTTTTTCTTGATTTTGGCATTGCGCAAATCGCAACCCCGGAATGAAGCTTCGCCTATCCTGTCCCGCTGGAGGCGTTTGTCAACAGCCGAGCCGGAACCAATGATACTGTGAGGCCGGAAACCAGAAGCCCAAAAAATGCAGGGGCAATGGACGGCTTATGGTTATGGCAAATGGCCAGAATGGCCGATTCTGAACGCGCAGAGTGTAGCGCGCCGCAGATCGCCGCCAATTCCGAAGTACAAAATGGGTTATCTCCGCTTAGCCGGTTTACAAACGCGGTCCAACTGGCCAACAATATGAACCATTGACGAGCAACCGGCACAGACCGGATGACATCGACATTTCAAGAGATGGCGGCAAGACCATCATACATCAGGGGAAGGAACACGCACTTGAATGCAGTGCTGTCGACCATTTTGAAACGGCTGGGGCTGGGCATTGCCACGCTCTTTGTCGTATCGGCAATCATATTCAGTTCAATTTCAATGCTGCCGGGAGACTTCAGCGAAGCAGTCCTCGGCCAGGCCGCAACCAAGGAAACTGTCGCCGCTTTCCGCAAGGAACTCGGCTTGGACAAGCCCGCGCCGGTTCGGTATTTCGAATGGGTCGGCTCGGTTCTCCAGGGAGATCTGGGCACCTCGTTTTCCGGCCGCAACGCCTCGGGGCAGGATCGCTCGCGTCAAGTCAGCCAGCTGGTCATGCCGCGGCTGTGGAACACCTTGTTCCTGGCGGGTGTGACGGCGCTGATCGCCGTTCCGCTGGCGCTGTTCCTCGGCCTGACTGCGGCGCTGTACCGCAACACGGCCTATGACAGGATCGTCAACGCCGCGACGCTGACCACAATCTCGACGCCGGAATTCTTCGTTGCCTATATCCTGATCCTGTTCCTCGCCTCGCTGTGGCCCGTATTTCCCTCGCTCGCCAATATCGATGCGTCGACGGCGCTGGGAGAGAGACTTTACCGTGTGGCGCTTCCCGCGCTCACATTGACGCTGGTGATCGTGGCGCACATGATGCGCATGACCCGCGCCGCCATCATCAATCTGCTGGCCAGCCCCTATATCGAGATGGCGCGGCTCAAGGGCGCGTCGCGATCACAGATCATCCTCAAGCATGCATTGCCGAACGCCTGGGCGCCGATTGCCACGGTGATCGCCTTCAATCTCGCCTATCTTGTGGTTGGGGTTGTCGTGGTCGAAGTGGTGTTCGTCTATCCCGGCATCGGCCAGTTGATGGTTGATGCCGTGACCAGCCGCGACATTCCCGTGGTCCAGGCCTGCGCGCTGATTTTCGCAGCCACCTACATCCTGTTGAACCTGACGGCCGACATCATCGGCATCGTCACCAACCCGCGATTGTTGCACCCCAGATGAGCGAGCAACCCGAAACCTACTCAGCCTCCGCAGAAGTCGCGGTTGTTCGCAAACGCCGCACCGGCTGGGAGCGATTCGTCCTGCTGATGAAATCTGCTCCACCAAGCGCCTGGTTCGGAATGATTGTCGTCGCGCTCTACATTCTTGTAGCCATCTTTGCCGATGTCCTGGCCCCCTACGGAGAAGCGCAGATCCATCCGATTCCCTTCGCCCCATGGGGTGGAGATTTCGTCTTCGGCACCGACCAGATCGGCCGCGACGTGCTTACCCGGCTTATTTACGGCGCTCGAAACACCATGGGCATAGCGCTTGCGACCACGTTCCTGTCGTTCCTCATCGGTGGCGGGCTTGGCTTGGTTGCCGCCATCAACCGCAGCTGGCTCGATCAGGCACTGAGCCGCTTTGTCGATGTGCTCATGGCAATTCCGAGCCTGATTTTTGCGCTTATGCTGCTGTCGATCTTCGGATCAACCATCACCAGCCTGATCATGATCATCGCGGTGCTCGATTCCACCCGTGTGTTCCGCCTCACCCGCGCTGTCGCGGTCAACGTGGCGGTTATGGATTACGTCGAAGCGGCAAAATTGCGCGGCGAAGGCCTGGGCTGGATCATGCGCCGGGAAATCCTGCCCAACATCATGCCGCCGCTGGTGGCCGAATTCGGACTGCGGTTCTGCTTTGTGTTCCTGACCATCGCAGCCCTGTCCTTCCTCGGCGTCGGCATTCAGCCGCCAACCGCTGACTGGGGCTCGATGGTTCGCGCCAACGCCTCGCTGATCCAGTTCGCAAAATACGACATCACAGCGGCCATCACACCGCTTCTGCCGGCTGCCGCCATCGCGCTGCTGACCGTCGCAGTCAACTTCATCGTTGACTGGTTCCTGCAGAAAACAAGCGGGCTTCGCGAATGACCGACACTTCCCAACAGAGCAATGAAATCCTGCTTGAGATGCGTGACATCCGCATCGACGGGTATTCCGACGAGCAATGGCACCCGATCATCAAGGGCGTCGACCTGACATTGCGCCGCGGCGAAATCATGGGGCTGATCGGCGAATCCGGCGCAGGCAAATCGACACTCGGCAAGGCCGCCATGGGCTACACCCAGCCCGGATGCAAATTGACCGGCGGCTCGATCATGTTCGACGGCATCGATCTGGCCAAAGCCAGTGACCGCAAGAAGCGGCAGCTCTGGGGAACCCGCATCGCCTATGTGGCGCAATCAGCGGCCGCCTCGTTCAATCCCGCCCACCGCCTGATCGACCAGACCGTCGAAGCCGCGACACGGCGCGGTATCCGCCCGGACGCAGAATCCCGGGCCGATGCTGTGGACCTGTTCCGGGCCCTGCAATTGCCCAATCCTGAAACCATCGGCAATCGCTATCCGCACCAGGTATCGGGCGGGCAGCTGCAGCGGGTGATGACCGCGATGGCCATGTCGCCGCGACCGGATCTGATTATCTTCGACGAACCGACCACCGCGCTTGACGTTACCACTCAGGTCGAAGTGCTCGCCTCGATGCGCCACATCGTCGAGGAATTCAACACAGCGGCGATCTACATCACCCACGACCTTGCCGTCGTTGCCCAGATGGCGGATTTCATCCAGGTGCTGCGCTATGGCGAAGAGGTCGAGGAAGCCCCGACCCGGGAGATGCTGACGCACCCGAAAGAACCCTACACCAAATCGCTGTGGTCGGTCCGGGCGCTGGAAAAACCTGAAATCAAGGGTGAAGACATTGTTTTGTCCATCGACAACGTCGATGCCGCCTATGGCCCGCTCAAGGTGCTGCACGATGTTTCCATCAAGCTGCCGCGCGGACGAACCGTCGCGGTCGTGGGCGAATCCGGATCAGGCAAATCAACCACGGCACGCGTGATGACCGGCCTGCTGCCACCGCTCTCAGGAACGGTTACATTCAATGGCGAGGTCCTGCCGGCTGATCTGAAAAACCGTACAAAGGATCAGCTGCAACGTATTCAGATGATCTATCAGATGGCTGACACGGCGATGAATCCGCGCCAGACGGTGGAAGACATCATCGGTCGGCCGCTGGAGTTCTATCTCGGTCTCAAGGGCAAGGAGCGCGAGGAGCGCATACTCGAACTCCTCGACATGATCGAACTTGACGACAGCTTCATGGACCGGCTGCCATCCGAACTCTCCGGTGGCCAGAAGCAACGCATCTGCATCGCCCGTGCGTTGGCTGCCAGACCCGACATCATCATCTGCGATGAAGTCACCTCCGCGCTCGACCAGATCGTGCAGGAAGGCATTCTTCAACTGCTGCTGCGGCTGCAGAAGAAATACAACATCACCTATCTGTTCATCACCCATGACATCGCCACGGTGAAGGCGATCTCAGACGAGATCGTGGTCATGCTTGAAGGCAAGGTGATCGAACAGGGGCTCAAGAGCGAGATCCTGTCGCCCCCCTTCCCCGACTATACAAAGCTCCTGCTGTCGTCGGTCCCGGAAATGGACCCGGACTGGCTCACCAACCTGCTGGCAAAACGCGACATCTGAGCCGCTTGATCGCAACGTTATCGCGCGCCGATCAATGCAGGCAGATCCGCCACAGATCCGATCAGAATGTCCGCCAAGGCCGCCAGGGTCTGGCGCGTTCCTGTTCCCGACAGCACGCCTATGGCAGCGCCCGCGGCTGCTGCGCGGGCCATTTCCATGTCGTGACCATTGTCGCCCACCATGGCGATCTGCGAAGGTTGCAACCCCAGATGCGCTGCGAAGGCCAACACCATGCCTGCCTGGGGTTTCGGGCCATGCCCGCTGTCATATCCGGCGATAAAGTCGATGTCTGACGACAAATCGAGCACTTCGACAGTGCGGCGGATGCTGGCCTCCCCGTCACTGGAAGCAATACCCAGCGCCATCCCGGCGCCGGAAAGCGCTTGCATCAGCGCTTTCAGGTCACAGATCGGCCAGGGCGACTCGGCGCCTTCGACAAAGGCCATGTCGAGCCGAGCCATCAGGGCTTCCGCCTCGAACGGACTACCATACGCCACCATATGTGCGGCGATCTCGCTGGCATTCGCCGCCGCAAACATGCTGTCTGCACGGGTCTTGCCGGTCACAGGGTCCATGCCGCATGCTTCAAGCAACACATCGGCCAGCGCCGCGTCGCCATCCGCCGCGATTAGTGCCCCCTTGCGGTTGGTTGCAGCCCAGGTTTTGTCAAAATCGACCAATGTGCCATCCTTGTCGAACAGGATTGCCTTGATCTCGTGACCCAATTTGAATGTCATTTTGCTTTTCCAGTTTGACAGAAGCTGTGCCTCGCGATTGCATGGTCGTCAACATCAGAAAACCATCTTGAGGACATGCCCGTGCGCCCCGCCCCCTATGACACGCTGATCGATGCCGAAACCTGGGCATTCATCGACAAATCGATCGCTTTCTACCCCGAAAACGCCACCAGCTTGGACCATCAGGGCCAGCGCGGCGTCTACGACGCACTGTGCAATGCGTTCGACGCCGGCAGACCATCGGGCGTCTCCGTTCGTGACGTCACAATTCCCGGTCCAGGTGGCCAAATCCCTCTGCGCGAATATCTGCCTGAATCAGGAGAAACGGCCGCAAGCATTCTGTATCTGCATGGCGGCGGTTTCATCCTTGGCGGGCTCGAGAGTCACGACAGCATCTGCGCGGAAATCTGCGACCGGACCGGTTACGCGGTGACGGCGGTGGATTACCGTCTGGCACCCGAACACCGGCATCCTGCCCAGTTCGATGACGCCATGGCGGCATTCCGCTACGTGGCCGGCAGCGCCGGACGGCCGGTCATCCTGTCTGGCGACAGCGCCGGGGGCAATCTCGCCGCTGCTGTGACATGGGCAACCCGTAAAGACGATGCCAAGCCGGCAGGACAGCTGTTGATTTACCCGCTGCTTGGCGCCGACACCAGCAAGGGAACATTTGTCAGCCATGCCAAGGCGCCGATGCTGACCACTGCCGACATACTCTATTATGACAGCGCACGTTCCGGCGGCACGTCTCCGACAGACGCCCCCTCATTTACTCCGCTTGCCGCAGAAGACTTTTCCGGCATGCCACCCACCATCATCATAACAGGCGAATGCGATCCGCTGTCAGGCGACGCTCCTGACTATTGCGAGCGGCTGGTCCGCGCGGGCGGAAGAGCCGCCTGCTTTGAAGAAAAGGGCCTTGTCCACGGCTATCTGCGCGCTCGTCACTCGGTCACCCGCGCGCGTGACAGTTTCACCCGGATGATCGCCGGCTTCACCGCACTCGGCAAGGGAGAATGGCCCTATTGAGGTCTGAAAGCCCGAGGAGCTGATCAGACGAAGCGGCGCGCAATCCTCTCATCCCACTCCTTCTCGAACATCACCGCATCGTTCTCCGTCGCTACCAGTTTCCCGGTGATGTAAAACCAGTCCCGGTCGCAGCGCATCTCCATCTCGGCGATCGTTTCTGTGAACCAGGTATCGCGCCCGCCGGTTTGCTCCCAGCGAATATGAGCGGTGGCGGACAACGGGTCGCCCGGATGGATTGTCCAGCGCTCGCGCGTGGTGCTGCCTGAGATCAGCCCGTGTTCGAGATCGCGGTTTTCACCTGCATCATTGAAGATCACGGTCGTGACAAGTCCTGTTTCAGGGTCCGTCTCTGTGGTCCGGGTCGAGTCTGACGGCCGCAGGTTCTCATGCCGCCATGGTGGGGCGCCAACCGGTTTTTCGAAACTGCACTCGTCTTGATCGGCCAGCATTGCACGGCACGGAAGCTGCAGCGTAGCGGCTTCAAGTGTCACGGCCGCATGTTCTGGCGCCGGCCATATGAACGGCCAGCAGCTGGTGGAAACAGCAATCCGCAAACGGTGGCCAGCCGGAATCCGGTAGGCGATCTGGTCGAGCACGACGCTGGTCTCGAACATCCCGCCGGGGATCAGCAGCTGCGGAGCTGCCGCCGATGTCCGGTGAGTGAGATTAAGCACTCCCATGGTGATCAATGCGGAGCTGCCGTCAGGACGCAGATCACACAGCCTGACCACGATCTGCGCCATCGGCTTGTCAGACCGGGCATTGATCTGCAGCCGCGGCGCACCGACGATATCCAGCGGCACATCGAGGACTTCACCGTCGAAACAAACAGACCGCACGTCATCAGGGGTTTGCTCGTCCGGCAACTCCGGACCATAGGCAAACGGAAAATATTCTCCCGCCTGGCTGCCGCAATCAAGCGGCGAGATCACCCGCACAGGCTGAGTGATTGCAGCACGCCCCAGCGTCCCGTCACCCAACTCGAGGGCAGTATCCGTGATTGCCTTTGACGGCCATTCGCTCTCGGCTATCCACCGGCCCGGACGTTCATCCACCCAGCGCTCAGGCGCAATGCTGTCCATCAGCCAGGCGCGGTAGGCGGGCAGATCTTCAGCTCCGTTGCCTATGCCTTTGAGCCAATGGTCCCACCAGCGTTTGGCCTCCTGCAAGAAGCCGATGCGCGGCTCTGGTCCGGCATAATGGGGATATTTGTGTATCCATGGCCCGACAAGGCCTTTGACCGGAGCTTCCAGATTCTCGACCAGATTGGAAATCGTGTTCCGGTATCCGTCGTGCCAACCGCCGATCGAAAGCACGGCAGCTTCAATGGCGCTGTAATCCTCACAGACCGAGCCATGCCGCCAGTACTCATCCCGCGTCTGGCGGGAAATCCATTCACGCGCCAGAAATGGCATCTCCCTGAGCCGGTTCAGCCACAATTCACGCCATCCCGGCCCCAGCAGCAGCGGATCGGGCGGACGCGACGAATATGACAGCATGTTTGCCGCCCAGCCGAAATTCTCCCCCAGCAGACAGCCGCCCTTGAAATGGATGTCGTCAGCAAATCTGTCGGCGGTGGAGCAAATCGTGATGATCGCCTTGAGCGCCGGCGGCCTCAGTGCGGCGACCTGCAAGGAATTGAACCCACCCCAGGAGATCCCCATCATCCCGGCTGTCCCCGAGCACCAGGGCTGCGCTGTCGCCCAGGCGATGACATCGCAGGCATCCTGCAGTTCCTGCGCGGTATACTCATCCTCCATCAGGCCTTCAGAATCGCCATTGCCGCGCATATCGACGCGAATGCAGGCATAGCCCTGACCCGCCATCCACGGATGGGTGATGCTGTCACGCACGATTGTCCCGTCACGTTTTCTGTAGGGCAAATGCTCGAGGATAACCGGAACCGGATCCGCATTGGCGTCTTTCGGCATCCAGATCCTGGCGGACAGCCGGCAGCCGTCCGGCATGATGATCGGCTGGTCCTCGATCTCGACGACCTCGCGTGCGAACCCGGTTTCTATGTCCGGCATGAATGACGCCATGGCCTGTCTCCCGATAGATATGCTGCGCCGAAACTGTCACGTCACTGCACGGCTGCGCAATGGCTCAAACGACAATTTCCAAAGCCGGTCCAAAGAATTGAAAGGAGCGGCAGGAATCACCCCGAGTCCGCATTGTGTCTTGGTGCAATGCAGAAGGATGGCGGCATTTCAGCCCCCCGTGCGCAGCAAATCTAGGCGATCGTATCGCTGCGTCCGGCCTGACGGCCCGAGAAGATACAGCCGCCCAGAAAACTGCCTTCGAGCGCATTGTAGCCATGATATCCGCCGCCGCCAAAGCCACTCACCTCACCGGCAGCAAACAGGCCTTCGATCCGCTCGCCCTGCGCATTGAGAACCTGTCCATTCAGATCGGTCTCGAAACCGCCCAGTGTCTTGCGGGTGAGGATGTGCAACTTCACCGCAATCAGCGGACCATTCGCGGTGTCAAGCAAGCGGTGCGGTTTTGCGGTGCGCATCAACTTGTCACCACGGTAGTTCCGGGCTGCATGCACAGCCATCAACTGCGCGTCCTTGGTGAAAGGATTGTCGATCTGTCTGTCGCGCGCCACGATCTGTGCCCGCAGTTTCTCAAGATCAATGAGGCCGCCCCCCTTCTGGTTCATTCCTGCAACCAGATCCTCAAGCGTATCGGCAACGATAAAGTCTTCGCCGTGCTGCTTGAACGCTTCAACCGCCGGGGTCCCCTGCTTGTTGAGAAGCCGCTGCTGGATAACCTTCAGCCAGCTCTTGGCAGCAAAGTCGGGATTCTGCTCGGAGCCCGAGAGCGCCACTTCCTTCTTGAGAATTTTCTGGGTCATGACGAACCAGGAGTAATCATGCCCCGTGGCAAGGATCTCGCGTAGCGAAGACAGCGTATCAAACCCCGGCAGGCATGGTGGCTTCAACCGGTTTCCTGTGGCGTCAAACCACATAGATGAAGGGCCGGGCAGAATACGGATGCCGTGATTGGGCCAGATCGGGTTCCAGTTTCTCACGCCCTCTGTGTAGTGCCACATCCGGTCGGCATTGATCACCCGTCCCCCGGCAGCTTCGGTGATCGCGATCATCCGGCCATCGACATGAGCCGGCACTCCGGAAATCATCTTGCGCGGCGGCTCCCCCAGCCGGTCACGCGGCCAGACCTTGCGGACCAGATCAAGATTTCCGCCGATACCACCCGATGTCACCAGCACGCTCGGCGCGCGCAGCTCGAACTGACCGACAACCTCCCGGCTGGTCAACTGGCCACGCTCCTTGACGTCGTCGATCAGAACCTCGCCGGACACGCCTTTTACCACACTGTTCTCGGTGATGATGCGGGAACACTGGTGGCGGAACCTCAACTCAATCCGCCCGGCCTTCACATGCTCACGGACCCGTTTTTCAAATGGCGCCACGGTCCCGGGACCCACGCCCCAGGTCAGATGAAACCGCGGCACGGAGTTACCGTGACCATCGGCGAAGGATCCGCCACGCTCCGCCCAGCCGACGATAGGAAACCAGCGCATGCCCATCTGATGCAACCAGGGGCGCATCTCTCCGGCGGCAAAATCGACATAGGCTTCGGCCCATTTGCGCGGCCAGTAATCTTGCTTGCGGTCAAATTGCGCCGACCCCATCCAGTCGCTCAACGCCAGATCCCGGCTGTCCTTGACACCCATCCGCCGCTGTTCTGGCGTATCCACCAAAAACAATCCGCCCAGCGACCAGAATGCCTGCCCGCCGAGAAAATTCTCAGGCTCCTGATCAAGGATGATGGCAGTCTTCCCCCGATCAGCCAGCTCGGCTGCCGCAGCAAGCCCGGCAAGGCCGCCGCCGACGATGATCACATCACAACTGTCCATCTCGCCTCACCTACCCACGATAATTGTCGACCGTCCATGTCCCATGCATCAATAAGCATTCTGACCGGACCGGCAACACAGCAGCGCCGAACAGCAGACCGGATGCAAGGGGCACTGAAAACCTTTGACATTCATCAGATACTCTTGAGCATCTGATTGGCAGCGAAAACTGTCTGGTAGAAACCGGCCTTCAGACCACGCACGGCTTCCTGTTTCACCCCTGTCACCGGCAACGGCAGATCCGCCTCGTCCCCGCCGGCCAGCAGGTCTGCCACCGCTTTGCCGAAAACCGTGCCCGGCGCGATGCCTCGGCCGTTATATCCGATCGGTGTGTAGAGCCCCTCGGCCAGACGGTGTATCCGCGGAATATGGTCGGCGGTCATGGCAATCTGCCCATGCCAGCTCGTCTCGAAGGCCACAGGTCCGAGATCCGGAAACAACCGCTTGAGCTGCCGCGCCGCCCAGCGCTCCGACAACCCCCTGGCACCTCCAATAACCGAGCCCATCGAACCGATGATCAGCCGGTCCTCCGCATCGCGCCTGAGCGAAAACATCACCGTGCCGGTGTCCCACAACCCCTGACGTTCCGCGAGAATGGAAGCGACCCTGTCGCCCAGAGGGACAGTCGCAACCTGAAAAAAGTTGATCGGCACGAAACTTGAGCGCAGCCCCGGCCACAGCTCGTCGGTATAGGCATTGGTGGCGAGAACTACGGATTTTGCCGAGACTGTGCCACTGGCGGTTTCAAGCACCCACCGGTTTGCCTGACGGGCGAGCCTGGTGACACGAACGCCGGTGTGAATCCGCGCGCCCGCGGCACTGGCCGCGCGGGCCAGCCCGCGAACATACCCCATCGGATTAATCGTGCCGGCGCGCGAATCCAGCAAGCCACCATAAAATGCCGGGGATCCGATCTTTTCGCATGCCGCATCTTTCGAGAGCAATGACACCGGCGCACCCAGCCTGCGCCACTCTTCCGCCCTTCGCGTCAAATCCCGGAATCCAGCGGGAGAATGGGCCGCATGAATAGTGCCTGTGCGGGTCAGTTCGCAGCGGATCTGATACTTCTCGATCAGCGACATCACATAATTGGGGCCTTCGCCAAGCACCTCGACCAGTCTGGCGCCACGCTCCTCGCCAAAATGCGCGCGCACATCCTGAGGCGGCAACCACAGGCCTGCATTGACCAACCCGACATTGCGTCCGGATCCGCCATAACCGATTTTTCTGGCTTCCAGCACGCACACGTCGAGCCCATTAGCCGCGGCATGCAGTGCGGTTGAAAGGCCGGTAAAACCACCCCCCACAATGGCGATATCGGTCACCACATCCGCAGTCATCGGTGATACTAGATCAGGCTCCGCGGCGGTCTGGTCCCACAGGGAAAATGTCGGTGAATGTGCCATGCGTGCATGCCCTGCTTGCCGATAAAGCCATGCCGGTCCACAGTGGAGTTAGCGCATGACGAGCCAAGTGTTGAACCAAGGTTCGCGATGCGTCAATCATGCATGTGAACGCAGATCGCAGTTTGGACAGGAAAGCCCATGGCCAGGACAATCACCCCCGTCGCAGACCTCGTTGCCGCCGCCCGCGCCCGTATCGAGGAAATTGAAACCGAAGCTGCAATCGCCATGGTTGACGATCCTCAGGTCGTCATCGTCGATCTGCGTGACGTCCGCGAGCGTCAGCGCTCAGGTTACATTCCCGGCAGTTTCCATTGCCCGCGCGGGATGGTGGAATTCTGGATTGATCCGCAAAGCCCCTACTACAAGGATGTCTTCGGGCAGGACAAGAAATTCGTTTTCCATTGCGCATCGGGCTGGCGTTCGGCGCTGACCACCGCGACACTCAATGACATGGGATTTGAAGCGGCCCATCTCAAAGAAGGATTCTCCACCTGGGAGGAACAGGGTGGGCCGGTCGAGTTCCCGCCCGGGCCGCGCTGACTTGTCTGGCCCGCCCGGCAGCCAGCCTCAATGCTGGTCAAATCCCTCTTCGATCTTCCACTTCACCTTTTCCGCGTCCAGAAAATCGATCGAGTGGACGACAGTGCTGTTTTCGTTGAGAAAACAGACATGGTAATTGGGCGCCAGATCGCCGTAACCCATCCGGTTTATCTGACCTGAAAAATCCGGCCAGCAGCTGTGATTCGTCGAGCGCGGCGCCGAATAAGGCACACCCGACACAGCACCGCTCAGCGTGTAGTGGCAATGGCCGAAGAACAGATGCGCGGCGGTGTCATTGTATTCCTTGAGCAGGGCCTGCAATGCGCGCTCGTCGACATTCCCGATAATGTCGGCATTGGCAACATGCACCCGCACCGGATTGTGGTGCATGAACAGATAGGCTTTTTGCCGCTTGCGCCGCGCCTCATCCAGCACGTCCTTCAGCCAGGCCATGCGGCTCTCGCAATAGCGACCGCTGTGCTGTCCCTGATCAACCGTGTCCATGTAGACAAACACGCCGGCCGGCGTTTCCTCGGTCCACTGAATGAAGCCGGCGTCGTCGCGCAGCACATTGGGAAACACCGAAGCAAACATTTCCCGGCTGTCGTGATTGCCGATCAACAGCCGGGGCTCGAGCCTGTCCTTGAATGAACTGTTGGCAAGAATGGCCTGCAGCTCCCGGTAGCTCTCCTCCAACCCCAGATGAGTCAGGTCTCCGGTGATCACCACGCGATCAGCGTCATGATCATGCGTCTCGACATAGGCAAGGCACTTCTTGAAATTGGCGATCGGGTCCAGTCCGAGGATCGGTTTGGCGTGAATGTGAATGTCTGAAATATGCACCAGCTTCATGATGGACTCCGTTGTAGCCGCCTCCCCTTACCGCGGAAGTATTGCCGCGCTGTGACGGCCGCCACCCGCAAGTTCGATCATGCCCGGCAATTTGGCGCAAGCCGCCAGCCCCAATGTTTGCCAGACTTCGCCATCGCCCGCTCAATGCAGACGCTTTTTGAGACAGGCAAGAGGTTTAACTCGCCTGGATGAAAACAGAGACGCCGCGCCTTCATCTCCCAAGCGGGACGAAGACGCGGCATCAAAGCAGTCCATATATCATCCGGCGCTGCTCTCCCCCGGTCCAGCCGGGGAAAAGCGGTAAATCCGCAAAAGCAGTGTTACAGCATGTCCAGATTGATACCGACGGTGATCGCACCGATTGCCTCGCCGGTTGCCGGGTCGGAAATGGTCAGGCTGGCCTGCGACTGCAAGGCCTGGGTGGATTCATCTTCCTCGACTTCATCGACGAAAACCTCGCCGGGACCGACACTATAGGTTTTCTGCCATTTGGCTTCATCACCCTGCCAGTAGTCGGACGTCACGTCGCTCTGGCCGACATTGAGGCCCTTGGCGTCCATCACGAACATTTCGGTGATCATGCCCTGGCTGGCCTCTTTCTTTTCCATAAGGAATTTCGACAGCGCGCGTCCGAGGACTTCATCGACCATCGGCTTGTCGGCGGCAGTTGCCTGGGCACGCCAATCCTTGTCGAGCGCGTCAATGGCAGCCTGGTCCAGGCCCGCCGTCTTGGCATTTTGTTCCTTGATCGCATCAATAACCGTCGGGTCGGTCAACCAGCCTTCAACGCTGCTGCTGATGAAATCCTTCACCGGCGCGACATGTGCCTCCTCGGCGGTGGCAGAGACGGGTGCGAACGCGATTGCGCTGGCGACAAGCATGGCGGATGTAAAAAGCTTGATCTTCATTGGGGTTTTCTCCTCGTTTTGAAATCGATCGCGACCATTTGCGGCCGTTTCTGGTTGCAGGATGCAGGCTTAAAATTCTTCCCAATTGTCGGTGCTTGGGGCGAGAGCTGCATTTCCCTGGGTTTGGTATTGTGGCTGAGCCGCCGCGCGTGACGCGGTTGTTCTTGGGGTAGTTGATGGTCCCGGCCGCGGACTTGACGCCACACGTGCATGAGATGCACCGCTCAGCTTGAACGATGTGACGACGTCTGCAAGGCGCTGGCACTCTCCGGCCAGTTTCTGAGACGACATATTGCTTTCCTGCACCATCGCCGCGTTCTTCTGGGTCATGGTATCCATCTCGTTGATCGCCATGTTGACCTGCGAAAGTCCTGTCGATTGTTCGCGTGAAGCGCGCGATATGGCATCGATCTTCTGCGCAACTTCGGTGATCTGCTTTTCAATCTGCTCCATGGAAAGGCCGGTCCTGTTGACCAGATCGACGCCATTGCTCACCTGGGTTCCGCTCTCCTCAATCAGTTCCTTGATTTCCTTGGCTGCGTTTGCCGAACGCCCCGCCAGGTCACGCACCTCCTGCGCAACCACCGCAAAGCCTTTGCCGGCTTCACCGGCACGCGCGGCCTCGACACCGGCATTCAACGCCAGGAGGTTGGTCTGGAAGGCGATATCGTCAATCACCTTGAGAATCTGGGCAATGCGCGATGAAGATGCCTCGATACCGCCCATTGCGGCGATCGCCGAACGAACAATCTCGGAGGAAGACGTTGCTGCATCGCGGGTGGACCCGACCAGATCGCCGGCATCTGTTGCCTGCTCGGAAGAGGCCTTCACGGTCGAGGTGATTTCGTCCAGCGCCGCTGCGGTCTGTTCCAGCGCCGCTGCCTGCTGTTCCGTCCTGCGAGCCAGGTCGTCGGTGGAGGAGCCGAGACTGTCGGAAGCCTGTTTGACGGCCTGTTGAGCGCTGTCAATGGTGCCTACGGTCTGCTCAAGCGCGCTGAGCGCTTTGTTGAAATTGTCCTGCAAGGCTGCGAACTCCCCGCCCAGATCAGGTACCCGGGCGGTCAGATCACCATCTGCAAGCTTTTCAAGCGCCGTTCCCAGTTCCTGAACGACCTTGCGTTGCGCCTGCGACGTGCGCTCGGATTCGCTCATGTTGGCCTGCCGCTCCGCGTCCAGTTGCTCGCGCTGACGCACCATTTCGGCGTCGGCATCAAGTTTCAGTTTCGCGGCCTCGCAGAACTCGGTCAAAGCACGGGCCACAACGCCGATTTCATCACCTTTCTCGGAATGGGGCACGGGTGCGGTGATATCTCCGGCCTGCAACTCGCCGATGCGCTGATTGACGTCGGCAAGTGGCCGGCCCACAAATTTACGCATGGCAAACAGCAGGATTGCGACCGCAACAATCAGGACCGCAATCTGCGATGCCATTGCCTTGAGGGCAAATTCACGTGCAGATATAGTAATATCGGCTGTCGACCAGACAGTCTTGATCTGCCCCAGAGAAACACCATCCTTGCCAGCAGGCAATGGAGCCGAGACGACAACCGCCCCCGCACGTTCCTCAAAAACAGCATTCGTCATCTCACCCGGGTTGGATGCCAGCGCCTGACTTATCGAAGCGTCTGGCGTCTCTGAACGGGTCCAGACATCGACCTGCTCTCCGGCCTGATTGAAGGCGGTGAAGCCAACCAGAGCGAGTTTCGGATCATTTTGAAAAACTTCGTAGGCCGACCGGATCGCCTCGGTCTTGCCCCACTTGACCGCGCCGGCTGCCTGAGCACCGATCTGGGTGGTGTCCTTGAGCCAATTGCGTTCGGCCGTCGCCATCTGGCTCGCACCCGACATTTGCGAGATCGCAAAGCTTGTCACAGCAAGTCCAAGCAAATTGACCAGAATGACGGTAATGGCAATTTTCTGAGTTATGCTACGCGAAGACCCTTGGGCTTTGTTAGCCGAGCTTTTCCTCAAATTGAACCGCATGTAATCCCCTCAACAAATGCATAAGCCAACTCCCAGGTTTGCAATCATTGCGGATGGACAGACATCATGCCTGCCGCTAGGCCTAACGTTTTCATCATCCAGACTGGCCTCAACTAGTTTCGGTACCCTTAATATTTAGGGGGTCAATACTGACAAAAATGTACGAAGCCTGAATAATTCTCCCAACAATTCGCATATCACGGCACCTCACCTGATCCATAGCCCCTCGCAGACGCCGGCACGGTTGTTTGTGACAATGGCAATCTCTAGGAATCAATTGACATTTCCAAACATGGCCAGCGTAGCAGGAGGCCAAATGCCTAAGAAGAAAATCCGCAAAGTGTATGATGCACTCATCGAAGGCGCTTATCAGGGTTTGTCAGACGTCGAATTGCACGATTATGTCTTCGAGACGTGTCCCAAAGCCACCAGCAAGCGGCTCGTCCGCGCCGCCCTGCTGGCGCTCAGCGATCCCAATGTTCAGGACCGCAATGTTCTCAATGTGATTTATGCACTTGCCATCAAACATCGTCTGGACGGTGGTCCTGATACCGACGATGACGAGGAATGAGCATCAGGCTCACGGAGACCGCAGAAAAGCAGAGCCATTGCGGCTGAGTGCGACGACACCCTGACAGCCGCCGGTCAGTCCCGGTTCGAAACAAGCATCGCCCTTGTCATATAGGCGACCAATGCAGCCCCTGCGGCCTGCACCTCACCCGAATTGTCGATGATCACATCTGCGTCGAACCGGGATTCCAGAGCTGAAGCGCGGGCCAGCCTGGCCTCGATCTCCGACGCGTTCTCGCGCCCTCTCGCCTCAAGCCGCTCGGCCAGAATCTCAGGGTCAACCCTGATTTCCACTGCCACCGCACTCGGGAACACCTGCTGGATGATGGCCCAGGCTCCCCGTGACCCGTTGACGACAGCGAGCCGGCCCTCTGCCAAATGCGTCTCGATGGCGCGCGGCAGACCATAACGCAATCCGTTTGCAGCCCAGGTCAGCGAAAATTTCCCCTCATCGATTGCCGCATCAAACTCGGCATCGGTCATGGCGATATGATCTTCACTTCCCGCATCCGCAGGCCGGGTGATTGCCCGCCGGACGAACAGCACGTCTGTCCGGTCGCCGATTGCATCGCGGGCATAGGACATCAACGTGTCCTTGCCCGAGCCACTCGGCCCAAGCACGACGACAAGCGGACCCGTCACCTCGGTTGTCATGGCCTTTGAAACCGGCATCAGGCGACCCGTTCCCCCTGCCGCCAGACAGAACGCACCACCGGCACGCCGCTCTCCCGGCGGACACGGACAAGATCTGCACGTTTTCCGGAACTCAGGCTGCCGCGGTCATCAAGACCGACCGTTTTCGCAGGCGTGGCGGTCACCAGACGGATCGCGGCCGGCAGATCAAGATCTTCGATCTCATCGGCCAGGACAAACGGGGCATGAATCAGACTGAACGGAATGTAATCCGATGACAGCACATCCAGAACACCCGCCCGGGCAAGATCGGTTGCTGCAATATTGCCCGAATGGGACCCGCCCCGCACCACATTGGGCGCCCCCATCAAAACGCTCATACCGGCCTTGTGGGACGCCTGCGCCGCCTCGATGCTTGTCGGGAATTCGGCGAGCTTGACGCCGAAGCCCGCCGCCTCCTCGACATGATCAAGGGTCGCATCATCATGACTGGCAATGGTGATGCCGCGCTCCGAGCAGGCGCTGGCAAGAAACCTGCGGTGTTCGTCAGAATAGCGCGCCGACGACTCCTGCCGCCGTGCAACAAAATGAGCGAAGGCCTCATCTGACAACCCGCGCTTGGTTTTGTAGTAGAGGGTGTATTGCTCCATCGTTTGGAACTGGCGCTGACCCGGTGCATGATCCATCAGCGAAGCGAGCCGGACTTGCCCATCCGTCTGAAAATCGGCGAAGTGCTCAAGCACATCCGCTGCCGAGACTTCGCACCGCAAATGAATGAGGTGATCGGCGCGCAAGCGGTTTTCGGACCTGGCTTCAGCCAATGCATCGGCAATGGCGCGCATTTCAC
>Ga0114910_1000211_pt1 | contig 31571 bp, 26 predicted proteins | sample MalvireepMed_908_FD_83500 | JGI IMG/M metagenome (GOLD analysis project Ga0114910, IMG submission 83500) | Marine viral communities from the Global Malaspina Expedition - Malaspina viral metaG DeepMed_908 | ecosystem: Environmental > Aquatic > Marine > Oceanic | place: Mediterranean Sea...
AGGTAGCCTTGAATCAAGCGCTCAGTCTCAGGTCAAGCTTTGTCCACGAAGCCTAGCTTTTTTGGCGCGAAGCGAAAGTGCCGATTTCGGGTGCGTCGCACGCAACAAATTGCAGGCTCGCGTGTTGGAGAAGCAAAGGAGAAAAGCCTGATGAAACTACCGCACAATGCCCATGTCGCCGTCGTCGACGGAAACCGCTTCATGTTGCTCACCAACACCGGCAAGCCTTTCGAACCCACCTTGACGATGGTCGAGCAGCCCGATCTCGATCCGAGCAACTTCAGCGCGGGCGTGCGCCACCAGGACGACGTGAGCCAGCGCACGGGCGCGACCGACCTCAACGAACTGGCCCATGGCGCTGCGGTGGCCGAATGGCTGAACGCGAAGGCCGTCTCGGGCGATCTCAAGCAGCTGCTGGTGGTCGCCGATCCCAAGACGCTTGGCGAAATGCGGCGCCATTATCATAGCGAACTGGAAAAGGCGCTGGTCGGCGAAATCGACAAGACGATGACCGGCGAACCGCTCGACCGGATCGCGAAAGTCATCGCAGAGAGCTAATACGACCTAACGTTCCTCGGCTTATCGCAGGATTGGCAGCATCGGTCGTGCCAATCCTGCGCAAGGTCCATTTTATCCTTGAGGCTCTGTTAAGGCTGGGCATTAATGCCGGGCACACAGGTCGCAAGCGATGGACGGGGTCATGCTGAAGAAACTCGGGTCGACATTCGCAATCGCGCTGGCAGCCGCCACGCTCCCCCTCGCACCGGCATCTGCGCAGCAGGTTTCGCTCGAAGCGCAGTTCGACCAGACGCTGGGGACCAACGTCCGCGCACCGCAGAGTTTCGAGGCGGTCTACGACACCGCCTTCGAACGGCAGGTCGCCGCTCTGGCCGATGGATCGATGGGGCGCATCGGCGTCTATGCCATCGACCTGACGACGGGGCAGGAGATCGGAATTCTCGCCGACCAGCGTTTCCCGATGGCCAGCACGAGCAAGGTGGCGATCGCCGCCACGTTTCTTGCCGGCGTGGACCAGGGCCGCTGGAGCCTGACGAGCGAATTCGAACTGCCCGGCCGGGGCAAGTATATTTCCGCGCGCGAACATCTCGACCTGATGATCAGCCGCAGCTGCAACGATTGCACCGATGCGCTGCTGAATGCGGTCGGCGGGCCGCAGGCGGTCAATGCCTGGATGCACAATGCCGGGATCCGCGATTTCCAGCTGACCCGCAACATTGCGGCGCTGGTGCGCGAGGATGGCCGGATCGATCCGGCTTCCGAAATCGACTTCAAGGACAGCGCGACGCCGCGGGCGATGGGCCGACTGCTGGCAGGCATCTACCAGGGCGAATGGCTCAGCCCGTATTCGCGTCAGGTGCTGATGAACGCGATGTCCGAAACCGTGACCGGCAAGCGCCGGATGACCTCGGCCCTGCCGATGACCGCCAATCTCGCGCACAAGACCGGCACGCTCAGCCGCACGGCCAGCGATATCGGCATCTTCTATACGCCCGATGGTCGCCCGATCGCCGCCGCGATCTACGTGACCGGGCAGAGCGCGTCGATGGCGGTCGAGAACGGCAGCCGGTCGCAGAAGCTTGAAGCACGCCGCCTGCGGGACGAGCGCATCGCTTCGATCACCAGCGCGCTGTATCGCGGTTTCGGCCAGCGCACGCCGAGCGACGGGCGCGTCTGGGCGACCGCCAATTACGGTGCGGGCGGGCAGTAAGGCGCTGCTTCGCGCGGCCTCGGGGTCGCACCCCATAAAGAAAGGGCGGAGCCGCGAGGCCCCGCCCTTCTTTTTTCCCGAAGGAAGCGCGCCTTAGTCCTTGGCAGCTTCGGTTTCGGTTTCGTTGTGGATTTCGGCTTCCGCTTCGGTAGCCTTTTCTTCGGCTTCGGCGGTCGCTTCTTCGGCGGCTGCTTCGGTGTCGGCAGCAGCTTCTTCCATTTCGTCGCCGATGGCGTCGAGGTTGGCTTCGGTGTCGGCTGCGGCGCCTTCAACGGTGTCGCCGGCTGCGTCTTCGGTGCTTTCCGAGCAAGCGGCGAGGCCGAGAGCCGAAACGGCGATGGCGGAAGCGAGAACGATCTTACGCATAATGTTGGTCCTTCTTCAAATTGGTCCCGTCGCGGATCGCCGCGACCGGCTGAAACCCCTCCACTGGGCGGCTTCTGATTCGTAGATAATGGCAAGAATGTGGCATGGCAAGCCTCAATTGAGGCAACGGCCATGTTTTTGCCGTTTTACCGCCTTTTTTATGCGGATAACGAGGCTGACGGGCCACCGGGGCGCTGCTAGCAGGGGCCATGGCCGACAAGCAGCACCTCTATCTCGTCGATGGCTCCGCCTATATCTTCCGGGCGTACCACCGCCTGCCTCCGCTGACGAACCCCGAAGGCACGCCGGTCGGCGCGGTCTATGGCTACACCACGATGCTGTGGAAGCTGGCCGAGGATTTGGACAAGGCGGACGGGCCGACGCACCTCGCGGTGATCTTCGACAAGGACAGCCACAGCTTCCGCAACGAAATCTACGGCGAATACAAGGCCAACCGCCCCGAACCGCCCGAAGATCTGCGCCCGCAATTCCCGCTGATCCGCGACGCGACCCGCGCCTTCTCGCTGCCCTGTATCGAAGAGCCGGGGGTGGAGGCGGACGATGTCATCGCATCCTACGCCCGCTCGGCGGCGGCCAAGGGATGGGATGTCACGATCGTCTCGTCCGACAAGGATCTGATGCAGCTGGTCGGCACCAGCGAGGCGGGCGGCAGCATCGACATGCTCGACACGATGAAGAACGCGCGCATCGGGCCCGAGGAAGTGCAGGAGAAATTCGGTGTCCCGCCCGAACTGGTGGGCGACGTGCTCGCCCTGATGGGCGATTCGGTCGACAATATTCCGGGCATCTACGGCGTCGGGCCCAAGACCGCGACCAAGCTGATCCAGGATCACGGCTCGCTCACCGCGGCGCTCGACGCGGCGGCCGACATGAAGAAGTCGAAGCTCAAGGAACGCCTGCTCGAACATCGCGGTGATGCGGAGCTCAGCCGCGTGCTCGTGACGCTGAAGGAAGATTGCGAGCTGCCCCTCGCCATCGAGGAGATGAAGCTCTCCGCAATCCCGCCCGAGCCGCTGGCGCAATTCCTGACCCAGCATGGCTTCACCAGCCTGCTCAGGCGGCTGGAGGGTGGCAGCGGCGGCCCCGGCCCGACCACGCAGCTGCACCCTGCGAAGCCGCAGAACAAGGGCGAGGCCCACGCGCCGCAGGGCAATCGCCAGCCGCTGCCCGACATGCCGGATGTGGACCGCAGCGCCTACGAATGCGTGCAGAGCGTCGAAGCGCTCGACGCGTGGATCGCCAGGGCCTTCAAGGCCCGCCTCGTCGCGGTCGATACCGAAACCAGCGCGCTCGATGCGATGCAGGCGGATCTCGTCGGCATCAGCCTGGCAACCGGCCCGAACGAGGCCTGCTACATCCCGCTTGCGCATTACATTTCGGACGGCGGCGGGGACGACATGTTTGCCCAGCGTCCCGAACAGATCGAACTCGCCACCGCGCTGGCGAAGCTCAAGCCGCTGCTGGAGAGCGACGCAGTCCTGAAGGTCGGGCAGAACATCAAGTATGATGTGAACGTGCTCGCCCGCCACGATATCGCGGTCGCGCCGATCGACGATACGATGATCATCAGCTTCGCGCTCGATGCGGGCCGCTCGCAGGACGGGATCGGCGGTGGCCACGGCATGGACGAACTGGCGCAGCGCCATCTCGGCCATACCTGCCTCACCTTCAAGGAGATGTGCGGCACGGGCAAGAAGGCGATCCCCTTCGGCCAGGTGCCCCTCGACCGCGCGACCGAATATGCCGCCGAAGACGCCGATGTGACGCTGCGGCTTTACCGCCACCTCAAGCCCAGGCTCGCCATCGAGGGTGGGACGCGGGTGTACGAGCGCGTCGACCGCCCGCTGCTTCCGGTAGTTGCGGGGATGGAGCGGCACGGCATCCGGGTCGACCGCGACCGCCTCGTCGGCCTGTCGGAACGTTTCGCGACCGAGATTGCGCGGCTGGAAGGCGAAATCCACGAGATCGCAGGGCAGGAATTCGCGGTCGGCAGCCCCAAGCAGCTGGGCGACATCCTGTTCGAAAAGCTGGGCTACAAGGGCGGCAAGCGCGGCAAGAGCGGGCAATATTCGACCGACCAGTCGGTGCTCGAAAAGCTCGACGCGCAGGGCGCGCCCATTGCGACCAAGGTGCTGGAATGGCGCCAGCTCGCCAAGCTCAAGTCGACCTATACCGATGCCTTGCAGCAGGCGATCAATCCGGAGACGCAGCGGGTCCACACCAGCTACAGCCTCACCGGCGCGCAGACCGGGCGACTTTCGAGCACCGATCCGAATCTGCAGAACATCCCGATCCGGACCGAGATTGGCCGCGAGATTCGGCAGGCTTTCGTGGCGGAGCCGGGCAACCTTCTGCTTGCCGCCGACTATTCGCAGATCGAACTACGGCTTGCCGCGCACATGGCCGACGTCGCGCCCCTGCGCGAAGCCTTCGCGGCGGGCGAGGACATCCACAATCGCACCGCCCGCGAAATGTTCGGCGATGTCGACCGCGACACGCGCGCGCGTGCCAAGACGATCAACTTCGCCATCCTCTACGGCATTTCGCGCTGGGGGCTGGCCGGCCGGCTGGGGATCGAGGCCGAAGAGGCGCAGGACCTGATCGACACCTATTTCGCGCGCTTCCCCGGCATCCAGCGCTACATCGTCTCCACGCTGGAGACGGTGCGCGAGCGTGGCTATTCGGAAACGCTGTTCGGTCGCAAGACATGGTTCCCGCGGATCAATTCCAAGAACCAGGCCGAACGGCAGGGAAGCGAGCGCGCCGCCATCAACGCGCCGATCCAGGGCACCAGCGCCGATATCATCAAGCGGGCGATGGCGCGCATGGGCCCAGCGCTGGCCGAGGCGGGCCTGAAACCCGGCGCGCCCGATGGCGTGCGCATGCTGCTGCAGGTGCACGACGAACTGGTGTTCGAACTGCCCGAAGCGCTGGTCGAGGATGCCAGGCCCGTCATCGAAACCGTGATGGCCGAGGCGGCGACGCCTGCCGTTGACCTGACCGTGCCGCTCGGCATCGACATCGGCACCGGCCTCAGTTGGGACGACGCGCATTGAACCCACCCGCGCCCCCGGCTTCCGCGCGTTCGCCCAGACCCGCGCCCTTTCGCGTCTTTATCCGCCGCTGGTTCAACTGGCTGGTACTGGGCGCGATGGCGGGCGCGATCCTCGGCGCGATCGCGCTGCTCCTGTCGACCGGAGCGGCCGAGCGGGCGGAGCGTATCCAGGTCGAGCGGGCGGACGAAATCCTGCGCGTGCTCGACCGGATCGAGCGCGCGGCCCTAACCGCCGAAAGCGCGCAGCGCGGCTATTTCATCACGCTCGACCCGCGCTACCTCGAACCCTACCGGACATCGCGCACCAATGCCGCCGCTGCACTGGAGGACCTTTCCGATGCGCTCGACGAAGGAGCGAACGGGGACCAGCGGCAACACTACGGCGAGATCGTGAACGCGCTGGACGACAAGTTCAGCGAGCTGAACCAGACCATCGGACAGCTTGAATCGGGGCGTCTTCTCGATGCGCGGCGGCGAATCCTGACGGGCGAAGGATACGATGCCATGCAGCGCCTGACCGGCGCCATCGATGCCCTGGCCGAAATCGAGAACCAGCTGCAGAACGAGCAGAGCGCGCGCGCGCAGGCGGCGGAGAAGCGGATCGTCCCGCTGCTCGGCGTGCTCCTGCTGCTGCTGATCGGCGCGATCGTTCTTGGTGCGGTGCTGGTCGCGCGAACGGCGCAGGCAGAGACCGAGGCGGCGCAGGCGCGCGAGCTGGAAAAGGAGCGCGACCGGGCGGACCTGCTCGCGCAGGAGCTCAACCACAGGGTCAAGAACCTGTTCGCGATGGTGCTCGCCATCGTCCAGATGAGCGCGCGCGAAGCGGCGGACGTCGGTTCCTACCGCGACGGGATCGCCTCGCGCATCCGCGCGCTGCTGACCGCGCATGAAGTGACGCAGGGCACCGGAACCGCGGCGGATCGCATCAACCGCGATGGCAGAGCATCGGTCCGCGCACTCGTCGAAGCGACGCTCGAGCCGCATGTGTCGCACGACAAGCGGATGCAGCTCGATGGCGATGAAGTGTCGGTCGACCGCATCCAGGTCACTCCGCTGGGCCTCGTTCTGCATGAGCTGGCCACCAACGCGGTCAAATATGGCTGCTGGCAGGACAGTGGCCTGTTGACCGTGCGCTGGCGCACGCAGGGCGAGCTGCTGCATCTCGAATGGGAGGAAGAGCACGACGGGGGCGAAGCGGCCGCACACGACGCGGATGAAGCGCAAAATGCCGATGCCCGCAATCCGGGTGGCGGCGGCTTCGGCAGCACGATGATGACCGGCGCCGCCCGCCAGCTGGGCGGCGAGATAGAGCGCACCTTCGGCCCACGCGGCGTCACCGTCAGCATCGCCTTCCCCGCCAGCCCGCAGTCGGCTTCGGCGTGATCGGACACGCTTGCTAGCCGGCCCCGCGCCGCATAGTCCGGCGGCAATGACGCTTATTTCGATCCTCGAAGTCTTCGATCCCGCGCGTCTGGCGACGCCGACCGACAATCTGCTGGTCGCCGCCGCGCTGCTCGGGATCGCGGTCGCGATCGCACTCGCCCTCCACCGCATTGCCTTCGGCCTGCTGCGCCGCGCGAGCGCGCATGGCCCGGCCAAATATGGCGAGCCGATCTTCGATGCGGTGCGCGCGCCCTCGCGCTGGCTCGCGGTCGCCATCGCCATCTCGGCCACGGCGGAGCGGCTGCCGCAGATCGAGCCGGTATGGGATGCCCTCTCGGATTTCCTCGCCCCGATGATCCTCGGCTGGCTCGCCCTCGCCTTCGTGAAAGGCGCGGCCATCGCGCACGAGCGGCGGATGGAGACCCGGCTCGATCCGATTCACATGCGCAGCCGCAAGACGCGGATCGAGATTTTCCGCCGCACGACGTCCAGCCTGATCGTCGTCATCACCATCGCGCTGGTGCTGCTGAGCATTCCGGGCGTGCGGCAGGTGGGTGTGACGCTGATGGCCTCGGCAGGGCTTGCCGCACTCGCCATCGGTGCCGCAGCGCAGCCTGCGCTCAAATCGCTGATCGCGGGCATCCAGATGGCGCTGACCGAACCGATCCGCATCGGCGATATGGTCGTGGTCGACGGGGTGACCGGCCGGGTCGAGGAAATCCGCATGACCTTCGTGGTGGTGCGTGTGTGGGACGAGCGGGTGCTGGTCGTGCCGACGGGCAAGTTCTTCGAAGAAAGCTTCGAGAACTGGTCGCGCTCCGGCGATCAGCTGACGGGCGTCGTGATGCTCAACCTCGATCCGATTGCCGACGTGCCGCCGATCCGGCAGGCTTTCCTCGATTTTCTGGCCGATCACCCGCAATGGGACGAACGCGACGCCGCCGCGCTGGTGGTCGATGCCCACCCCGAAAGCATCGCGCTGCGCCTGTCGATGACGGCGGCGAGCATCGGCGATCTGTGGGACCTGCGCTGCGCGGTGCGCGAACACATGCTGCAATGGCTGCGCGAGAACCAGCCGGTCGCACTGATCCGCCACCGGCTGGAGGTCGAGGCCGCGAACGAGCGGGGTGGTTAGGGCCTACGCCGCAACCTGCTCACCCTGAGCCTGTCGAAGGGTCGTTCTGCCTTTTCAAGAAGGACGGTGCTTCGACAAGCTCGGCACGAGCGTTGGTACTGCGGAGTAGGCCTAGTCGCCGTGCTTCGATTCGCGGGTCGATTCGACCATGCCTTCGGTGATGAAGCCGATCGGCATGGGCTCGGCCGCGCGCTTCTTCAGCTCGCCGCGCATCTTCTTGTATTCCTGCTCCATCTTGGACGTCACCGAGGCGCGGCTGTCTTTCAACGCCTCGGTAAAGTCGGCCATAGTGACCTGCTGCACATCCGCGCCTGCGCGGTGCAAGGCCACAAGGCCCGCACGCCGCACCACGTCCTCCAGATCGGCGCCGGTAAAACGCTCGGTCTCGCCTGCGATCTTCGCCAGGCTGACATCGTCCGCCAGCGGCATGTTGGCGGTGTGGATGCCCAGGATCTGCTCGCGCCCCTTGGCATCGGGCGTGCCGACATAGACCAGCTCGTCGAACCGGCCCGGCCGCAGCAGCGCAGGATCGACCAGCGTGGGCCGGTTGGTGGCACCGATGACGACGACCGACTGCAATTCCTCCAGCCCATCCATCTCGGCCAGGATGGTGTTGACCACCCGGCCCGTCACCTGCGGTTCCATCCCGCCCGATCCACGCGCGGGCACCAGCGAGTCGATCTCGTCGATAAAGATGACGCACGGCGACACCGTGCGGGCGCGGCGGAACATCTTGGCGATCTGCTGTTCGCTTTCGCCATACCATTTGGACAGCAGGTCGCTCGATTTCATCGAGATGAAGTTCGCGTCCGCTTCCTTGGCGACCGCCTTGGCCAGCAAGGTCTTGCCGGTGCCGGGAGGGCCATAGAGCAGGAAGCCCTTGGCAGCGCGGATACCAAGCCGATGGAAAGCCTCGCGGTTCTTGATCGGAAGTTCGATGCCTTCCTTCAGCTTGCCGATCGCATCGTCGATCCCGCCGAGATCGTCCCAGCCGACATCGGGCACCTGCACCATCACTTCGCGCATCGCGGAAGGCTGGATGCGCTTCAATGCGGACAGGAAATCGTCGCGCCCGACATGCAGGTTTTCGAGCACTTCCGTGGGGATCGTCTGCGCGTCGAGATCGATCTGCGGCATGATCCGGCGCACCGCGTCGATCGCAGCCTCGCGCGCCAGCGCGGCAATATCCGCGCCGACGAAGCCGTGCGTGACCTTGGCCAGTTCCTTCAGGTCAACCCCGTCGCCCAGCGGCATGCCACGGGTGTGGATCGCCAGAATTTCACGCCGACCGCTCTCGTCCGGCACGCCGATCACGATCTCGCGGTCGAACCGGCCCGGACGCCGCAGCGCCTCGTCGATCGCATCGGGGCGGTTGGTGGCCGCGATGACGACGATATTGGCGCGCGATTCGAGCCCGTCCATCAGGGTGAGGAGCTGTGCGACAAGGCGCTTTTCCGCCTCGCCCGGCACGCTGTCACGCTTGGGCGCGATCGAATCGATCTCGTCGATGAAGATGATCGCGGGTGCGTTCTGGTTGGCGTTGTCGAACACCTCGCGCAGGCGCTTTTCCGATTCGCCATAGCCCGATCCCATGATCTCGGGCCCGTTGATGGAGAAGAATTCGGCATCGCTTTCATTGGCGACGGCCTGCGCCAGCCGGGTCTTGCCGGTGCCCGGCGGGCCGTGCAGCAGCACGCCCTTGGGCGGATCGACGCCGAGGCGGGTGAACAATTCGGGATAGCGCAGCGGCAGCTCGACCATTTCGCGCAGCTGCTGGATGGTCTCCGAAATGCCGCCGACATCGTCGTAGTTGACGACCGAGCGCCCCGCCTTGGGTTCCTCGAAATCGGGCCGCAGCTCGATCTCGGTATTCTCGTCGATATGGACGATGCCCTTGGGTGCGGTGCTGATGACGCGCAGGCGAATCTGCGTGAGCGCGTAGGCGGGCGCGTTGAACATGCGCTGCACCTCTGGTGGCATGTTCTGCACCGGTTGCTGGCCGGTTGTGGCAACCAGATCGCCCGCGGTGATCGGCTTGCGGAAGAAGTTGCGCTTCAACGCCTGCGTCGGCCCCTGCAAGCGCATCTCGCGGCTCGCAGGCGCGAAGACGACGCGCGTGGCGGGGCGCGATTGCGCCACTTCGATCTTCACATGCTCGCCCGAGCCGACTTCGGCATTGGCGCGCTGCAAGCCATCCAGCCGGACGACGGAGAGCGCCTGATCTTCGTCGTAGGCCGCCATCGCTATGGCGGCCGTGGCGCGTTTGCCCGAAAGCTGCACCACATCGCCCTCGGTCACGCCGAGCGCCTGCATCGCGCTGCGCGGCAGGCGCGCGACGCCGCGGCCGCTTTCTTCCTGGCGTGCGGCGGCCACCTGGAGGCGGACGGTCTTGTCTTGCGTGTCGGTTTCGCTGTCGGCCATGTGTGTATGCTCTCCCGGCTCTCGCGCCCGAAAGGCTCGGACACAGACGTGGCGGCCTAGATAGGTCGGCCCGCGATTTATGAAAGTGGTGCCCGGGGAATGGTCGAGCGCGCGCATGGGTCCGAACGGCCCGCAAGGGGACGGCCCGGATGCGGCCCGGGCAAGAAAAAACCCGGCTGGCGAACCAGCCGGGTGTAAAGTTTGGGAGAGGATGCCTGAAAGGCCCTATTGTTGTGACGCAACACGTGATTCTTCGCAAGTGCGAAATAGACATCCATGGTTGAGGATTTTGCAACTCTCTCAAAATGGCGGATTCGCTCGTATGACAAGCTTGTCATATCAGTCGCAAGCTATTGCAGTGCAGCAATTTTCGGCCCGCCGTTGCGGATGACAAATCGGCGCCAAGCTCCTAAACATCCACCGATCCTCCCACTTTCGACCCCGACGGAGACCCATGCAGAAACTCTTCCCCGATGCCGCAGCCGCTCTGGAGGGCGTACTCAAGGACGACATGCTGATCGCCAGCGGAGGCTTCGGCCTGTGCGGCATCCCGGAACGGCTGCTCGACGCGATTCGCGATAGCGGCGTCACCGGGCTGACCTTCGCCAGCAACAATGCCGGGATCGACAACGAAGGCATCGGCAAGCTGCTGCGGACCAAGCAGGTGAAGAAAATGATCTCGTCCTATGTGGGCGAGAACAAGGAGTTCGAACGCCAGTTTCTCGCCGGAGAGCTGGAGGTGGAGTTCTGCCCGCAGGGCACGCTGGCGGAGCGGATGCGCGCGGGCGGGGCCGGCATCCCCGGCTTCTACACGAAGACCGGCGTCGGCACACAGGTGGCCGAAGGCAAGGAGGTCAAGCAGTTCGACACCGGCGAAGGCCCGCAGGACTACATCCTCGAACAGGGCATCTTCGCCGACCTTTCGATCGTCAAGGCCTGGAAGGCCGACGAAACCGGCAACGTGGTCTTCCGCAAGACCGCGCGCAATTTCAACGTGCCCGCCGCGACCTGCGGCAAGGTTTGCGTGGTCGAGGTTGAGGAAATCGTGCCGGCCGGCACGCTCGACCCGGACTGCATCCACCTGCCCGGCGTCTTCGTCCAGCGGATGATCGTGGGCGCGCCCTACGACAAGAAGATCGAGTTCCGCACGGTTCGCGAAGCGGCCTGACCACCCACAGCGCTTTGGGCAGATTGCCATGAAACGCCTTCTCGTTCCCCTCCTGCTGCTCGCCGCCGCACCCGGCCTGTCCGGCTGCGTCGCGGCCGCGGTGCCGATCGCGGCGGGGCTCGCGATGGGCAGGCAGTCCCTGAAGGACGATGGCCCGGATTTGACCGAGGCTACGGCCGACGAGGCTGCGGCAAGCTCGGCGGCCGAAGATGCGAACGGCGACCTCTCCGGCAATCGGGGCGAGGCCGCTTCCGCTGTCGCGCCAGCTAGCGAAACCGAACCGACGATGCTCGGATCATCCGATGCAACCGATGCTGTGCCCTTGCCCGAAACGCTCGGCCCCGTGGAGCCGGCCACCGAAGACGAGCGCACGTTTTCCGCGCTCTTCGCCAAGGTCACGGCGATTGCCCAGGCCGATCCGTTCACCGAAGAGAAGCGCGAGTCCGCCCTCCTCGCCGATCCGGGCGCATCCACGCCCGAGCGTGCGGAGTGCGCCTTCGCCCAGACCGCGGTTCTGGTCGATCTCGACCCTGGCGAAGACGAAGCCCCACTCGACGATAGCGTGACCGCTCCCGAGCCGCTGACCCGCGTGCTCGCAGCGCTGCGGGCGCAGGAGGTCGCGGTGCTCTGGCTTTCGCGCCACACGGCCGTACGCGCCGGAGCGGTCCGCCGCGCGCTTCTGCGCAGCGGGCTCGACACGCTTGGCAATGACGAGCTTTACCTCGTGCGCTACGAGCATGAGACCAAGGTGACCCGCCGGGCCGATGCCGCCGCCGACTATTGCATCGTCGCCATTCTGGGCGACGAGATGCGCGATTTCGACGAGCTCTATTCCTATCTCAAGGATCCGGACGCCGCTCTGCCGTTCGACGAGCTTTACGGCGAGGCGTGGTTTCTCGCGCCCGCGCCGCTCACCACGACACCCGCACCCTTACCCGAAGAAGGCTGAATTCATGACCGACGAAACGACCGGCTGGAGCCGCGACCAGATGGCCGCCCGCGCGGCGCGCGAGCTGCAGGATGGCTATTACGTCAATCTGGGCATCGGCATCCCCACGCTGGTCGCCAACCACATCCCCGAAGGCATGCATGTGACGCTCCAGAGCGAAAACGGCATGCTGGGCATCGGGCCTTTCCCGCTGGAAGGCGAGGAAGACGCCGACCTTATCAACGCGGGCAAGCAGACCATCAGCGAGCTCGATCACTCGGCCTATTTCGACAGCGCAACCAGCTTCGGCATGATCCGCGGTGGGCATATCGACCTGACCGTGCTGGGCGCGATGGAAGTGGCGCAGAACGGCGACATCGCGAACTGGATGATCCCCGGCAAGATGATCAAGGGCATGGGCGGCGCGATGGATCTGGTCGCGGGCGTGAAGAAGATCATCGTGGTGATGGACCACACCAGCAAGCACGGCGATCCCAAGTTCATCCCCGAATGCACCCTGCCGCTGACCGGCACCAACGTGGTCAACATGATCATCACCAACCTGGGCGTGTTCCAGCGGCCCGATCACGACAGCCCGTTCCGCCTCGTCGAACTGGCTCCGGGCGTGACGGAAGAGGACATCGCAAACAGCACCAGCGCCAATTACGAGGTTGCGCTCTGATGGCAGGCCGTGGCTGGCTGCTGCTTGGCGGCATGCTCAGCCTGGCCGCCGCGCTGCTGCATATCGGCTGCATCGCGATGGGTGCGGACTGGTTCCGGTTCTTCGGCGCACCCGAACCGCTGATCGTCAATTACGAAAACGGCGCGATGGGCCTCGTCTGGGCGACGATGGGCATCGCCCTCGTACTCACGACCTGGGCGGCCTACGCGTTTTCCGGCGCGGGCATGATCGCAAAGCCGCCGCTGCTGCGCACGGGGCTGATCGCGATCGCGGCGATCTATCTCGCGCGTGGACTGGTGCTGATTCCGGCGCTGCTGCTCGCGCCATATCCGCGATCCGGGTTCGACATCTGGTCCTCGGCGATCGTTCTCGCCTTTGGCCTGATCTACGCGATCGGCATCTGGCGTGCCTGGCCGCGCCTGCGACCAGCCAGAGGCGCGCCCGCCTGATGTTGCGGACGGCACTGATCGTGGCAGCATTGGCGGTGCTCGCGCTGGGGGTGACCATCGCGTTCACCTCACCCCCGAAACTGCTCTCGATCGTCGATCGCCTGTCGGGCGGCGGGACCGGTTCAGGGCGCGCCGATGCGGCGATCCCCTTTGGCGATCATGGCCAGACGCTGGACGTATGGGTGCCCGACGAGGCAGCCGACACGCCGCGCCCGGTGGTGGTGTTCTTCTATGGTGGCGGCTGGGTGAAGGGCGACCGCGATGCCTATGCCTTTGCCGGACGCGCTCTGGCGAGCCGGGGCTTCGTGGTGGTCATCCCCGACTACCGCAAGGTGCCGCAGGTGCGCTTCCCGGCCTTCGTCGAGGACGGGGCCGAGGCAGTGCGCTGGACCCGCGACAACATCGCCCGCTTCGGCGGCGATCCCGACCGGATCGCGCTCGCGGGCCATTCGGCAGGGGCACATACCGCCGTGACGCTGGCGCTCGATCCGCGCTGGCTGGAGGCTGCAGGCGTCGCGCCCGATGTAGTAAAGGCCGCGATCGGCCTCTCCGGCCCGTACGACTTCTACCCCTTCGACAAGAAGCGCTCGATCGACGCGATGTCGCACTGGCCCGAGCCGCGCGACACGCAGCCGATCGAATGGGCGCGTGTCGACGCGCCGCCCCTGCTGCTTGTGACATCAAGCGGGGACACCGTGGTTCGCCCGTATAATACGGAAAATCTCGCGGCGAAGCTGCGCGAACTCGGCGCGCCGGTGGAGACGGAGAATTACGAGGGGCTGAGCCACGAGGATGTGGTCGTGGCGCTCTCCAAGCCGTTTCGCGGCAAGGCCCCGGTGCTGGACCGCAGCGTAAGCTTCCTCGAAAGCGCGATGTGATCGGCCCGGCTTGACCTTGGCACCCCGCTGGCCCAGCGAAGCGGCCATGTGGCTCGAGAAACCCCGCAACCCCGACGCACCGCTGGCAGGTCTCAAGGTGCTCGAACTCGCACGCATCCTCGCCGGACCCTTCGCCGGGCAGACGCTCGCAGACCTTGGCGCGGACGTGATCAAGGTCGAGGCGCCCGAGGGTGACGGCACCCGGCAGTGGGGGCCGCCCTTCGTCGAGCGAGAAGATGGCGCGCGCGAGGCGGCCTATTACCACGGCTGCAACCGGGGTAAGCGGGGGATCGTCGCGGATTTCCGGAATGCAGACGATCTCGAGCGGGTGACCGCGCTGGCGGCCGAGGCAGACGTGGTGCTGGAGAACTTTCTGCCCGGCAAGCTGACCAAGTTCGGGCTCGACTACGCGAACCTGTCGGCGTCGAACCCGGCGCTCGTCTATTGCTCGATCTCCGGTTTCGGACAGGACGGGCCGCGCCGCGAGGAGCCGGGGTACGACTTCGTGATTCAGGCGATGAGCGGGTTCATGGCGCTTACCGGAGAGCCCGAGGGCGCGCCGATGAAGCACGGCATGTCGATTTCGGATCTGTTCTGCGGCCTCTATTCGACCATCGCGATCCAGGCGGCGCTGGCGATGCGCGCGCGGACGGGGAAGGGCCAGCATATCGACATGGCGCTCTACGATTGCTCGGTCGCGCTGCTCGCGCATCAGGCGCAGAGCTACTTCGCGACCGGCGAAAACCCGCCGCGCATGGGCAATATGCATGCGCAGGTCAGCGCCTATGGCGTTTTCCCGACGAAAGATGGCCCGGTGGTGCTCGCGCCGGCGAACGACCGGCTATTCCGCAAACTACTCGAAGTGTTCGAACGGCACGACCTGCTCGGCGACGAACGCTTCGCCACCAATGAGGCGCGGATCGCCAACCGGGCGGAGATCGACGGTATCATCGCTGCCGAGACCGCGCAGTGGGATCGCGAGGCGCTGCTGCGCCAATGCCGCGACGCTGGCGTACCTGCGGGGCCGATCTACGAAGTGTCCGAGGTGTTCGAGGAACCGCAGGTCCAGGCGCGCGGGATGACCTTCCCCATGGCAGACGGGCTGACCGGGCTACGCAGTCCGTTCAAGTTCTCCGCCGCCGAGCTGGCGCTGGGCGAGCCTTCGCCCAAGCTCGGGCAGGACGACTAGCGCAGGATCGGGCCGAAGCGCCCGCGCGCGATCCCGCGCCACAGCCACTCGAACGGACCCTGCCGGAAGCGCGCAAGCCAGAGCGGCGACCACACCAGCATCAGCGCGATGGGGACGAAGGCGAGCGCGAAGGCTCCGCTGCGCGACAAGGTCCCGTACAGCCCCAGCCCCCAGCTGTAGAACAGCAGCGCGAAGATCAGGCTGGTGAGGAGGTAATTGGTCAGCGAAAGCCGCCCAACCGCAGCGAGTCTGGCACGCAACGCACCCTCTCTACCCGCAAATATGCCCATCACCGCTGCGGCATAAGCAACTGCCAGCAACAGGTCGAAGGGTAGCGACCAGAAGAGCGATATCGGGCCAACCAAGGCCCCCCGGAAGTCCGTCCAGCCGTCCAGCAGCATCAGCAAGCACAGCGCGGGCAGCGCGAAGGCCGCGATCCGCGCTGCCAGTGCGAAACTCCGCGCGCGCTCCCAACGGCCTTGCAGCAGGCCGATGCGCCACAGGCCTGCGCCAACCATCATCGTCGCCAGCGCCGCCGGGATGCCGGGTATCTGGGTCTTGAGTGCAGGCCAGAAACCCGTGAGTCTCCGGTCGATCCGGTCACCGAAAACCTCGGTTCCCATGACGTCCGCATAGTTGAGCGCGGCCGGATCATCGCCGAATGCTTGCTGCGGGAATACCGCCGCAGCGCTGCCCGGTTCCGCGCTCAGCCATTGATAGGCGAGCAGCGAGCCGGCGATGGTGTTGAGAGCCATCAGCAGCGCGCCCAGCACCAGCAGGCCACGCCCCTTGAGCTTGAGGAACAGCGGCAGGAACAGCCCCGCCATCGCATAAAGCCGCAGAACGTCGTTATTCGCCAGCAGGATCGCGTGGGCGGCGCCGATCGCGAACAGCACCAGCATGCGCAGCAGATGATCCCGAAAAGGGTGACCGTTGCCAGCCTGTTGCGCCCGCTCCAGCAGGATCGCCACCCCGGCACCGAACAGCATGGCGAACAGGCTGCGGAACTTGTCTTCCACCAGCACGAAGCTGATCGCCCACACGATCCAGTCGAGCGGGCCTTCGCTGCCTGCCGCCGCCGGATTGAAATAGGCCGCTGGCGGCAGCGCGTAGATGTAGACGTTCATCAGCGCGATGCCCGCCACGGCGATGCCGCGCAGCGCATCGAGCGCGACGACGCGCTCCCCCGAAGGGCCGGACGCGGTCAGAGTGGTGCCGCGCCCGGTCATATAGCTACTTGCCGACCGCAGCCTTCAGATCGTCGACCAGATCGGTCCGCTCCCACGGGAAGGCGTCGCCCGCCGCCGTGCGGCCGAAATGGCCATAGGCCGCGCTCTGGCGGTAGATCGGCTTGTTGAGGCCCAGGTGCATGCGGATGCCGCGCGGGGTCAGGCCGCCGAGCTTACCCAGGCCCCGGATCGCGTCTTCCAGCGCCGCTTCGGAAACGGTGCCGGTGCCGTGCAGATCGACATAGATCGACAGCGGCTCGCTGACGCCGATCGCGTAGGAGAGCTGGATGGTGCAGCGCGTGGCGAGGCCCGCTGCAACCACGTTCTTGGCCAGATAGCGGGTGATGTAGGCGGCCGAACGGTCCACCTTGGTCGGATCCTTGCCGCTGAACGCGCCGCCGCCATGCGGGGCCGCGCCGCCATAGGTGTCGACGATGATCTTGCGGCCCGTCAGGCCTGCGTCGCCATCGGGCCCGCCGATCTCGAATGCGCCGGTCGGGTTGATATGCCACACGGTATCGCCGTCGATCAGGCCATCGGGCAGCACGTCGCCCACGGCCTTTTTCACGTAGGCCTTCAGCTCGGCTTCCTTGTCGCCGGTGTGATAGCCCGGCGCGTGCTGGGTCGAAACGACGATCGCGACCGCCTTCACCGGCTTGCCGTTTTCGTAGCGCAGCGTGACCTGGCTCTTGGCGTCGGGTTCGAGGAACGGTGCCGCGCCCGACTTGCGGTCGTCGGCGAGGCGCTGGAGGATCTTGTGGCTGTAATCGAGCGTCGCGGGCATGAGGTCCGGCGTCTCGTTGCAGGCATAGCCGAACATGATGCCCTGGTCGCCCGCGCCTTCGTCCTTGTTCGAACCATCCGTGCCCGCGTCCACGCCCTGCGCGATTTCGCTCGACTGGCCGTGCAGGTGGTTTTCGAAGGTCAGCGTTTCCCAGTGGAAACCGCTCTGTTCGTAACCGATTTCCTTCACCGTATCGCGCACGGCCTTTTCGATTTCTTCCGCGGCACCCGGCTTCCACTCGCCATTATCGTACATCGGCGCACAGCGAATCTCGCCCGCGAGCACCACGCGCTGCGTGGTGGTCATCGTTTCGCAGGCAATCCGCGCTTCGGGATCCTTGCTGAGCATGAGATCGACGATGGCATCGGAAATCTGGTCGGAGACCTTGTCCGGATGGCCTTCGGAAACGCTTTCGGATGTAAAGATATAGCTGCTGCGCATAGGGCTGGTACCTCGATATAAAGAGTTCTTTATGTCTCTATGTAGCGCCCTAGTGCGCGCTCCGCCGCTTGACAACCAGAGAGCCGCCGAGAAGCACCAGAGCCCAGACGAGTGCCAGCCAGTTGCCCATCAGCGCGAACAGAGTGCGGGGCGCGGCGGGGGGCACGAGGCCTTCAAGTCGCGACCGCTCGCCCAGGCCCAGATGCTCTCGCACGACCCCGCGCGCATCGATCACGCCGCTGATTCCGGTCGTGGTCGAACGGAGCACGGGCAGCCCCTCCTCGATCGCACGCATGCGCGCCTGCGCGAAATGCTGCGGCGGTCCGCTCGGCCCGAACCAGCCGTCGATCGAGGGATTGACGATATAGTCCGGCCGGTTCGCCCGGTCGACGACCTGGCCCGAGAAGATGATTTCGTAGCAGACCTGGATACCCGCCCGGCCATATTCGCCGAGGTCGAGCGTCTGCGGGCCGGGCCCCGGAACGAAGTCGATCGAGCCCGCGACCAGCCGCGAAAGGCCGATCGGCTCCAGCAGATCGCGAAAGGGGAGATATTCGCCGTAGGGCACCAGATGGGCCTTGCGATAGCCATCGACGATCTCGCCCTCGTCGTCGAGCACGGTGACGACATTATAGGCGGCGGCGGCGCGATCGCCTTCGATCTCCAAGTCCATCGTGCCGGTCAGCAGCACGCTGTTCTCCCCGATCACCCGCGCGATCCGGGTGCGCGCAAAGGCCGGGTCGCGCCCGGCGGTCGTCGCGGAGTAGTAACGCTGCGGGTAGCCCTCGCGCAGATAGTCGGGCAGCACACCTTCGGGCCACAGCACCAGCCTGGGCGCATCGGCATCCTCCTGCCTGACGGACAGGGCGGCGAGCGTGAGGAAGCTGGGTTCGTACTGACGCGGATCGTTGAGCGTATCCTGATCGAGATCGGGCTGGACCAGCGTGTAGGCCAGGGTGCTTTGCGCACCCTCGCCCGCGGGCCAGTACATCGCAGCGATCAGCAGAATGCTCGCAAGCCCCAGCCGCACCCATTCGCGCCGCAGCAGCAGGTCGAGCAGCGCGACGCATAGCACCACCGCCAGCCCCGAAAGCGCATAGGTTCCGGTAAATGGCAGTAGCGCCGCCAGCCCGGGCCGATCGAACGGGCCGAGCAGGGCGAGGCTGAAAGGCCCCCACGCGTAGCCGGTGAACAGGGTCGCCCGCAGCCATTCGGCAATGATCCAGGCGCCTCCCAGAGCCAGCGCATAGACCAGCGTATTGCGCCCCCGCCCCAGCCGGTAGGCCGCCGCGTAGGCAAGCGCGGGATAGAGCGCGAGATAGACCGACAGCAACGGCACCGCGAGCCAGCCCAGTGCCGCCGGCATCTGGTCCTGATGAGTGAAGGCGGTCGCGATCCACAGATTGGTCGCGGTGAAGTGCGTGAGACCGAACAGCCAGCCGCGGGAGAACGCGCTGCGCACCGAGCCGCTAAACCGGATCAGGATCGCGCCTGCGCCCAATGCCAGCAGCGCGACGGGCCAGAGGTTGAGCGGCGGGTAGCCCAGCGCGGCAATCGCGCCGAGCAGGGCAATGACGAGGCGGGGATGCCGGAGCGCCCGGCTCAACATCCGGCGTCTCCGCCCTTCGCCTCAGCCAGCGCCAGCCGCATGTGCATGATCGTGATCGAGGGGCCCGAGCGGGGTCAGCCGACCGCGCTCAGCGCCTCGTCTCCGTCGTCGTCGCTCGACTTGCGTGCGCGCCGACGCGGCTTTGCGGGCTTGGCCTTTTCCTCGCCGCCATCGCTGCCGGTCGCCGCCGCGATCGCAGGAGGCAGGACCGTTGCGTCGATCTCGCCTTCGTCGGTGTCGGCATCGCCGGCGTCGGAATCAGCGGCCCGCTTGCGCGCGCTGGTGCGCTTTTGCGGTGCCTTGCTCTGCGGAGCCTTGCGCTTGCGCACGAAGGGGTTTTCCTCCGCTTCGAACGTCTCGTCGCCATCGCCCCGGTCATCGTCAGCCGAGTCATCGTCGGAATCGGACGTTTCGCGATCGCGCCCGCGCTGCTTGTCGCCACGGGGGGCGCGCTTGGGCTTGGACTTGCGGCGGTCGTCGTCGCCGCGGTTGTCGTTGCCCCGGTTCTGATCGCTGCGGTTCTGATCGCCCCGGTTCTGATCGTCGTCCTCATCCGAGGAATCGTCGTTCGACGGCCCGCGATCATTGTCGCGCTTGCCGCGCTGTTCGTCCTGCCGGGCCTTGTTGTCGGCGATGACGCGGAAATAGTGGTCCGCGAACTGCAGATAATATTCGGTCTGCACGCGGTCGCCGTTGTGCTGGGCGTCCTGCGCCAGCTTCTTGTACTTGTCGAGCAGCTGGGGCGCATTGCCCCGCGCGCGGCTGTCGATCCGGTTGGCGTTGTTGCCACCGCCGCCGCCCTGGTTGCGATTGCCGCGGCCGCGCCGACGGTTGTTGTTACGGTTGCTGTTGTTGTTCAAGGAATTCTCTTCCCTCGTGGTCGGGTCTAACGTCGCGGTATTGCAGCAAAGCAATCGGCCCGCGCGGCCCACCTGTCCTTAAGCATGATCTTCGATCTCGTGCCGAACGCGGCCCCTGTGCAGGCCCGGTCTACTCGCAGATTTCGGATCGCTGCCCAGCTGGAAACCTCTGTTTCTTGCTGGGTCTTGACGAGACTTACCGGTTAGCCGCTCCTTTGCCAACCCCTTGTCAAAAGCTTTGCGAAACAATCACCGCACGCGGAAGCTGCGCAAGATCGTTGCGAACCTGCGTGCTAAACCCCTGATTTTCCGCGATTGCGCAAACCGCCTCGCGCTGGGTTGCGCCGATCTCCAGAATGGCGAACGCGCCTTTTGTTAACAATTGGCCGATCTGCGGAATCAGAATTCGATAATCATCGAGCCCCTCCGCCCCGGAAAACAGCGCCGAGGCAGGCTCGTGATCGCGCACGCACGGGTCGAGAACGGCGTCGCTCTCCACATAGGGCGGGTTGCACAGGACGAGGTCGAACGTGCCCAGATCGCGCTGCCAGTCGCCCTTGCGCCAGCTGCGCCGCACGAAGCGGGTCCGGTCGGCCATGCCCAGCTTGCGCGCATTGCACTGCGCCACCCGCAGCGCGGGCATCGAGGCGTCGAGGGCCACGCCCTGCGCCTCGGGCCAGAGCGACAGCGCCGCCAGCAGCAACGCGCCCGACCCGGTGCCCAGATCGAGGATGCGCGCAGGTGCCTCGCCCTCCGCAAACTGCGCGCGCGCCGCATCGATCAGAGTTTCGGAATCCCCACGCGGGATGAGCACGGCGGGGGAGACTTGCAGGTCCAGCCCGTAGAACTCCGCATGGCCGGTAATGTAGGCGACCGGCTCGCTCGCCAGCCGCCGCGCCAGCAGCGGAGCAAACGCCTCGGGCACCGGGTCACGCATATGGTGCAGCAGCATGGCCGAGCGCGAGAGGCCCAGCGCGTGCGCCATCAGCAATTCGGCATCGATACGCGCCCAATCGACCGCGATCCGGCCCGCCGCATCGCGAATCGCCTCGCCAACACTACTCCCCCTCCTCTTCAGAGGAGGGGGTCGGGGGGTGGTGGATTGTTCACCCGCCCACCGGTCGGGCGCATTCGCCAGAGCAAGGCTCAAGTCCGCCAGCACGCCATCGAGGTTCTGCATCACCTCGCGATTGGAATAGCGCACCGTCCTGAAACCATGCGCCGTCAGCATGGCGCGGTCGGCCTCGACATCGCGCGCCCGGTCATGCGTGTCGCCATCGATTTCGACGACCACGCCCTTGGAGGGGCAAAAGAAGTCGACGATCCGCTCGCCAATCACCGCCTGACGCCGGAACTTGTGGCCGTTCAGCTGGCTGGCGCGCAGAGCGTTCCACATCCGGCGTTCGGGCTCGGGGGGATTCTGGCGGAGTTCTGCCGCGCGGGCACGGAGCGTTTGGTGCGGGCCTCCACCACCCCCAACCCCCTCCTCTGAAGAGGAGGGGGCTTTGTCGGGGCAACCATGCCTACTCACTCATCGCCGCGAGGCGTTTGGCTTCGTCCTCGGCGATCAGGGCGTCGATCAGTTCGCCAAGGCCCGGCCCGGCGATGATCTGCGGCAGTTTCTGCAGCGTCAGCCCAATGCGGTGGTCGGTCACGCGGCCTTGCGGGTAGTTGTAGGTGCGGATGCGTTCGGAGCGGTCGCCAGAGCCGACCATCGCCTTGCGCGCCTCGGCCTCCGCCCCCTGCGCGGCGTCGCGCTGCTGCTCGTAAAGGCGCGCGCGCAGCACCTGCATCGCTTTTTCGCGGTTCTTGTGCTGGCTGCGCCCGTCCTGACAGGTCACCACCAGCCCGGTCGGCTCGTGCGTAATGCGGATCGCGGAATCGGTCGTGTTGACGTGCTGCCCGCCTGCACCGGATGCGCGATAGGTGTCGATCTTGAGGTCGCCCGGATCAATCTGCACGTCGACTTCGTCGGGCTCGGGCAGCACCGCCACGGTCGCGGCAGAGGTGTGGATGCGCCCGCCGCTCTCGGTCTCGGGCACGCGCTGCACGCGGTGGACGCCGCTTTCGAACTTCAGCTTGGCGAACACGCCGGTGCCGGTGACATTGGCGACGATTTCCTTGAAGCCGCCGACTTCGGACGCGCTCATGCTGACCGGCTCGACCTTCCAGCCGTTTTCGGCCGCGAAGCGTTCGTACATGCGGAACAGGTCGCCTGCGAACAGCGCGGCCTCGTCGCCGCCCGTGCCTGCGCGGATTTCGAGCATGGCAGGCTTGGCATCGGCACTGTCACGCGGGAGCATGGCGAGCGCGAGCTGCTGTTCCAGCTCGGGGATGCGGGCGTTGAGCGCCTCCAGCTCATCCTCGGCCATATCCTTCATCTCGGGGTCGGAGAGCATCTCTTCCAGCCCGTCGACTTCCTCGCGCGCGGCCTTCAGCTCCAGCGCCAGCTTCGCGACCGGCTCCAGCTCGGCATAGTCGCGGCTCGCCTGGACGAATTCCTCGCCCTCCAGCTGGCCCGAGGCCATCCGCGCCTCGATCTCGGCGAAGCGGTTGGCGATCTGGTCGAGGCGTTCGGGAGGGATGGTCAAAGCGGCTTTCCGGTGCGGGCCTGACACACCTGACACAGTGTCCAGGGGTGGAAAAGTCGGCCCTCTTCGTGATGGTTATGATGTGAAGCGAATGTCGGAGCTTTTGCTGGTCATACAAGGCGCATTAGCGCGGGAGGGGTGCGGTAGGAAAGCCACCCCCACTTCCGTCATCCCCGCGAAGGCGGGGATCCCGCTTTACCAACTTCACCAGAAGAAGCGGGACCCCCGCCTTCGCGGGGGTGACGAAGAGAGGAAGAAAGATGGTGAACTCCTCCTGCCTCCGTCATGCTGAACTTGTTTCAGCATCCAGCCCGCCTTCTGCACTTTCCTCACAGGAGGAAGGCTGGACCCCGAAACGAGTTCGGGGTGACGTAAGAGGTCATTTGGCGTTCCAGACGTGACGTTTGAGCTAGGCGCTTATTAAACTGGCCAACGTTCATTGAATTTTTCGAACGCCGCACGCTCTTCGGGGAAGGCAGGGATGTTAGCGACCCAGCTTTGAAAATCCGCGCCATCACGGACGTCCATAGAGATAAGAACATCGGATTCTGCTTTGCGAGCTTTGTCATAGCGTTTCCGAGGACTACCCGAGATAAAGGCCTCTGCCGACAATCCCATGCGTCGAAAAATAGCGACCGCTTCAATAACGTCTGGTTCGCGATGCGGATTCTCCGCAGCGACTGCGATTTGGAGTCTATCGGTAGTTCGCTCCCCCACCAGCATAGCCAGCCGCTCGATCCCGGCAGCCCAGCCGACCGAGGGCGTGTGCGGCCCGCCGAGGGTTTCGATCAGCCCGTCATAGCGGCCACCGCCCAGCACCGTGCTCTGCGATCCCAGCGCTTCGGCTGCGGGCGAGCCTTCGTCCGGGATGAACTCGAACGCGGTGTGGCGGTAATAGTCGAACCCGCGCACCAGCCGCGGGCTGCGCCGCCATGCGACGCCCGCCGCGTCGAGCCCGCTGGTCACGCTGTCGAAAAACGCGCGCGCCTCGTCGGTCAGGTAATCGTCGATCGTCGGCGCATCCTTGACCAGCGCCATGTCCCCGCGATCCTTGCTGTCGAGGATGCGCAGCGGATTGTGGGCCAGCCGGTTCACGCTGTCTTCGCTCAAGGATTCGCGATGCGCTTCGAAATAGTCGACCAGCGCCGCGCGCCAGGCGTCGCGGCTGTCGGGGTCGCCGAGCGTGTTGAGATGCAGGGTCACACCTTCGATGCCGAGTTCGCTCAGCAGCTGGTCGGCCATCGCCAGCAGCTCGACGTCCGCCTGGGGTTCGGCGGCGCCGAGAATCTCCGCGTCGATCTGGTGGAACTGGCGATAGCGGCCCTTCTGCGGGCGCTCGTACCGAAACAGCGGGCCATGCGTCGCCACTTTCAGCGGCGCGTGCTGTTGCCAGCCATTGGTGAGGAAGGCGCGCGCGATCCCGGCGGTGAATTCGGGCCGCAGGGTCAGCGACTCGCCGCCGCGATCCTCGAAGGAGTACATCTCTTTCGCGACCACATCGGTCGTCTCGCCCAGCGGGCGTGAGAAAACCTCGGTTTTCTCGAACACCGGGAATTCGGCCCGGCGGAAGCGGTAGAGCTTGCGCACGCGTTCGAAGGTTTCGACCACGAATGCGAACGCCTCTGCGTCCGCCCCGAAAATGTCCTGCGTGCCGCGGATCGCCTGCGGCGTCTTTGTCTTTGCCATGATGCGCGAGCGCTTAGCGTGCGTGCGGCCTAAACGAAAGCAGGATACATTATTGCATGCCCCCGCCGATCGGAGCATGAGCGCAGTCCATGAAGCATCTCCTCCTCGGCGCCGCCCTTCCCCTCCTCCTCGGCGCGCCCGCGCTCGCGCAAAGCGACATTCGCCCCGCGAGCAACAACGCACCCGTGCAGGCGCAGCTGGACGATGCGACGCCGCTGCCCGCCGATACCCCGTGGCCAGGGGGCACGATCACGCTGGATATCGACGCGACCGATACCGAGCGCGGCGTCTACCGCGTCACGCAGACCATTCCCGTCACCGCCGACATGCGGGAGCTGCGCCTGCTGTTCCCCGAATGGCTGCCCGGCAACCATGCTCCGCGCGGGCCGATCAACCTGATCAGCGCGATCCGCTTTACCGCAGATGGCAAGGTGCTGGAATGGAAGCGCAACCCGCTCGACGTGTACGAGCTGATCGTCGACCTTCCCGAGGGGGCCGAGGCGGTGAAGGCCGAGTTCGTCCACACCTCGCCGATCACCGGCAGCGAGGGGCGGATCACGATGACGCAGGAAATGCTCAACCTGCAGTGGGAGAAGATGAGCTTCTACCCCGCCGGGCACTACGTGCGCCGGATCGCGGTGACGCCCACGGTGAAAGTGCCCGAAGGCTGGCGCGTCTTCACCGCGCTCGACGGGCAGACCCGCCAGGCCGACACCGTCACCTGGCAGACGGTCGACTACGAAACGCTGGTCGATTCCCCCATCTTCGCGGGCAAATATGCCCGGCAGTGGCAGCTCGACGAGGATGTCCGGCTGAGCGCAATGGCCGACGCGCCGAAATATCTCGACCTCGCACCAGAGAACCTCGCCGCGTTCGAGCGGCTGGTGGACGAGGCCGACGCGCTGTTCGGCGCGCGCCATTTCGACCATTACGATATCCTGCTGGCGATGACCGACCGGATGGGCGGGATCGGGCTGGAGCACCACCGATCGGGCGAGAACCAGTACGAGCCGACCGCGCTGATCGATTGGGCCGCGATGGACTGGGACCGCAATGTGGTCAGCCACGAGCTGGTGCACAGCTGGAACGGCAAGTTCCGCCGTCCCGACGCCTTGTGGACGCCCGATTACCGCACCCCGATGCAGGACAACCTGCTGTGGGTCTACGAAGGGCAGACCCAGTTGTGGGGCTGGGTGCTGGCCGCGCGCAGCGGGTTGCAGACGAAGCAGACGTTCCTCGATGCCTTTGCGACCTATGCGGCGAACTATTCGGAAGGTCAGCCGGGCCGTGCCTATCGCTCGGTCGAGGATACGACGCATGATCCGATCATAAATTCGCGCCGCCCGCTGCCCTTCTCGTCGCTTTCGCGCTCAGAGGATTACTATGTCGAAGGCGCGCTGGTGTGGCTGGAAGCGGACCAGATCATCCGCGCGGGCACGGACGGCGAAAAGGGACTGGACGATTTTGCCAAGGCCTTCTTCGGCGTCGAGGATGGCGATTGGGGCCAGCTGACCTACGAATTCGACGAGGTCGTCGCGACGCTCAACAGTGTCTACCCCTACGACTGGGCCGATTTCCTGACCACGCGCCTGCTCAAGCCCGATCAGCCCGCACCGCTGCGCGGCCTTGAAATGGCGGGCTACCGGCTGGTGTGGAAGGACGAACCGAACAGCTATGATTCGGGCCGCATGGGCAATGGCGGGTATCTCAACCTGTTCTACTCGCTGGGGATCAACGTCGCCAACAATGGTACTGTCACCAGCACCTTGTGGGACGGGCCTGCATTCCGCGCCGGCCTCGTCAATGGCAACACGATCGTTGCGGTCAACGGGATCGCCTATTCGCGCGAAGCGATCGAGGATGCGATCACCGCAGCGACGCAGAGCGACGAACCGATCGAGCTGCTGACGAAACGCGGCGACGTGTTCCGCACCGTCGCGATCGATTATCACGACGGGCTGCGCTATCCCTGGCTCGAGCCTGTGGGAGAGGGCGAACAGGGGCTCGACCGCTTCCTGGCACCGCGCGCCGCCGACTGAGCGCATTCAGCGCGCCGGACTGCCGCGGCGCACAAAACGCGTTGCGGCTTCCCGGCGCTTCGCCTAGGCCGCGCGCAGTTTATTCCAGACCGATCTGCGGGGCGCGCTCGCCCGGCCGACGGCCAGACGCAACGAGAGAAACCATGCGCATCGACAAGATCCCGACGGGCGACAATCCGCCCGAAAGCCTCAACGTCATTATCGAAGTGCCCACCGGCGGCGAGCCCGTGAAGTACGAGTTCGACAAGGATTCGGGCGCGCTGTTCGTCGATCGCATCTTGCACACGCCGATGCGCTATCCGGCGAATTACGGCTTCGTGCCGCACACGCTCTCGCCCGATGGCGACCCGCTGGACGCGCTCGTAATCGCGCGCTCGCCCTTCATCGCGGGCTGCGTGGTCCGCGCGCGCCCGATCGGCGTGCTCAACCTCGAAGACGAGCATGGCGGCGACGAAAAGCTGATCTGCGTGCCGGTCGACACCACCTTCCCGTATTATTCGGACGTGGGCGAGACGAAGGACCTGCCGAGCATCATCTTCCAGCAGATCGAGCACTTCTTCACCCACTACAAGGATCTGGAGAAGGAAAAGTGGGTCCGCGTCGGTGCCTGGGGCGATGCTGCCGAGGCGAAGCGGATCGTGCTCGAAGCGATCGAGCGGGCGAAGAAGCAGGACTGACGCGGCAAGGCCGAAATCGTGGCGATGATTAAGTATTAATACTTGTTATCATTACATAAAATCCGCTTTCGTCTCAAAAAGGCCTCATTCTAGACCGACACTTTGCTGCCGCCACGATCGCGGCAGCAAAGTCGGAGAAGAGGTATGAAAAAAAGCATTCTTGTCGCCGCAGCAGGAATTATGGTCGCTTTCGGCAGCACCGCTGCCCTAGCCGATCCTCAGCCGCCGTTCCCCACCGAAGACTATCTCTACATCAACCGCTATTTCAATATGAGCGGGGAGCTCATCGGCTGGGATATCGTCTACTGCGACTTCACGATGGAATCCTACATGGATCCGTTCGAAGCCCCGTGGTCCATCGAGACCGACGACCGAAGCACCTGCACTTTCGGATAAAGTGGGCCCGACGCGGGTTTAGGGCCGCGTTCTGACCATCACGTCAATGGATGGCGGTGGTCGGGGAGATCGCTTTGCTTGCGGGCTGCCGCGTTCCTCCTCGACCATCTCGTCGCCCGCCCCCGCACTGCTAGGACACCTGCCTAGCCAGGCAATCCGCATAGTCGAAGAACAGCCCGCGCACATCCTCAGGCGCTTCGAGCGCCAGATCATGATCGGCCGGCAGAACGATCACGAAAGATGGCAGGTCCTTCTTGTCCTTCAGATAATCGCGGGTGCGCGGGTCTATGGTGCCAAGCAGAATGCGCGAGCATTTGCCTTTCGGCATGATGTCCTTCCACGCAAGATCGTGCTTGCCGACATAGCGCGGGCTGTAGTCGTGGAGGGGGAGGTATCTCGACTGGTCGAATATGATCGTATCGCCCGACCGGCGGTAGATATTGAACACCATCCATTCGCCGAACAATTCATCATCCGCCTCCGCTTTCGCGCGCTCCCTGGCGCTTCCCAGGCGGACCCTGCGCAGGTGATGCTGTAGTCCGTCCATCACCGGTACGACTGCGAGGACATCCATTCGCTCCAGCCTTTCCCGACCCAGAGCGCCGAGTGCGAGGTGATTGCCAAGGCTGGTCGTGACCAGAGCGGGCTCGGCCCCCGCGCGATCTCGGTAGAAATCGACCGTCGTTCCCACATCCTCGAACGCCAGCTCAATCTCGTTGGGTGCCTGAAGCGTGCGGATATTGGTGCCCCAGTAGCCGACCGACGCAATGGTAAATCCGCGATCCATAAGATAGCGATAGGGCGATACGCGCATGTCGCGCCAAAAGACCATTCCACGCCCTGCCTCCCCTAGCCGATCGTAGAACTCGTCGGTCGCTCCCCGGTCGACCTGAAACGGCCCCCCTCCCGGGCCGCCCACGACATCGACCACGATGCGGCCTTCGTCATCTGTCCCTTCGAGACGCGTTTCGACCACCGGCACCAGCGCGTCGGCAACTTTGAGTGCGACCAGCGTGGAAGTGACGCCTTGCGCGGTCCACGTATCGCACTCGATCCGCTGCGTGCCTTCATCCGCCAGACGAGCCACGCCTTCCGCACAGGCATGCCAGTCTCTTGGGAGCCTGAGCTTTGGCTCTTCGGAGCGCGAATTTTTGATTTCCGCGAACAGTTTCTCCCGGGTTGCGGCGTCCATGCCGGTAGAGCCGGATTTGATGAACCAAAGAGCCGCCACGGCCAGCATCCCAGCGGCCAGGAATGCAGCGATCAGCGCCTTGGATCGAAGGGTCATTGCCTCACTGCCGTCTCAGCCGTTGAACATGCCGATGCTTCCAGCGCCGTCTCACTCCACCGGCCGTCGATGGTCGAGAAGGTCGCCCCTCTTCGGCGTTTTCTCGCGCTCTTCCTCGACCATCTCGTCGATCTCGCCCCGCGGCGCGACGTCGGCGGGGGTCGTCCCGCTCTCGGGCCTGCGTCTGCGCGGGCGTGATTCCACACCATCGCGATCCGCGATGTTCTCGAAGGGCAGGCTGGCAGAGCGCGGATCGAAGCGCAGGCGATAGATCGGCTCGGGCAGGCCGAAGCCGGCATCTTCCAGCGCGGTCTTCACCGCCGGGATCGCCGCGCTCTGCGCCTTGAACCAGTCGGTCTCGCGCTGGTCGACCCAGCCGAGGAAGCGGATCATCACTGCTGAGTCGCCGACCTCCACGATCCGCGCCTCGGGCGCCGGGTCCGTCAGCATGAAGGGCAAGGCCGCCAGCGTCGTGCGCCCCAGCTCTGCCGCCGAGGTCGCATCGTCGTCCGCATCGACGCCGAGCGTGAAGTCGAACCGCCGCTGCGGATTGCGGGTGAAGTTGACGATCACCGCCTTGAACACGGTGCTGTTGGGGATGCGCAGGTGGTTGCCCTCCAGCGTCATCAACACGGTGGCGCGGCTGGTCAGGCGAACCACGCGGCCTTCCATATCGTCTATCAGCACGAGGTCGTTCGCGCGGAACGGCTGGCGCAGCGAAAGCATCAGCGAGGCGACGTAATTCTCCACCGTGTCGCGCATGGCAAAGCCCAGCGCGATGCCGATCACGCCTGCACCGCCCAGCACCGCGCCCAGCAGCGCGGTCGCGCCGATGATGTCGAGCGCGATCACCAGCGCGAAGATGATCGAGGCGAAGCGGATCGCGCTCGCGACCAGATCGGCGAGAAAATTGTTCGGCGTGAAGAGGCGCCAGATGAACTTGAGCGATGCCAACAGATAGCCGGCGACCAGAATCGCCAGGCCGATCAGCAGGGCGACACCGATCAGCGGCAGCATGTTCGCCGCCGCGCGCAACCGGTCGAGCAGCGCGGTGACGATGTCGGCCGTGCCGCTGAGTGAGGTATCGCGGGCGACGTCGTTCTCGACCGTCACGACATCGAAGCGCGCGGCGATCGCCCCCGCCTCCTCGATCGCCTGCTGGCTGGGCGCCGAGCCCGAGAGGCGCACGACGCCTTCGCTGACCTCGACTTCGATGGCCGAGAGTTCGGAGACCTGCGCATAGATATCGCGCAGGCGGTTCGCGATGCGGGTGTCGGCCTGCGGATCGCGCTCGTCCGACAGGTTTCCGGTCGCCTCGGTCGGTGTGGCGGCGGGCGCAGGCGTCTCTTCGGGAGTAAGCACCGGCAGCGCGGCGGCTGCCGGTGCGAAGGCGTGCGCGGCACAAAAGGCCAGCAACATGGCGGCGATCATCCGCAGCATCGTCTCAACTCCCCCATTTCGATCCCGTGCTTCGACCCGGCCCGTCGATGCCCGGCGAACCCGCTATTTTCCGCCGAATGCCAGTGCGAAGCCTGCGGCGAGCAGCAACGGGACGCCTGCGGTCAGCAGCCACAGCGCGGTCTGGTCGCGGCGGAAGGCCCCGCGCAGCGACAGGTTGTGCGCCTGCGCGTCGTCCAGATCGGTCCAGCGATGTTCGAAGAAGCGCAGCACGGGGATGAACCCGCCGACCATCGCCACCAGCAGCAGATAGGGGGTGATCCCCTCGAACGCATATTTCATCTTGGGCATCGTGATGAAGATCAGCAGCGCGGTGGTGACCAGCAGGGCCCACGCGATATTGTCGCTGATGGCGGCGCGCCAGTCGACCTCGCGGGCTTCGGCCTTCGCATGGCTGCCGCTGGAAAAATCGCTATCCGTACTCATCGCAAGATCCTCATCATCGGCCCCACAGATCCCGGTCGTAAAGCGAGAGCGGGCCGCGCTCAAGCCTGTCCACCTCGCATCGGTGCGATCGCAAACGCCGCCCGATGACCATTGCGCCTTTCGTCCGCCGCACCATTTGCTACAGGGACACATCATGGCAGAGATCGAACCCTCCGACATCGCCCAGAAACCCGCGGAGGTGGAGGCGAACGCCGCCCCGCCGATCCCGCAGGGCGGGCTCGAAGTCGTGTCGATCGCCAAGAGCTACGACAAGCGCGCGGTGCTGACGGATATCTCGCTCTCGGTCGGCAAGGGCGAAGTGCTCGGCCTGCTCGGCCCCAATGGCGCGGGCAAGACGACCTGTTTCTATTCGATCATGGGGCTGGTGAAGCCCGATAGCGGGCGCATCCTGATGGATGGCGAGGATGTGACGCATCTGCCGATGTACCGGCGTGCGATCCTGGGCCTCGGCTACCTGCCCCAGGAAACCAGCATTTTTCGCGGGCTGACCGTCGAACAGAACATCGCCACCGTGCTCGAACTGGCCGAGCCCGATCGCCAGACCCGGCGCGATTCGCTGGAGCGGCTGCTCGACGATTTCGGCCTGACGCGCCTGCGCAGCGCACCCGCGATGGCGCTGTCGGGCGGCGAGCGGCGGCGGTGCGAGATCGCCCGCGCGCTGG